>Ga0326726_10001434_pt1 | contig 22130 bp, 23 predicted proteins | sample MHFenrmetagenome_2_FD_207603 | JGI IMG/M metagenome (GOLD analysis project Ga0326726, IMG submission 207603) | Lab enriched peat soil microbial communities from Michigan Hollow, Ithaca, NY, United States - MHF15MN | ecosystem: Environmental > Terrestrial > Soil > Wetlands > Peat | place: USA... | reverse complement strand
ATTGATATCCGGATGATGGCGGCGGCCGACCTTTCGGCCGTGCTGGAGATCCAGGCCGTCTGTTACACGGAACTGACGCCCGAGTCGAAGGAATCCCTCCACGCAAAACTCAGGGCTTCTCCGTCGACATGCTTTATTGCCTCGCTCGCGGGCGACACCGTTGGCTACCTTTTCGCCTTGCCCTGGGAATCATCGAATCCTCCCATTTTGAATGCCGAAACGTGTCGATTGCCGTCTTCGCCCGACTGCCTCTATCTGCATGACCTTGCGGTGACGCCACGCGCAAGAAGATTTGGTGCCGGGCGCGCTCTGGTGGAAGCGTTCCTGACTCGGTTGAGTGCGTCAGGCCTTGGACGCGCCAGCCTCATTGCCGTGCAAAGTTCCGCACCCTATTGGGAACGCTACGGCTTTCGGGCGGTGCCGCCCTCAGCGCCACTGAAAGCCAAGCTTTCCACCTATGGAGAGGGCGTTGAGTACATGGAGCGCGCATCGTAAGGGGCGGGCTCCATTTGTCGTTCCCAACCAGGCAAGCCACATTCAGGCCTCGAGCTGCTTTCTCGCCCAGGCCAGAATGGGCTGCAGCCGCGGTGGCAGCAGGCGCTCGGCTTCGTCAAAGCTCACCCAGCGCCATTCGTCGTGTTCGGGGCGCCCCAGTTCCGGCGACACCGGCAGGGTGACGAACGTTTGCGTGGTTTCTGCCAGGTAGTAGCGCGCCACCTTACTGCCGTGGCGATAGGGAGCGGTCTCGCAATAGCCCTCGCCCCAGCGGAAGTCGAGAGCACTGATCGCGGCTTCTTCCGCCGTCTCCCGGATGGCCGCATCGAGGGGGGCTTCGCCCGGCTCCACCCTGCCCTTGGGAAAGTCCCAGTTACGGTAGGCACGCAGCACCAGCAGGCACCAGCCGCCGCTGTCCCGACGGGCAACGACCACCCCGGCCGAGAAGGCTGAAGGTCGAGAGTCTGTTGGCACCTGTTCGCCCATGAGCCCATTATTGGCCGAAAACAATTCGGGGTGGACCGTTTATCCTGAAACGCAGAACCAAGGATAATGGCGGCGCCTGCCAAAGCGATGGCCGGAACCAAGCGCAGTTCATCCAATATCACAGGACGCATTCCTTAGCATCGCCATGACCACCACTCAACCCACCAAGCTCGACGCCGCCCATTTCGACACCAAGGCCCGCCAGTGGGACGACAACCCCCTATTCCGCGAACGCGCGCTGAAAATCGCGCAGGCGATCCGGCAAGCCGTGCCCTTGCGTCCACAGATGAGCGCCCTCGACTACGGCTGCGGCACGGGGCTGCTTTCGTTTCCGCTCAAGGACGAGCTCGGCGCCATCCTGCTGGCGGACAGTTCGAGCGGGATGCTCGAGGTGGTGGTGGGGAAAATCGCCGCGCAAGGCGCCACCCACATGACGCCTTTGAAGCTGGACCTGCTCATCGACCCGCCGCCGGCGCAGCGCTTCGACCTGATCTACACCTCGATGACGCTGCATCACGTGCCCGACACCGACGCCATCCTGCGCATCTTCCACGATCTGCTGAATCCCGGCGGTACTCTCTGCATCGCCGACCTGGACCAGGAAGACGGCTCGTTTCATGGCCCGGAGGTCGACGTGCACCATGGCTTCGACCGTGCCGACCTGAGCCTGCGCGCTGCAAAAGCAGGCTTTGCCGATATCCGTTTCCAGACCGTGTTCAGCATTGCCAAGGAACACGAGAGCGGGACGCGGGACTACCCGGTGTTTTTGATGACCGCACGACGAGTGGGTGAGTAAGCAGGATCAGACACGATATTCATTGCCGAGTACAGGCAAGAGCCCATCGGTTTGCGCTATCGTCTGGACTCATCATCCGAAGCGCGCTCGCCACACTCCAACCATGGCTCACCCAACCATTTATCAGATCCCCGTCTGCCCTTTCTGCCAGCGCCTGGAAATCCTGCTGACGCTGAAGGGACGACGCGACGAAATCGACTTCCGGGTGATCGACATCACCCGGCAGCGGCCTGACTGGCTGCTGCAAAAGACGCGCGGCTCGACGGCGCTGCCGGTGCTGGAGACCGCCGATGGGCACATCATCAAGGAAAGCCTGGTCATCCTGCAGTACCTCGAGGACATCTATCCGGAGCGGCCGGTCGCCCAGCGCGACCCCTACCGGCGAGCGGTGGAGAACATGCTGACGCGGATGGACACCGAGTTTTTCAGCCAGGGCTACACGTGGCTGATGAACCAGGACCCCGCACGCCGCGAAGCGCTCAAGGAAGGCATGCTGAAGCAGTATGCGCAACTGAACGATTTTCTGCTGGAGCATGCGCCTTCAGGCCCGTTCCTCTTCGAGGCGTTCGGCTGGGCGGAGACGGTTTTCACACCCTTCTTCGAGCGGTTCTGGTTTCTGGAGTACTACGAGAACTTCGAGTTGCCCAGCGAGGCGCGCTACTCCCGCGTGCGCGAGTGGGTGGATGCATGCATCGCGCATCCGGCTGCGCAGCAGGTGACCATGGAAGAAGTGGTCAAGCTCTATTACGATTACGCAAAGGGCGCAGGCAACGGCGCGTTGCTACCGGGACGCAGGCAATCGTCGCTTGCCCTGGAACCTGACTGGCGAGCCCGTCCATGGCCGCCGAAGAACAAGTACGAGCACAGCGCGAGCGACGCGGAATTGGGCTTGTGAGCCGCTAGCCGAGCGCAACCGGTGGGCCGGGTTCACCGCGCTTAACACTGGGATGCCCGAATCCAAGATAAATGAGAGTGATGTTCGCCGGCAGTCTTCGCCAGTTTTGAACCTCTCCTCTTCGCGTGTGGCAGAAGAAAGGAGGCCCCCGATGCAACTCACCCAGACCATTACGCCCTGCTTGTGGTTCGACCACCAGGCCGAGGAGGCGGCGGCTTTCTATACCGCCATCTTCCACAATTCCAGAATCGGCCGGATCACACGCTTCGGCAAGGAAGGCTTCGAGATTCACGGCCGGCCGGAGGGAACGGTGATGACGGTGGAATTCGAGCTCAACGGCCAGGCATTCACCGCGCTCAACGGCGGCCCGGTGTTCCGGTTCAACGAGGCGGTGTCGTTTCAGGTGCAGTGCGAGTCCCAGCAGGAACTGGATTTTTATTGGGAAAGGCTTGCCGTGGGCGGAGACGAAAAGGCGCAGCAGTGCGGCTGGCTGAAGGACAAATTTGGTCTGTCCTGGCAGGTTTTTCCCAGGATCTTGAGCGAATGGGTGGGAGACCCTGGTTCCGAGAAATCGCAGCGCGCGATGAAGGCGATGCTGCAGATGAAGAAAATCGACCTTGAAAAGATTCGGCAGGCCTACGACGGCACGGCATAGGATCCCGCATCACGGATTGATCAGCCCCTGATCAGCTCGCTTCGCCAGTCTGTGGATCTGTCGCTGGCCGGTGTGAGAGACGGCGGCCAGATTTGTGCGGCGCCTTAATGGCTTGATGGCGATGCTGCCGGGCTGAAGGCTTTGTAGTAAGCTTCTCAAAGGTCAAAGCCGACTCCTTCAAATGGGTGCGCGGCGCCAGTAACGTGAAACGCTCAACGGTCTGGCTGCATCAATGTCCCGTCTTGGGTGCAGCGCTTACTCCCAGCAATCGAAGCCCAGAGCACCCGCAATGAGAATTCTTCATGTCTCGCACCAGCATTTGAAATATCTGGGTGCCCGGAATTATTTGATTCCCGTTCGGATCAACAACGGCTTTATCCGAAACAATCACGAAGTCTTCTGGTTCAGCGACCGTGACGTTGCCCGCTGTTCCAACATTTTTGGCACCCGCAAAATGGGGGTGGGCGCCAGTAACCGCAAGCTTCTCGAAGTGTGCCGCAATTTTCAGCCCGATGTGATTGCGCTGAGTTCCGCAGATGTCATCCAGCCGGAAACGCTGGCCGAAGCGCGGAAATTGCTGCCCAACGTGGCGATCTTCCAGTACTACATCGATCCATTGTTTGACGCATCCAATTTCCGGAATGTGCGCAGCAAGGCCGAAGTGGTGGACTGGACTTTCGTGACTACAGCCGGACCCGTTCTTTCCAGAATTGCAGGCGTCCACTCCAAAGTGGCGTTCATTCCCAACCCGGTCGATCCAAGCATCGATGTCCACCGTTGCCACGAACATTCGGATCTTTCCTACGATGTTTTTTTTGCCGGCCATATGTCCAAGTGGCAAGACCCCGACGATCTTCGCGGGCGAGCACATGAACTGATACGCGACAGGCTTCCGCAAGCGCGTTCCGCCATCTATGGTCACGGGCCGGGCAAGTCCTTGTTCGGCGCCGCCTTCATGCAGGCGCTCGGCCAGGCGAAAATCGGGCTGAATTTTAGCCAGCGCATCGCTGAAGCAAAGCCTGGTCCAGGCGGCGAGCTGTACCTTTATTCATCCGACCGCATTGGCCTTTATCTGGGAAACGGGCTTCTGGTTTTCTCGACCCGTGCCTTCAGCCTCTCCGAGTTGTATGGCTCGGATGCCATCGTCGAGGTAGAGGGCGCCGATGAATTCATCGACAAGCTGCGGTTTTATCTGGAACACGATACCGAGCGGCAGAAAGTCGCCCGCGCGGGATATGAACTGGGACATCGCGAATTCAGCGAGCGCCTTGTATCGCAATACATGATCGAAGCCACGCTCGGACTGCCGTTCTCGCATCCCTACCGCTGGCCGACAGATAGCTACAGCAAGTGAGTCAGTCAAGCGGTGCTTGGAAATGGAAATCGAATACCGCGTCCAGCTATCGCATCGACCGGTGCAACATTTTTATCTTGATCGCCAGAAGGTAATGAATGAAATAATAGTATCGCCCGCCCAGCGATCGGCCTAACTTGTATCGCCGCCTGATCAGAAATTGCTTGATCGATTTCTCTTTTCGAGCATCCCGGCGGGCTTGAAATATTTCTCTGCGAGATATCTCGATTTCCGAGATATGGCTTTTGTCCTCCGCGACCGGGTAAGGCTGAACAGCGAGAATTGCCAAGCCCGTTTTCCAGCAATTGTCGATAACATGATCGTCCACCGTGCCGCGGATCGTCGTCGAGTAGGCCAGCAGTTTCTGCGCCCCGGCGCGGCTCAAGCAATAGGCCTGGCTACCGATTGCACCCCGCAGTGGAACGCTCAGCGTGCGGCCTCCGCCAAGAGCGAACAACGGATAGCAGGGTGTTGCGAACAATCCCGCCAGCCGGATGAGGTCCCACTTGAAAGTCATCTGCTCGATTTTGGCGAGCAAGTCCTTCAAATCAGCCTGGATCAGAACATCGTCTTCCAGAATGACTACCCTTGAGATGTCTTCATCGACGATTCTTTGCCACAGCTTCTGGTGGCTGATATAGCAGCCGACCTCGGCCGGGGACAGAGATCTTGAAATGTTGTTTGTGACATGAGCCTCATCGTAGAAGGCTCGATCGCACTCGGCCAGGACACGACCATCAGTGGCAGGGATTAATTCAAAATCAATGCCGATTTCGCCGAGCAGCGTAGTGATCTTGTTCCGACGCTCTGCGTTTCTTTCCAGATTGATGACAAAAACAGGGGGCATCTTTCCGCAATGGTGGTTGTTGTTTGGTGGCCTGGAAATCATTTCTTCTCATCGGGAAAGGATGGAACCGGATAATTCTAATTCCTTATATCGATTCAAAGATCGTGTTCCGTTTTGCTAAGCATGGTTTGAATAAGTTCAAAATTGCGTCATTACCCCCCGCCCTTGTTTATTTTCATGTCATCCCTGCTGAAACAGGCCAGGGTCAAGCCTGTAAATGAGGCGCGGAATGTAAGGTTTCCCGGCACTGGCGCGACTGAGAGATTCCTGACTGGAGACTCCCACGCGCGCTTTTTTACTGGTCTGTGCCTTCATCACCCCCACCGTTCACGCGGCCACCTGCTCCGCCACCAGTGGCGCATCACGCAACAGCCTGCTGGAGTTGTACACCTCGGAAGGATGCAGTTCCTGCCCGCCGGCTGTCCTTGGCGTGGCGGCGTGCATGCTGAATACGCAGGGCGAGACGCTGCAAGCGCTGGCCCTATCCACCTGCCCTTAGACAGCCCCTGCTAAGGCGGGCTCGACCCGAAACCCCTTCCGTCCTGTCAGGTCAAGGGATGCCACAGGACGAGCATGTCCCTTTCCCGTTCAATCCTGGGTACGACCTGCTATAAATCAAAAATACACAATAGAGGGGGAAGCGGCATGACAAAGATCATCATCGAATCCAATCCGGATGCAGCGCGCTTGGCCAGTCTGGGTGTCGATCACTGGCCGTTATGGGAAAAGGGAAACTCGGAATTTGCATGGGAATATATCGAGGACGAAATCAGCTACATTCTCGAAGGGCGCGCGATCATCACCCCCGAAGGCGCCGAGCCCGTAGAAATAAACAAGGGCGATCTGGTGACTTTTCCCTCCGAATTGCTTTGCAAATGGAAGATCCTCGAACCGATCCGCAAGCGTTATCACACCTAGGCATCCCCTGCCTGGCCATCAGGCAAAGGGGTACCTGATTCCCACGGCATACCAGTGGACGGCTTCTTCATCGAGTGCACGTCGGGTCAGCGGCCGGCGCTCCAGCCAGCCTTCGGGCAGGGTCAGCCGGAAACGTTTGCCATTGGCTTCCACTTTCACGTCGGGCAGGCGCGGCTCGGAACGGCTGCGGCAGAGGATGACGGCCTGGCGCAGCAGCCACACCAGCAGGCGATCGTTGTCGGACAGCGCCGCCACATCGATGCCGAATTCCGGCAATTTGATCAGCGCGCCGCGCTGGGCGCGCGCCAGTAGGGCGAGCCGCGCCTGGTCGGAGCGCGAGAAGCCGGGCATGTCGGCGTTTCCCAGAATGTAGCCGGAATGGCGGTGGTAGCCACCGTGCGAGACCGAGAGGCCTATTTCGTGCAGCCGCGCGGCCCAGTCGAGGAAGCGTTCGTCGTTTTCGGTGCCCAGCCCGGCTGCGGCCAGCAGCTTGACCGCCACCCGTTTGACGCGCGCAGCCTGCTGGGCGTCGATGTGGTAGCGCCGCATGAATTCGTCGACCGTCGCCTCGCGCATGTCCTGCTTGTGGAAGCGACCCAGCAGGTCGTAGAGGATGCCTTCGCGCATGGCGGTTTCGGCGACGTCCATTTGCTCGATGTCGAGTTCGGCAAACAGGCCGGCCATGATGGCGAAGCCGCCGGCGATCACCGGGCGGCGATCCCGCACCAGTCCTGCGAGTTCCAGCTTGTCGATGTGTCCCGCCTTGATGAACTGGACGCGCAGCTTGGCGAGCCCGTCGGCGGTGATGCCACGCGCGGACCAGCCGTTCTGTTCGAGTATTTCGCGCAGCGCGCGCGCAGTGCCGGATGACCCGACCGCCTGCTGCCAGTTGCCCTTGGAAAACTCGCGCGCGATGCGCTCGACCTCGACGCGCGCGGCGACTTCGGCGGCCTTCAGCGCGGCCTTGTCGATCACGCCGCTGGCGAAGAACCGCCGCGAGAAGTTGACGCAGCCCATGTGCAGGCTTTCGCGCTCGTGCGGCCGCAGGCCATGGCCAATGATGAATTCGGTGGAGCCGCCGCCGATGTCGACCACCAGGCGTTTGTCGGGGGAAGACGGCAGCGAGTGCGCGACGCCCAGATAGATCAGCCGTGCTTCTTCCCGCCCGGCGACGATTTCGATCGGATGGCCGAGCGCGATCTCCGCCTTGGGGATGAAGATGTCGGCATTCTTGGCAACACGCAAGGCCGAGGTGCCGACGCAGCGAATCGCCTCGGGCGACAGGCCGCGCAGGCGTTCGCCAAAGCGGTGCAGACAGTCCAGCGCGCGCGTCTGGGTGGCTTCGTCAAGCAGCTTGTCTTCGGTCAGCCCGCCTGCCAGGCGTACGGTTTCCTTCAGCGAATCGAGCGGATAGAGTTGGTCGCCGGCCACCCGCGCGACTTCGAGGCGGAAGGAGTTGGAGCCCAGATCGACGGCGGCGAGCGTATCGTAGGTTTTCATGCGGCGTTGCCAAAAAAGAGATAAGCCATGCCGATGGCGGCGAGGATGCCGGCGACGTCGGCGATCAGCCCGCAGGTGACGGCGTGGCGCACGCGCTTGACACCGACCGCGCCGAAATACACTGCCAGCACATAGAACGTAGTCTCGGTGCTGCCCTGCACGATCGAGGCCAGGCGCCCGGCGAAGGAATCCGCGCCGTGCGCCTGCATGGTGTCGATCATCATGGCGCGCGCACCGCTGCCGGAAAACGGTTTCATCAGGGCAGTCGGCAACCCGTCCACCCAGCGCGCGTCGTACCCGAGCCCCACAACGGTGTTGCGGATTCCGCCCATCAGCAGGTCGAGCGCGCCGCTGGCGCGAAATACCGCGATGGCCACCAGCATCGCGACAAGATAGGGGATGATTGTGACCGCAGTGTTAAACCCTTCCTTGGCGCCTTCGATGAAGGCCTCGTAGGCATTGACCCGGCGGCGCACGGCCATCAGCAGAAAGGTGACGATAAGTCCAAACAGCAGCAGGTTGCTGAGGATGGAAGACTGCCGTGTCATCTCCGCTGCATCGAGACTGCCGAAATAGGCGACCAGACCACCAATCAGCGCGGTGGCGCCCCCCAGGTACGCCATGGTGACGCGATTCCACAGATGCAGGCGCTGGAACAGCCCGGTGACCAGCAGCCCGGTCAGCGTTCCAATGTAGGTGGTAATCAAAAGCGGAACGAACACGTCGGTGGGATCGGCCGCGCCAAGTTGCGCGCGGAAGGTAAAGATGGTAACCGGAAGCAGGGTCACCGACGCGGTGTTGATGACCAGAAACAGCACCTGCGCATCACTCGCGGTGTCCGGCGTGGGGTTGAGCTTTTGCAGTTCCTGCATCGCCTTGATGCCAAGCGGCGTGGCCGCGTTGTCCAGGCCAAGCATGTTGGCGCCCATGTTCATGGTCATCGCCCCGAGTGCGGGATGATTGGCCGGCACCTCGGGAAACAGGCGTTTGAACAGCGGGGCGAGGCCGCGCGTCAGCACCTCGAGCATGCCGGCACGCTCGCCGATTTTCATCACTCCCAGCCACAACGTCATCACGCCGGTCAAGCCGAGGGCGATTTCGAATGCGGCCTTGCTGCTGTCGAACAGCGCTTTCACCAGCGCGGCGAAAATGCCGGCATCGCCGAGGACAAGCAGCTTGAACAGGGCAATCACAAAGGCGACCAGCAGGAAGCCTACCCACAGCGCGTTAAGCATGGAACCTAGAAACCGCAGCTGGACGCGCCCGATGGTGCGTCAGGGCGGGCGGATGCCGCGAAGAGAGGAGAGCGTCGCTGTTGCCGCTTTAGCGGCTTTACAGCGACGGCCTGCCCCCTGCGGGTGGGCAGCAGGCTCATGCCTGCAACGACGAGCGACAAAGGCAGGCGCATGATCTGGCGCACCCTAAAGGGCATAAATACCAGCGGGTGCGTAGCGCTATCACCTTGCCAGACAACGTAATCGAAGGTTGAACAGTCCATATCCATTCAAGATTCGATAGCGCTTTTGCGGTCAACTGCGGTTTTTAGGTTCATCCTATGCAATCCAGCCGGCAATGACGATCAGCAGCCCTGCGACCAGCCAGATCACCAGGCCGCGCCAGATCATGCTGACGGCGCTGTCGATGCCGTCAGGATCGGGGGGCTGGCCGGTGCCGAGTTCGGGCCGCCACACGGTTTCCCCCGCCACGTTGATGCTTTGCCCCAGACGCACGCCCATGGCGCCGGCACCGGCAGCGAGCACCACGCCTTCTTCCGCATCCGGCCAGGTGTCTGCCTGGGTTCGCCAGCAATACGTCGCGTCCTCGAAATTGCCGGCAATGGCGTAAGTCAGTGCCGTCATCCGCGCGGGCAACCAGTTGATGGCATGAAAGGCACGTTGCGCGAACACGCCGAAGAATCCCCGGGTGTCCGACCAGCGCCGGACCAGTATCGATGACGCGCGAAACAGGATTGCGCCAACCGGGCCGAACGGCACCAGCAATACAAACCAGAACAGCACACCGAACATCTGGCGATGGCTCGCCGACGTCACGTTTTCGATCGTGATGCGCGCCAGGTCGTCAGCACTGAATTCGCTGGTGTCCCCGCCCCGCCATGTGCCAAGCTGCGCACGTGCCCCTGCCACATCGCCTGCACGCAGCAGGCTCGCAATGCGCTCAGCATCGTCGCTGAAATATTTGAAACCCAGGGTGAAATACAGCACAGCCACATTCCAGAGCCAGCCGAGGAAAGGACTGATGCCGTTGAGCAGAAAATAGATCAGCCCCACGCCCACCAGCACCGGCCCCACCGCCAGCGCCCAGGCAATCGCGCCGTGGCTGAATTCACCTGCGTTGAACCGGTGTTCCAGCCACTGAGTGAAGCGCGAAAATTGCTGATAATGGGGCAGAGGCTGTCGCAGCGGGCGCAGATGTTCGAGAACGACAGCAGCAAGGACGGAGAAAAAAGCCATCAGCGATCCATCTCCAGCGTAAAGGTGCCCATCTGGCTTACCTGCCCCGCCGGACGATACAGCTCGACCGTCGGCATGACGATCGCTTTCCCGCGCTGCCCGAGGGTGTCAGACAGGGCCTGATATGCCTTGGATGGCGCCAACAACACCACGGCCTGTATCTGGGCGGCATACACTGGACGGCGCTCAATGCGGCCTTCCTTCAGGCCAGACGGGATCGCAGCTGCGTCGGAAAGCATATAGCCCAGCTGCGCCTGCACCTTGCCGTTGGCGGCGCGCGGGTCGGTGAGAATCACGCTGATCGTGTCTCCAGCCTCTACCCTGGCCGCGTTGAATTCATCCAGTGCCTTGCGCTGCGATTTGCGCATATTGCTGATGGGTCCTTCGTAATCCAGATAGGCGTAGCGGTAGGGGCCCGCTTCGGTCTCGTTCACGCTGGCCGAGTTGAACCCGCCCCACCACCAGTACACCGCAAGCAGCGGCAATACGAACGCCAGCACAAATGCCGGCCATTGTTTTTTGAGCACAACGAACCCTTTCTCTACTGCAGTTCGAAGATACCACATGCCGGGCCGATCGGGCTGGCACGACCGGCTGAAGCCGGTGTATACAATAGGCAGACCATTCATGGGGCCCGTCATGATCGTTCGCCTGCTACTCATCTTCTCCCTGTTCGGTTTGCCGTCCGCTGCCCAGGCAACCGAGCTTGCCCACGTCACCGAAGTCACCGTGCCGATGAAAGCCGTGCAGGTCGGACCCCACAGTTATTTCGTACAAGGCCAGCCCGGTGCGGCTTCCACCGAAAACCAGGGCTTCATGTCCAACGCCGGATTTGTCGTCACGCGCGACGGCGTGGTCGTCTTCGATGCCCTCGCCTCCCCGCCGCTGGCGGAGAAATTTCTCGTCCTGATACGCAAGATCACGAATCAACCCATCAAGCGGGTCATCGTCAGCCATTACCACGCCGACCATTTCTACGGCTTGCAGGTATTCAAGGCGCAGGGCGCCGAGATTTGGGCGCACCGCGCCGCCGAAGGCGCAACCCGCACCGAGGAAGCGGCCCTGCGTCTTGCCCAGCGCAGGGAAGCGCTTTTCCCCTGGGTGGACGACAACACGCAGCTGCTCGAAGCGGACCGCTTCCTGGAAGGCGACACCGATTTTGAAATGGGCGGCGTCCATTTCGCACTGCGCTATGTCGGTCCGGCACACTCCAGTGAGGATATGGCGATGATGGTGAAGGAAGACAGCGTGCTCTACGCCGGCGACCTGGCGTTTTGGGGCCGCGTTCCGTTTGTCGGCGATGCCGACAGCCGTGCCTGGATCGCCGCACTGGATAAACTGATCGCGCTCAACCCCGGAATCCTGGTTCCCGGCCATGGCGCGCAGTCCCGCACCCCGCGCACCGACCTGGTCTTCACCCGAGACTATCTGCAGTATCTGCGGACCACGATGGGTCAGGCCGCTCGCGACTTTGTGCCATTCAGCGAAGCCTACGCCGCCACCGACTGGTCGAAATATCGTTCCATGCCGGCCTTCAACGAGTCCAACCGGGTGAATGCCTACAACCAGTATTTACGGCTTGAACAGGAAGGCGCAGGAAACTGAGCAGGGTCGCCGACGCGTCCCGTTCGCTTAGCCAAGGATCAGTTTCAGGCCAATCAGGATCGTCACGATCTCGAACGAACGCTTGATCCACAAGTTTCCCTTCCTGATCGCCAGGTGGCTGCCGAGATAGCCACCCAGGATCGAGCCGGCCAGCAACGCCGGCATCCAGTCCCATGCCACCGTACCGATCATCCCCAGCACCAGCGCGCCGGTGCCGTTCCATACCAGTCCGCACAGGATCAGGGTGTAGGCGACGGCCCGGGTGTAATCGAGACCGAAATAGCGGATCAGCCAGATGGTCAGAAACAGGCCGGTGCCGCTGGTGATCGAGCCATTGAGAAAGCCGACGAAGAACAGCCCGGCCACACCGCCGATCAGTGCCCTGCCATGCTGGTGTTGCGGCGTGTACACCATTCCCAGCCTGGGCTTGAACACCGAATACAGCCCCAGACCCAGGGTCAGAACACCCAGCGACAGGGTGGCGATGCGCTCGGGAATCTGCAGGATGGTCACCGCACCCAGTACCACGCCGGGCAACCCGGCGCCCAGAATGATCAGCGAGAAGCGGCGTTCGAGATGCGATTCCTTGAGATGGCGCAGCGTTGCCCCGAGACCGAGCGCCACGCTGGCGACCTTGTGGGTGGCGAGTGCGATGCCAAAAGGCAGCCCCAGAAAAATCAGTATGGGGAACTGGATCAGCCCCGCGCCGCCACCGGACAATGCCGAAAAGAAATTGGCCGCCAGCGAGGCGACCAACAGAATGAATTGGTCGAGCACGTCTGAAACTATTGATCCGGCCAGATAAAGTTTGAAATTTCGCACTCATTCCGGCGGAGTGCGGTTGTTGACGCTTCAGCGTCTTTACAACCACGGCCTGCCCCTTGCGGGCGAAGGCCGGAATCCAGCCTGTTGACTAGACCCCAGCCTTCGCCGGGGTGAAGGCTATAAACATATTCGTGTCGGTTCATGGGGCCGTGACGCCGATTTCAGCCGGCAGCCTGGCGTAAACCAGTTTCAAATCCGCCTCGGCGATGAGCTTCAGCAACTGGTCAGCCATCGCCGCATCGACAAAAAACTCCACCACCACCGGCAGATCGCCCGCCAGCTCGAAAAACCCCGCGTCGTGCCGGCTATGGCGGCCGAACCCGGCCAGTGCGATAAACGCGGAACCGCCGGGGATGCCAAGCCCTTGCGCCGCATCGAGCAGCCATTCGTAAGTCAGCTTGCCGTGATGGCGGCTGGCTTCGGAGACAAACACCTGCAGACAGACAACGTTCATTTGAATAGCCTCATCGAATAAAACCCCAGCCCGGTGGCCAGAAAGGAACCGGTCATGTGGGCGAAGGCAATCAGGCCGCCGGTGAGCCAGAGACCGCGCATCAGCGCGGTGACGACCTCGGCGGAAAAGGTGGAAAACGTGGTCAGTCCGCCGAGCAGGCCGGTGATGAGAAACAGCCGCGCTTCGGGAGGAATCCCGGGATGGTCGGCAAACCAGGCGATGACGAGTCCGATGAAATATCCGCCGATCAGATTGGCGGACAACGTGCCGAGCGGCATGGAAGGATAGAGGGGATTGAGCCACAGCCCCAGGCCCCAGCGCAACCATGCGCCGATCGCGGCGCCGATGCCGACGGCTAAAAAGGCAGTCATGACAGGAAGGTGGCGGATGGTTTCATGCGGGTATTCTAGCCGACTGCAATCCGGCCATGCCTGTTTGCTACACTCGCCGCATGAACTCGCAACTCAAGGCCGACGGCCGCTTCTGGCTGACCCTGGACGGCAAGAATTTCCTCGGGCGTGGCCGCGTCGAACTGCTGCAGCGCATCCGCGAAACCGGTTCCATCTCCAAAGCCGCCAAGGCAATGAAGATGAGCTACAAGGCAGCGTGGGACGCGGTGGACTCGATGAACGCTTCCTGGCAGTCAGCGCTGGTAGAAAGCGGGCCCACCGGCAGCCGGCTGACCGAGGATGGCGAGCGGCTGATCGAGCTATTTCAGAAAGCCGAAGCGAGGCACGCCGCGTTCATGCTGAAGCTCACCGATGACCTGTCAACAAGCCCATCGCGCAGCCAGGGGCGGCGGGTATAAATGGGCTCTTCTGCTCGGGTGTGGGGTAACCAATGATTACAGTCCAGCCCAATGCACCATTGGCAACCGTATCAGATCAAGCCCCTCAACGGTCAGCCCGTGGATTCCAGCAAGTTCTACAAGGCGGCTAGGCACTGGTGATGGCGCGTGACCAGGGTCGTGCCGGTGGTGATGTGGTAGCAGATTACCAGCGCATCAAGAAGATCATCAGAATATGATTCTCAACCAGACCAAGGTTGAGGGTGCGGGGTCCAGCAATTCCGGAATGGCGATTTGAACCATGAAATTGCGGTCAATCGCCAGAACCGAAGCCAGGAAGGAGTAAATATGTTTACAAATCTGCGCGCATTGTTTGCCTTGACGGGCATCATCCTGATTACCTGTCTGTCAGGCGTGGGGGGCGCGTTTGCGGCCGAGGCGCCTGCCGCGCCCACCTACCGCGTCGTGTTCGCGGTGACCGAAGACGATCAGCACATCTGGAATGAGGTATTCGGAAACTTCCGCAATATCCAAAGCGCCTTGGGACCTGAAAATGTGGCAATCGAAATGGTGGTGTATGGCGATGCCATCTCCATGCTGCGCGATGATTCCATGGTACCCAATAAAGTGGAAGATGCTCTTGAGGAAGGCGTGAAGATCGTGGCTTGCGAAAATACCATGAAGGCCCAGAACATCAGCCACGATAGCATGCTGCCCGACATAGGCTATGTAACGGCGGGGATTGTGGAACTCATCAAGCTTCAGGCAGACGGCTGGGCATATGTCCGACCCTGAGTGAGGTTTTACGCAGGGCAATTCCAAGGCCTGTCGACACCCTCGCTTGTCCTCATACTGCCTGGGTGCTGCAGCACCCGCATAACATCACGAGTTGACCCAGTGCGAAATTATCACCAACCGTTGGCCGCTCATATTGGGCGAACACGCCGACTATTGCTGCAACTATCCAGCCAGTCAGCTTCGGGCTGAAACAAGTCCCTCGAGCATCGCTTTTCCGAGCCGCTCTTTAGGACTGTCAAACGAGGTACTGGTTGCTTCTAACAGCCTGTAGGCAAGACCCATCGCAGAATGCGCTCATGCGACGGGCGGCGTTTTATGAAATGTCAGCGGCGCGCTGGCTTTGGCGATGGCCGGTTTCAGTTTCCCCACCACGTGCATCTCGCACGGTTTGCAGTCGAAGCGCAGGGTGAGTTTTTCGCTGCCGTTGATCAGCGTCAGCGGCGCGGCGCGCACGGTGCCCTGCACGCTGGGACACCCTTCGCCTGCCCGGACCAGCCTCTTGAACGCCTTATCGACAACCGGCTGAGCAAAATCCTTCGACAGGCAAGCCCGTCATTTACCCGGTTTTTCACCCTGACGCGCCTTGAGCTTGCGCCACAATGAAGCGCGGTTGATACCAAGAATCTGCGCCGCCACCGTCTGGTTGCCCTTCACTTCTTCAAGCACCCGGCTGATGTAGGTTTGTTCCTGCTCCTCCAGGGTGGGCAGGCGCCCCTCGATCTTGCGCAAGCTGAATCCATCCGGTTTCTGGAACGACTCGGGCAGGTGTGCCACCTCGATGACATCTCCTTGGGCCATGGCGGTGCCACGCTCGATAAGGTTTTCCAACTCACGCACATTGCCGGGGAACGGGTAATCCATGAGCAGCGCCAGCACCTCGCCGGAAATCCGCGTCACCGGCTTCTTCATCCGGCTCGCATACTTAAGCAGGAAATGCCGCGCCAGCAGCGGGATATCGCCCTTGCGCTTTGACAGCGACGGGATGCGCAGATTCACCACGTTCAGCCGAAAGTAGAGATCTTCGCGAAAGCTGCCATTCTTCACCGCCTCGGTCACGTCGCGATTGGTGGCCGCCAGCACCCGAACATCGCACTTCACCGGCCGCGTGCCGCCAACCCGCAATACTTCTTTTTCCTGCAACACCCGCAACAATTTGACCTGCATCGAAGGCGCCATTTCCGTCACTTCATCGAGAAACAGGGTGCCGCCGGCACTCACTTCGATCAGTCCCTTCTTCATCGCGGTGGCGCCGGTGAACGCACCTTTTTCATGGCCGAACAATTCATTGGTCAGCAGCTGTTCGCTGAATGCGCCGCAGTTGATCGCAGTGTAGGGACCATCGGCACGGGTGCTCTGCCTGTGCAGATATTTGGCAAACAACTCCTTGCCGGTGCCGCTCTCGCCCGTGATGAGCACACTGCAGTCGGTGGGCGCGATCTGGCGCGCCATGTCCAGCAGCCGCTGCATTTCGACGTCCTGGGTGACGATGCCGTCGCCGTCCCGATAACGCTCGACTTCACGTCGCAGTTCGTCGTTTTCGCGACGCAGGCGAACTTTCACCAGCGCCTCGGCCACCACCTTGCGCACCTCGTCGAGCCGGAAGGGCTTGGCAATGTAGTAGAACGCCCCGTGTTTCAGCGCCTGCACGGCGGATTCCGCCGTCGCATAGCCGGTGATGAAGATGACTTCCGCCTCCGGCTGCAGTTCGCGGCTCTTCTTCAGCACGTCCATGCCGTCGACGCCTTCCATACGCAGATCGGTGAGCACCACATCGAAGCCTTGCACCTCCAGCAGGGCCACCGCCGCGGCGCCACTCTGGGTGGCAGCCACCTGGTAACCCTCCTTTTCCATCACGTGCTGGAGATTGCGCAGGGCGATCTCCTCGTCGTCCACGATCAGCAGGCGTGCGTCCATTATTGTGTTCCCTCGTCCTCGCTCGCGTCTGTCGCGGACAACTCCCGCACACCCTCTCGCGGCAGGCGAATACAGAACGTCGCACCCTGCCCCGGCGTACTCTGCACGGCGATGCACCCGCCGTGTTCGTCTACGATTTCATAGACCACAAAGAGCCCCAGGCCCATGCCATGACCGACGTCCCGGGTGGTGAAAAAGGGATCGAAAATGCGCGGCATAATGTCCGGCGCGATGCCCGGCCCGTTGTCCGCAATGCAGATTTCCACCATCTCGCCTTTCGTCACGCAACCCTCACCCAACGCAGTGCCTGCGGGCGGCTCGCTGGCATGCACGATCTGCGCGGTGATATCGATTCGACCCTGCGCTCCCAGGCCCTCCATGGCGTTTCGGATCAGATTCACGAACACCTGCTGCAGACGCTGTGCATCGGCCGGGACGCTCAGGTCCTCGGGAATGGAGAGCCGCACCACCGACTTGGCCGACACCTCGCCGCGCACGAAGCCGACCGTCTGCGCCACCAGTGGCCGGAGCAGCACGGCTTCCTTGCGGAACGCCCGCTCGCGGGAAAAATCCAGTAGCGAGCGAACGATGGTGCGCGCGCGTTCCGTCTGCTGGTCGATCTGCGCCAGGTACATTTTCTGCGTCGCCGCATCGCTCTCGCCGACCTCCTCCTGCAGGATCTGGCAGGAGGTCGAGATGTTCGACAGCGGGTTGTTCAGCTCATGGGCCACGCCCGAAAGCATGGTTCCGAGCGATGCCAGCCGCTCCGAGCGCATGAGCGATTTTTGCCGCAAGTCCAGTTCCATCAGCATGTGATTGAAGGCCGCGATGATGGAGAGGATTTCGCGATCGTTCGATGGCGCTGACAGCGTTTCACGGCGATTGGCGGAGATGGCCGCCACGCTGGATTCCATTTCTTTCAGCGGCCGCACCACCCGTTGCGACAGCACGCGGCCGATCACCACGATCAGCAAGGCCATGCACAGAATGACGCCCAGCAGCAGCATGCGGAAAGACGCCAGGGTCGTCTGGATTTGGCGCCGTTCCGAGCCCGCCATGTCCTTGGCGATGGCGACCAATTCCTGCCCGAGTTGGCGCACGTGCGGTTCGACCGATTCGAGCCGGCGCGGGTCGACAACAGCAAAAGCCGACATCTGGCGCTGATAGTCGTCGAGGAGCGTGCGCATTTGTGTGAGGCGTGCCTGCGTTGCGATGGCCGCAAAATCCGCCCGGTTGTCTGCGAGCATTTCCTGCGCCAGTTGGATGTAACGTCCGTTTTCCTCGATATCGGCGGCCTGATGGTGGAGGAAATAGTTACGCTCGAAGCGTCTTATCTCGAGCACCGTGTTGAACAGATCGGTGGCGCGCTGCCCCAGCACCACCCGCGCTTCCAGTGTGCGCAGTTCACCCACGAAAAACAGTGATGCCACCAGAATGATCGCCGCCACCGCATAATAGCCGAGGGTGATTTTCCCTCTCAGGGAATGGCGCGATAGCTTTTCTTGGTTAGCGGATTGCATGGAAAGCAATTATTTGCATCAATTTTATTATGTTAGTTGCATTTTGATGCACTCATTAAAGAAATTCAACAACATTGTTTATATCCAAAATATTGTAATAAATACAACTAGATATAAAAATTATTCCAAAGCAATAGTTGCCTATTGCAACACAACCAATTCGGGTGTGGCCGAATGACAGCCCGTATATTCATTTAAAAACATGCGCTTATCCATCTGGCACATATCGTGCGTAATCAAATACGTCCCAACTACCTGGATGGATCCAAGCATGAACGATATGAACACAAGCGCCAAAAGGCTATTCAACGCCCTGGCTTTCGCCAACGTCAGCAATCTTGGCGAGTTCCACACCCTGCTGCGCCAGATCGAGGAACCAGACACCTCCGTGCGAGGGACGACACAGCCCGATGCAATTACCCACCCATCCGCCAGCGCGCAGGTTATCGGGTACATCCAGGGGGCGCTGTAAAGGATGGGCTCGTTCGCTGACTTTGAAACCGATTTCATGGCGTTCGCCCTAAGCGCCGCCATCGTTGCCGCCTATTACGGTTTTCTCAACATGAAGGTGCGGGCCAACCCCACCTATACCATCCACGGCGTCAACGCCCTGGCACGCAGCCTGTGGGTGGAGCACATCATGCGCAATGCGTCCAAGGACGTGATGGCCGTGCAGACCATGCGCAATTTCATCATGGGCTCCTCGCTCATGGCGTCCACCGCCGCGTTGCTCATCATCGGCACCCTCACCCTCTCCGGGCAGGCGGAAAACATTTCGCAGAGTTGGCATGTACTGAGCCTCAAGGGATCATTTGCCACCGAAGGATCGTTTGCCACCGAACTGTGGATCGTCAAGGTGATGTTCCTGCTGCTGGACTTCATCGTGGCCTTCTTCGCCTTCGCCATGTCGGTGCGCCTGGCCAACCATGTCGTATTCATGGTGAACGTGCCGGAACACGATGCCCACCACAACCTGTCGCCCAAAGCGGTCGCGCGGCGGCTGCACCGGGCGGGAAACATGTTCGCGATTGGCATGCGCGCCTTCTTTTTCGCCGTGCCGCTGGTGTTCTGGCTGTTCGGGCCGTATTTCCTGCTGATCTCGTCAATCGGTCTGGTGGTCGCGCTTTACCACCTCGACCGATGCGAACCGGAAGAAGCACTTGAAACCGACATCCAGCCCGCCGTTCCAGCGCAGGCCTTGCAGGCGGTCACGCCTCAGGTCGTCTCCATGCAAGCGAAATACGCCAAATAAAATAAGTACTCGTCTCAGTTGGCGGGGCTGACAGCCCAAGGGATCAGGGGCGGGTTTTGTAGAAGGTCAGCGGCGTTGCGCTGGCCTTGACCACAGCCGGTTTCAGTTTCCCCATCACGTGCATCTCGCACGGCTTGCAGTCGAAGCGCAGGGTGAGTTTTTCGCTGCCGTTGATCAGCGTCAGCGGCGCGGCGCGCACGGTGCCCTGCACGCCGGTGACGCCCTTGGCCTGCTTGGGGCACAGTGAGAGCGAATAGCGCACGCAGTGCTTGGTGACCATCAGCGAGACTTCGCCGGTTTCCTCGTGGCTCTCATACGCAGCGGCAATGACCTGCACGCCGTGCCTGGCGTAGAAATCGCGCGCCTTATGGTTGTAGACGTTGGCCAGATAGCTCAGCGAGTCTTCGGGATAAGTCACGGGCGGATCGGCCGGACGCGTGCGCTGCGGGCGCTGGTACGCCACAGCGCGTTCAGCTTCCAGTGCGGCGACAGCATCGCGACGCAAGGCGTTGAGGAAGGACGCTGGAACGAACCAGGGTTGCGTCAGTTCCAGCGCGATCCCCATGGCTGCAAATGGGGTGGTGCCGAGCTTTCCGAGATGTTCCCGCAAGGTCACCTCGGCCTTGGCGGCGTCCTTGGCGGGTTCCCTGGAATGCGCCGCGCTGGCCGTCGCGCTGTGGCCATCCTCGTCGGTCAGCGTCAGTGAAAACCCCTCGGCAGTTTCGTCCAGCCGCAGCCACACGCCGATGCGGCGTTCGCTGGATGCCTTGTCCAGCATGCGACTCCAGTTCATGTCGCGGTTGCGGTTGACCAGCGTGCCGGCGCGCAAATCCTTGAAGCTCGCTATCGGATCCCTGGGAAACACGCGCCATACCCCCTCGCCCACTTTTTCGGCGCGGTTGATGGCGAGGCCCGCCAGGTCTTTCTGCAGCGTGTAGTAACAGAGGCCGTCGCCGTTGTTCAGCACGATGTCGGGCGAGTCGGTGACGAGCTCGACCCATTTGTCGCCCACCTTGCTCACATAACCGACCGGCAGGCCGGAATTCTTCGGCGTGTCGAACGCGCCGATGTCGGCCTTGCGGCCGCCGACGAAGTAATCGGTGAATTCGCGGTTGAAGTTCTGGTCGGGGTCGGGCGTGAAGGAAAACGTGGTGCGCCCGCTCGATGCGCGCGCGAACTCCGGGCGGCGCTCGATGATCTGATCCAGCAGCGTGCGGTAATGGGCGGTGATGTTCTTCACGTAGCCCATGTCCTTGTAGCGCCCCTCGATCTTGAAGCTGCGAATACCGGCGTCGATCAGCGCTTCGAGGTTGTCGCTCTGGTTGTTGTCCTTCATCGACAGCACGTGTTTGTCGTGCGCGACGATGCGGCCCTCCATGTCGGTCACCTGATACGGCAGGCGGCAGGCCTGCGAGCAGTCGCCGCGGTTGGCGCTGCGCCCGGTATGGGCGTGGCTGATGTAGCACTGGCCGCTGTAGGCGACGCACAGCGCGCCGTGGACGAAGAATTCCAGGGTGCAGCGTGCGGGATCGGTGGCGGCGCGGATGGCGGCGATCTGCTCAAGATCGAGTTCGCGCGCCAGCACGATCTGCGAGAGGCCCACGTCCTGCAGGAAGCGGGCCTTTTCCGGGGTGCGGATGTCGGCTTGGGTGCTGGCGTGCAGCTGCATCGGCGGCAGGTCGAGCTCCAGCAGGCCCATGTCCTGGATGATCAGCGCATCGACCCCGGCGTCATAGAGCTGCCAGACCAGCTGGCGTGCCGGCTCCAGTTCGTCATCGCGCAGGATGGTGTTGAGGGTGACGAACACGCGCGCGTTGTAGCGATGCGCGTATTCGACCAGCCGCGCGATGTCGGCTATGTCGTTGGAAGCCGCCGCGCGCGCGCCGAACGATGGGCCACCGATATACACCGCATCGGCGCCGTGATTGACGGCTTCGATGCCGATGTCGGCGTCGCGCGCAGGCGCGAGCAGTTCGAGTTGATGGGGTTGCACGAGGGGGTATTCCGGACAGCAAAGCGCCATTTTACCGGAGACCGCCGCGTCCGGCTTATTGCGCAGGCTGCTGCTGGAGCGCCTCGATCGACAGGGTCAGCGTGACCTCATCGCTGACGTTGGGCACGTATTTGCTCATGTTGAACGCCGAGCGCTTGACCTGAGTGCTTGCATTGGCGCCGCAGGCTTCCACCTTCATCATGGGGTGCGGCATGCACTTGAAGTGGGTGATGGTCAGGGTGACCGGCTGCGTCACCCCCTTGATGGTGAGGTCGCCTGACAGGCTTTCCGGCTGACTCCCCTTGAAATTCATCTTGCCGGATTTGAAGGTGATCGTCGGGTACCTGGCTGTGTCGAAGAAATCCTGATCCTGGAGATGCTCGTTGAACAACGGAATGCCGGTATTGATCGAGGTTGCGTCGATGACGATATCGGCTGACCCGGTTTTGGCAACGCGATCAAGCACCACCTTGCCGCTGGTTTTATCGAATTTGTGCGTCTGGCTGGAATAACCGAAGTGACTGTAGGTGAAGAGCGGAAAAGTGTGGTTGTTGTCGATGACGTA
>Ga0326726_10001433_pt1 | contig 22138 bp, 27 predicted proteins | sample MHFenrmetagenome_2_FD_207603 | JGI IMG/M metagenome (GOLD analysis project Ga0326726, IMG submission 207603) | Lab enriched peat soil microbial communities from Michigan Hollow, Ithaca, NY, United States - MHF15MN | ecosystem: Environmental > Terrestrial > Soil > Wetlands > Peat | place: USA... | reverse complement strand
GTGCTCGACAGCGAGGAGCCTGGCAAACCGGCGGTCGCGCCAGACTTCCAGAAGGCGATCAAGTACGCGGGACTCGTATGGCGGATCGGCAAAGGCGATGTCGTAGCTGTCCTCCGCCAGCGCCGCGGCAAACGGCATCGCGTCACGCTTGAACACCCGGGTACGGTCCCGGAGGCGGAGGGAGGCGATATTCGCCCTCAGCGCGTGGAGACTGGCGGGCCGAAACTCGACGAAGTCCGCGCTCTCGGCCCCCCGTGACATCGCCTCGAGGCCGAGGGCGCCCGTGCCGGCAAAGAGGTCGAGGATGCGCGCCCCCGGGAGGTGGAGGGCCAGCTCATCCAGCAGCGCCGCCCGGACGGGCTCCGCAGTGGGCCGGACCCGGCCATCGGCCGGCGGGGTCAGATCGTGCCCGGCGAACCGGCCGCCGACAATCCTCACTTGCCGTGGTCGGCCGAGCTCGCTTCCGCCTTGACCGCCTCGTCGCGGCGGCGGATGACCTCCGCCGCCAGCCTGGCGAGGTCCTGTCCCAGGATCTGGCCCGCCTCCTCCCAGGTCCGAACCACCATCAGACGGAGGCGGGGATCGGACAGACCGGCGATCGTGCTGAAGGCGCGCGCGTCGCCGAAGATTTCGCCTTGCTCGGACACGATGATGGTAGGGAGCTGGGCGATCGGATCGAGGGTTGCGGCATAACTGTGGGCGAGGGTCCGCGCGTGGTCGGACGGCAGGGTCAGGTCCGGCTCCACCCCCGACGCGTCGACGACATGGGCCACTGCCTCGGCCACCGCCGGGTCGGCCGATCGACGGGAACGGAGCTCTCCCATGGCCATCGGAGCGCCAGGTCCCCAGTAACAGGTGACCAGGATCCGAGAGGCGGGATCAATGAAGTAGAAGGAAGGCATGGCACCCGATCCGTCGTGCGGCGAAAGAGACTCTCGGCTTTCTCGGGGGCGTTGGGGAAGTCTAGTGTGGCGCCTGAGGCCCGGCTAGAGCGTGCGTGGCCGGGTGACTGGAACGCGGCGAAGCGAGGCAGCTTCTCGTCCCAACCCAACCCCACCCCCGGTGAGGCGGTCTAACGAGACACCCTTCAAAGGCTCAGACAATGCGCACCCTCGCTGGCGCCAGGGACCTGGCGGCCCTGCTGGTGCTGGTCGCCGCCGCCCCGCCTACCCTGGCCACCCCGGCGCAGGCTCAGCAGTCCGGCCTTGCCTCCGCCCAGGAACGACTCTGGGATGCCGCCCAGGCGGGTGACACCGCCGCCCTGGCTGGCGCACTCGCGGATGGGGCGGTAATCGACTCCCTGGATACCCGGCGCAGCGCGAACGGCCGGAGGGCCCTGAACTGGGCCGCGTGGTATGACCGCGTGGATGCCATCCGGTTGCTGGTGTCGCGCGGGGCCACCGTGAACCTGGCCAACCTGACGGGGTTCACCCCGCTGCATCACGCGGCGGAGCGTGGCAGTGCGGCCGCGGCCAGGGTTCTCCTGGAGGCGGGCGCGGATCCCGTGTGGCCCACCAATGCCGGTGAGACCCCCGCGCAGGTCGCAGTGCGAACCGACCACCCAGAGGTGGCCGCGATCATCGAGGAGGCGGCCCAGGCCAGGCGTTAGCCTGGCGGCGGCGCAGGCCCTAGTGGCACTTGCCGCCGGACTGATCCCAGAGCCTGCCGTTCACATCCAGGAAGGCGGAGCGCCACTCGGCGGCGCCGAGGGTGAGTTTGAGGACGCCGAAGTGACCCTGGACACGTGTCACGCTGTGCGCGGCAACCGTGGGTCCGTAGCCGCGCAAGTCGCCACCTCCCGTCCCCACGATGATCTCGGTCAGGCCCTTCACCGAATCTGCCGCGCCTTCGGGTGTTTGCGGCAGGAAGCGCTCGTAGTCATGGTCGTGTCCGTTCAGGATCAGATCGGCGCCGCCGTCGTACAGCAGCCGCCAGAAGGGCCCGAGCCGGTAATCCGTCCCATGCCACCCCGAGCTGAACCGGGGGTTGTGCCAGTACGCCAGGGTACACGGCTGATGGTGATCCTTCAGATCCTGCGCGAGCCAGTCCTCCTGTGACTTCCGGTCCGCCGCGGTGAATATGTCGTTCACCACGATCTCACTGTTGAGGACGATGGCGTGCCACGCCCCCACATCATAGCTGTAGTACCCTTTGCTCGAGGAGCCGGCGCGGCTCCCGAAGAAGTGGTAGTACGGGGCCGCCCGATTGGCGAGGTGTTCGTGGTTGCCCGGCGACGGCCGGATGTTCTTCATGATGAGCTTGGCGGAGTCACCCCACGATGGTGCGAAGCAGTCGGCAAAATCGCGCGCCGAGCCGCCGGGGTAGGCATTGTCACCCAGTGTGAAGACCTCATCGTGCACCTTCGCGGCACTGTCGGCCCGCAGCACGCTATCCACCAGCTTGGCGGTTGCCTCGTCGCCGGAGAAGTTGCAGCGCGCGATGTCACCGGCCCCGATCAGGACCGAGGCGCCGCTCAGAGCCACCTGGCTGGCGGCAGCGCCGGCGGGCGGGGGCGTCAGCTGGACCGGTGGCTTGCACTCCAGGACCATGAAGGCCAGGGTGATCCGGAGGGCATGGGAGTAGAAACGCATCTGGGAGCTCGCGATGTTTGGCGTGGAGCACTGCCGCATCGCGACAGCACATGTCTAGAAGGTGAGCCCGGTCCTGATGAGCACAGCGGCATGCCGGGGTCCGTTGGTCAGCGTGACGGTGATGGCCGTCGAGGGGTCCAGCAGACCGACCCAGAACCCACCGCCTGCTGCCGTGTGCCAGCCGCCGGGTGAGTCCCCGTCGACATAGACTCTGCCGGCATCCGTGAATCCGAACACGCCCACCACCAGCGGCAGGATGAGGGGAAACCTTGCCAGCGGGAGTCGGAGCTCGGCCGTCCCGGCGAGAGACGCGTCACCGGCGTACCGCTGTGGGTCGAGCGTCCGCACCGAGTTGCTGCCGCCGATGAAGGCGGCCTCGTGAAACGGATAGGCACCGAACAACTTCCGGGCGCCGGCTCGCAGGGCCAGGGTCGGATGGGCCGGAATGGGAAGAGTCAGATAGGCCGTGGCGCCAGCGGTGATCTCGCCGAATGGGGTTTTCACATCCCAGACGGCGGGAAAGAGGCTGCCGCCGAGGTCGAGCACCGCGCCGCGGTGCGGGTCCCTGGGCTGGTCCCGCAGATCGGAATGCAGGGTCAGCTGGAGACCCGCCTGGCCAAAATGCCCGAAGCCGTAGGGCCGGCTGGCCTGGATGAAGCGACCCTGGGTGCTGCCAGTGGTGGAGTACTGGAGCACCGGTCCGAGCGACAGCTCGCTCCGGGGGGCGAGGGAGAGCGCCACGGACGGTTGCAGCAGCCACTGGCGCTGGCGTACCTCGAACTGCGCCGTGGGACCGTCGGCGGTGGCGTTGCCGAACCCGTGAAAGCTGGTGACCTCGAGCTGCGACATGCGGGCGCCCAGCGTGAAGTGGACCGGTGAGTCTTCCCGCCGGTGATCTGCTATCGCCCCGATCCTGAATCCCCCGAAGCCCGCGGCGTATTCGGCCTCGACCCCGATCCGGGTGGCATACGGGCGCTTCCCGAAGCCATAGCGGTTCTGGTTGATCCCCAGGCGGAACATGCCGCCCAGATCACCAACGCCGAGACCGATGACGGGGCTGAATCGTCGTCCCCGATCGGGCCCAGGGGGTACCGGCACACCGTTTTCCCTGGTCCAGGGGCGACGGTTGTACAGCGTGTCCGGCCCATAGCGGACACCCCTCACTTTCCCGGTATCGTCGAGCCGGGCGGGATCACGGGACCCACCCACCTGCGACGAGTCCAGCAGCCGGTTGCGTCCGTTGCCGCCGATGATCCGCACCGGGATGCTCTGCCGCACATTGCCGGTCACCAGGGCGGTGTCATCGCCGCCGTGGAGATAGATGCGGATCTCCCGCGTCTCCCGCCGGTCGAATCGCCGGAGGAAGTAGGGCGGGCACCCGCCCGACTCCAGCCGCACCTCGACCAGCCGGTCATCTAACCGGGTCACGGTGGCGCGATCGGCGGCGTCGGTGGCGTGGACGTCCGCCACGGCGGCAAGCAGGCTGTAGAACCGCTCGGCGGCGCCCGGCAGCCCGTCACGGCGCCGCTTGAGTTTCCGGGCGAGCTCTGGCGCGGAGCGCCGGTACTCCGGGGGCAGAGCCAGCATCGCGTCATCGATCACCCGATCGGTGACCCGGCCAACCAGCGCGGCGGCCACGGAATCCCACACCGGCTTCTCCAGCCCTCCCAGCAGCCGGCGGTCGAACTCGATGCTGTTCCAGGTGAGGCCCCGGACGCTGGGGTAGGAGCTCTCGAACGACATCACGTTGGGAGAGGCGAGGCGGGCCAGCCCCGGCATCAACCCGCCGTAGGAGACGAAGGCCTTGTCCCGATCGCGCGGGATAGGCAGCCACATCGTCGTGGGGCCCGACGCCATCCGCGCCCACTTCCACTGGCCGGAGTGGCGATCCCAGTCGTTGAACAGCATGTCCATCAGCCGGGCCGCGAGCAGGGCATGCGCATCGATTCGCTGGCGCGGATCCCGGTCGAGCCGCGCGAGGAGCGTGTCGCTGTCGATGATCTCGACCGCCCCGGCGAATCCGGCGGCGTGCTTCGGCGTGGAGGGAACCTGCTCGATCATGCCGAGCCGGCCGGCGAAGTCCGCCTGGAACTCGCCAAGCAGCGGATCGTCGGGCATGACGGCGAGCACGGGGGTGACATGCAGGACGCCCGCGGCTGCGAGGATCGGTGCCGCGACCAGGGCACCCGCCGGATGACCGGCGCTTATCTGATCGCGGGCAATGTGTTCGACGATCGTCCCCTTGAATCTCGGCGGAATCTTGACGCCGGTCTTGTCTACCAAGCGGAAGACGTACTCGACTCCGTCGGGCGTGATGAGCCGCAGGGATTTCGTCTGGTTCCCTCCGCCCTCCTTCACCGGGCGGAGGCCGCCGTTGAAGGTGTGCAGATTCAGCACCGCTACCCGAACCGGAGTGGTCCAGAGGTCGCGATAGGTGTTGCCGAAGAGGAACCGGTAGAAGCCTCCGGCCTGGTACTCGGGGCCGGCCGCGACGGCGACGCTGTCCGCGGCCGGGACGTCCGCTGCGGCAACCTGGGCGGTGACCACCGCGGGCCAGAGTGCCAGCCACAGGGCGGCAGGGCCGAGCCTGGCGCGGGACGCGCGGGGCGGAAAGAACACGGGCCCCTCAGTGCCAGCGATACAGCGAGATGGCGGCTGGCTTCTGCCCGGCCTCATCACTGAGAAGGAGAATGCTGTCCCTGGTGATCGCCACGCCTTCGGTGTGCTCCAGCGACGCCGGAAGCGGGCGGGAGAACACCACCACACCTGCCGGCGTGATCTCGATCAGGGCCTTCTCCTCGGCGGAGACGAGCACATAATTGCCGCTGACGGGATCGACGGTGATGTCGGAGGGGTGCAGACCCTTCCATTTGTTGGACCCGATCACCTGCGTGAGCGGCACCGTGAGGCGGGAGGGCAGGGAGCCGATGCCGCTGGGCAGTTGCCAGCGAAAGATGACGAGTGAATCCTGCAGCGGACCCTCGGTGCGGACCCGCTTGCAGGCGAGCAGCAGGGCGTTGAGCTTCGGATCGTAAGCCACGCCCTCGAACTCGCACTCGTGGCCCAGACGGGTGTCATGGACGATGTACTCGACCTGCGCGCCGTCCGCTCCTTCCTGGAACTCGTAGAGCTTGCCCTTGCTGGAGAGCAGGAACATCACGTCCCCGGCCACGGCGATGCCCTCGAAGTCGGCGTGGACCCCCTTGGACCCGAGCACGAACCGCTTGACCACCACCCCGCGGCGGTAGTCGATCTCGGAGACCTGGCCCCGCTCGTCGCCATGGGCGAACAGGCGGCCGTCCTTGGTCAGGGCGAGTCCCGAGATCTCCTTGAGGTCGCCGCGCAGCAGCCACCGGGCGACCGGGGCGCCTCGTGCCGCCCCGGAATCCGGCCGGGCCAGGACCGCCGCGAGACGCGCCTCCCGCAGCCCGATCTCGGTGCTATCGGCCGATGCGCTCGCCCCACGATGCCCGGGACGGCAGGCGCTGCCCGCGAGGAGGGTGAGCAGGCACGCGGTGGCGGCCGACAGGCGCGTCATTCGGCAGCTCCGATCTTCGCGGCCTTCTTGTTCTCCACGACCTCCCGCGCCCCGGCGTCGCCGATCTCCAGGTCCGCCTGCTGGATTGAATCCCCGGCCCCGGTGCGAATCACCGTCAGCACGTCGTCCCGGGTGCTCGACTTCCGGATCTTGGCGAGGTAATACAGCTCGGAGGGTTTCCCCTCGTTGGTCACTACCTGGTCCAGCTTCCAGCGCCTGGCGACCTTGCCGAGTGCCTGTTCCACCAGCCCCTGCGCGCCGGAGAGGGCGTTGGTGGTGACCGTGAGAATTGCGTTGTAGCGGGGCTTCTTGGCATCGGTGCCGAGGGCGTCGCGCACCCGCTTGAACCGCTCGGTCAGCACTTCGACTTTCTTGGGGGTCAGCGCGATCACCAGGTCGCGATCGGGCACCTTCCCACCGTTCTGCCCGTTCGCCAGCGCATTCAGCGGGTCGGCCCACTTGGAGGCCGCCGTCGGCTCGAGCACGCTGCGACCGAATTCGTAGTGCCAGGTGAGCAGCAGCACGAAGTTGAATGCGACGGAGAGGATCACCGCCACCACCAGCACCTGCACCCCGGCAGCGAAGCCGACCGCGATCCCGAGGAAGATGAACATGATGTCACGCACGTCGGTGAGCGTGGTGCGGAAGCGGAGCACCGACACGACACCGGCGAGGCTGAAGGCCAGCGCGAGACTGTTGCGAACGATGAGAATGATGCCCGCGACAATCAGCGGCAGGATGATGAGCGCCTGCACCACCGACTGGTCATGATGGGGGGTGCGTTTGGTGGACATGTAGACCCACGACACGGGCAGCATCAGGGCCAGGGTACCGAGGCAGATGAGGGCGGTGCTGAGCGCCAGCTCGAGCCGGGGAGTCAGTTCAAGGTCGGTGGCTGGCGCAGGTTCAGTGCTGAGTCCGTCCTGCAGCAGCTGAGGGGTCTCGGTTGTCGGCGCCAGCCGATCGCCGGAGAACATCCGGTCGACGATGGGGAAGGCATAGGCGAGGCCGACGGTCAGCGCGGCCAGCGCGAGGTAGTACGCCACCAGCCGCCGCATGGGTCGTACGGAACCCTGCGTGATCAAGTCGATCAGACGCTTGAAGAAGCCCATAACATCAACCCTCTCTTGGGACCCGGGGAGGACATGACGTCCTTGACGGGCAGGTCGGTCTCATTGCGTGAACCGACGTTTGTCGGCACTATGGCGAGCGGCATCCCAGCGAGCCTATCGCTGTGCGCCCGGCTCACGGCCTGGGCGGCGGCGTCCCTGTCGAGGGAAGGAGCCAGCCCGCCGCCACCGATGCTGCCGGCGGGCAGAGGGAGTCTAGGGGAGGGTGTCCAGCCGGATCGGTCCAGCACTGTTACCGCCGCCACTGCCACTCTGAGCTGCACCCCCGAAGGGTGCAGGCCCTGTGGATACAGTGCAAAGATCACCCCCTCGGCACTCGGCGGGTATCGTCCGAGGGGACGAGAAGAGAGCTAGATCGAACGAGTGACGCGCGCGGGGACGATCAGGCCAAAATGACCGTGGGCAGCCCGATTATCGAGTCGGTGCGCCCACGCTGTCGGGACTCCCGGCAGGCGGCGGCATGCTCGGCACCGGCAGCGGCGGTGCGCGGTAGCCAGTCCGGCGCAATATCGAGTCGGCCAGCTGGGGGCGGATGTCGTCCGGGGTGTCCGGCACTCCGTCCGGACCCACCGCGAGCAGGTCGAAGGTCCTGCCATCCGGCGCCACGCGGTAGGTGTAGGGCCGCTGGCGGAAGACGCCGGCGGACTGGTCGTAGATGTTGATCAACCGGCGAGGAATCGGATAGCCGATGAGTGTCTGGAGGCTCTGGGGATAGCGGCCGGCCTCGGTCCGGTAGGCGTCGAGCTCGGAAACCAGCCGAGCAAGGTCGGCCCGCGCGGTCGTCGCCTGGATCTCCCGGGCCATCGGAGTGTCCCGCATCCAAAGCGCCAGCCCCAGACCGCCCAGCATCTGAACCAGGGCGCCGACAGCCCCGAGCGCGATGGCGAGGCGGGCCCGGGGCCGATCCGAAACCAGTCCCCAGCTGACCGCCGCGGATCCGAAGATCACACCCAGCCCCGGAACGAAGGCCAGGACAGCCAGAGCCAGGAGGGGCCAGGATCGCTTGGAGCCGCCGGAACTGCTGGCTGGCTGCATGCTATGCCACAGACTTCAAAGCCATCAGACTCAGCGCGATCAGTGGCGCAACGGACAATTCCGCGGCCCGGCGGCTGCAGTCACCGGGCCGAGGTCGAATGGAATCAGGCTGTCCCGCGGCGGCGCGCCAGCCAGCTGTCCACGCTCAGCGGGCCCGCACCCCAGGCCGCGTAGAGCAGGAACACGAATGAGTACACCAGCGGGAGCTCGCCGCGATTCTGCCACCACCAGATATGGCCGCTTCCCCCGGTGTGGATCCAGAAGTAAGCCACCGCCATTTCCCCGGACGCGATGAAGGCCGCGAGTCGGGTGCCGAGGCCCAGGACGATGCAGGTTCCGGCGACCAGCTCGATGACTCCCGACACGCCAAATCGGGTCATCAGCTCGGCCGTGCCCCCGTTGGGGCCCATGCCGCCAAACCAGCCCAGAATCTTCTGTGCTCCGTGTGTAAAGAAGGCGAGGCCCGCGGCGATCCGCAGCGCGGTCTGTGTTGCCGTCAGATACCGTTCACTGAGAGGCGCGATCACAGTGGCTCCAGGTCAGAAGGGGAGGAGTGCAAAACACCGCACAATGTTAGTGGCTGGATGGAGGTGGGGGAGGGGGAATGGCGGGCGGGCGGGAAGGCGGGAAGGCGGGAGGGCGGGAGGGCGGGAAGAACGTCTCCTGCGACCGTCCCGCCTTTCCGCCGTCCCGCCTTTCCGCCTTTCGGCCCGTTCACCGACACGCCCCCACCCGAATCGCCGCTTGCGCCCGGGCAAGCACGCCATCGAGGCTGGTATCGGGAGCGGCGACCTCCAGCGCCTCGAGGTAGATGATCATGACTTCCCTGCGGCCTCGTGGCTCAGGCAGGTAAACCAGTCTGAGACGCGGGCCCATCCGGGGGAAGCGGTAGCCTCGAGCGGTGAGATACCCGAGCATAGCGGCTCCATCGGAGCCGGGCCGCGGGTCGCCGCGGTTCGACCTGAGATTGACCGCCCACTGCAGTGTGCTCACCGTACGGCTGCTGTCGCTGCTGTAGTCGTAGCCGCCTGCATGATCAGGCAGGATCTCCTCCGCCTGAAGCCAGACCGCGCGGTGAATCGTTCTGCTGGAATCGGCGGCGACGAAGAAGTGCTGCTCGGCGTCCGCGACGCCCTGAAGCACGAATCGCTGACCGCCGATATAGGCGAAGGCGGGTGCCAGCCGGACCTCACAGAGTCCTCCGACCCGCAGGGGAACAGTCTGCGCGGCAACGGTGAGCCGGCGGGGAAGGGTGTCACCGCTCTGGGCGGCGCTCGGCTGCGCTGTTGTCGCCGCCGAGAGGGTGGTGAGCAGCGGGAGAGTGAGCCAGCGGAATCGGCCGGGCATGCGGAACCCGAGGGAGGAGGACGCGGTCTCCGGGGAGCGGGAGACCCAACCGCCTTGCCACGACGGCTGGCCGGCTCGGCGGTTTCGTCCGGGCGGATCCGGCCGCGGCTACCCGGGCCGGACCAGGTCGCGGATGGACCTCGGCGGATGGGAGCGACCGTCCGTGATACTGTCGCACAGATTCACCATCGCGGCGGCGAATGTCGGGTTGAAGCCCAGCTCGAAGCTGGACCAGAACGCCCGTCGTGCGGCTCCTACCTTCCCCGAAATGAGCAGTCCAATGCCCTCGAGATAGGCGAGGTGCGGGTCTGGTCTGGTGTCGTTCTGGACCGATCGCACGATCGCCAGAGCGAAACGGACATCATCCGCTTCGACGGCCGCCTCCAGCCCACCTCCCACGCCACCTGGGTGTCGTCAGGGCAGGCTACGTGCACCGCGGCCAGCCGCTCGCGCGCTTCGGGAATCCGCTGCAGCCGACGCAGGGCGATGCCCGAGAGATAGAGCGCGTCGAGATCGTCCGGCCGTTCGGCCAGGATGATCTCGAGCCTCCCGAGCCCGCGGGCAAGGGCGCGACGGTCCCACCAGCCAAGCCTGGTCCAGTCCAGCAGCGGACCTTCGGCCTCCAGCCGGTCGAGCAACTTGCGTACTGTGGTGATAGCGTCCAATCGAGGGGCCACATTCAGCTTGGGGATGGTCCGCTGGTGCGCCCACGCCGCCGGATCGGACCGCAACCCGGAAGGACCCCATAAATATGCCCGATTGTACCTGACGGTGCCTCGGGCCCGGCGGTGGGTAAGAACCGTCCGGCCCGTCGGGCCACGCCACTCGCCCCTCCGGGCCGCCCAAACCGTCAGTGCCTAGTCCCCCGTGGGGACAATGCCGGCTCCCTCGACCATGAGTATCACGGTTCGCTCCGGCGCCCGCGGGAAGTGCATGACGCCCCTGGGCACGACAAAGCCCTGTCCGGGTCGGAGCTCCACCGTGCGTTCTTCCAGCTCGATGATGAACAGGCCGGAGACGACATAGAAAAACTCGTCCTCGTCGTCATGCTTGTGCCAGTGGTATTCGCCATGCACCACACCCAGCCGGACAACCGAATCATTGACCCGGCAGAGCGTCTGGTTGTACCACGGAACCGAGCAGGCCGCGACCAGCCTGGGCACGTCGATGACCTCGAGCGGTCGGCAGAGGATGTTCAGGTTGGTCTGATAGGGAAAGGCGGATGGTTCCGGCATCGGCAACTCCCGGGGCGAGGGTCCGGAAGGTTACGGCCCTCGACATGGCTGATCCAGTCACCACCTGGCGTGCGTCCCACGGCGGGACGTCAACCTCCGGCCGGTGCGGGGTTCGTGCCCTGTGGCTCTTGGTGATCGAGGGGCAGCAGGTCGCAGTACTCGAATCGATCCTCACGGCGTACCCGCTCGCCGCGCGTGACCGGAATGGGAACGGCGAAGATCGGGCCGGCGACCACGCAGGTGTGAAACTCGCCGCGTTCCCCGCAGGGGTCCACCGTTGCCGGCAGGCCCTCGAGCAAGGTTGCGTCGAACCGGCGACCGGTGAACTCCGGCGCCAGCTGGGAGGTGTCGACACACGTGAGGTAAGCCTCGTACCCCGCTTCGACGAATTCCCGGGCCAGCCGTGCAGTGTCTGTCCCCCAGAGAGGGTAGGCCGGGATGAAGCCCAGCCTGGCGCCCTGTTCCTCCCGGAACCGGCGGACATCCTCGAGGAAGAGATCTCCATAGGCGATGTGCCGCACCGGCCCGACCGAGCCGCGCGCCTCGGAGATTGCGGCTGACCAGGCCGCGTCATACGACTCATTGCTGGCCCCCGGGGAGAGGTTGGCCTCGAATAGCGGCAGACCCAGTGAGGCCGCCTGCGCCTGCAGAATGGACCTTCGCACCCCATGGATGCTGATCCGGTCGTAGGCCGGGCTGACACTGGTGAGCAGGCCAAGGACTTCGACCGCCGGATCGCTGCGCAGGCTGGCGAGCGCAAGCGAGCTGTCCTTTCCACCGCTCCAGGCCAGCAGAACCGGAACCGTCACGATACCTCCATCCGGCGCGAGAGTTGGCGAACCCGCGCCCGGCCGACGACCATGGTGGGGAACCCCGCCAGGTTCAAGGGGCGGCCAGGTCGCAAATGATGATCTCCGGGACCGGGCCCAGGCGAAGCGGCAGGCCGGAGTTGCCGAGCCCGACGCTCACCAGCAGGTGACGCCCCGCGTCCAGGCAGTAGCGGCCCGCGAGATAGCGCCGGGAGAGCGCCCCCTGGGGCACCACCGGCGCGAATCCTCCCGGAAGCACAATCTGCCCGCCGTGGGTGTGCCCGGCGAACGCAAGATCAAACGGGCGATTCCCTGCATCGAGCAGCCCCGACGGCTGGTGCAGCAGGAGCACCGTGGCGCTGGTCTCATCCCATTCCGGGCCGGCCGGATCGGGTTGGCCCGAGATGTGGTCGTCCAGCCCCACCAGCAGGGTGTTGTGATACGGTGAGGCCAGCCGATGGCTGCGATTGGTTAGCAAGGAAACGCCGGCCTGTCTCAGTACCTCTACAACCTCGGCGGCTCCCGCCCAGTGATCGTGATTCCCCAGCACCGCAAAGACCCCGAGCGGCGCGGTGACGCCTTGGAGCGGTGCCAGCAGCCTCGAGGCATGGCGGGCCGCCAGGGAGACAAAATCACCGCCGAGCAGCACCAGATCGGGGCAGGCGTCAGCCAGAGCGCGGCAGGCAGACTCGATCGACTCTGGAGGGGTAAGCGGTCCGGCGTGAAAGTCAGAAGCGAACCCGATGCGCAGCCGGGCTGCGGTGCCAAGCGGCTTCTGCAGCTCGATGCGCTCGTGCCAGACCCTGAACGGAGGGCGCCACATCCGCGCGACCAGCGCGGCGGGCCAGGCATCACCGAAGACCGCGGCCTGAAGACTCTCCGAGGTCCGTCGCCACCAGCCGAAGTTGCGGATCACGGGCACCTCCGGATCGACGCACCAGAGGCGATGGGTCCCGGGTGGAAGCGATCGTGCTCAGCCACCAGCGTCCGGGACCAGGTCCAGCTCGAGGAACGCGGTGCCGGAGATCGGGTTGTAGCGGTACGGGGCGATAGCGCGGAATCCCAGGGATTCGTACAGGGCCCGCGCCCGGCCCATCTCAGGCAACGTGTCCAGCCGGATCCTGCGGAATCCGGCGTTCTTCGAGTGCTCAATCGCGACGGTCGCCAGGATGCGTCCCAGGCCTCGGTCGCGCGCAACCGGGCGCACATACAGCCGCTTCATCTCGGCGGTCTCGGCATCGAGCGGCCGGACGGCCACGCATCCCAGAACAGCCGCCCCCTCCTGCGCCAGGAGCAGCGCCCCTTTGGGAGGGGCGTATGCCCCCGGCAGACCGTGCAGCTCCTCTTCGAACCCCTGGAAGCCGAGGTCGACTCCCAGGGCCTCGGCGTACTCGCGAAAGAGAACCCGAACGGTAGCGAGATGGTGCGGCTCGATCGCCGGCTCGAGTGTAACCATGGGGGAATAGTCGCCAGATGTTTCGCAGCACGGACCGTTATGGAACGCAGGTTGCACCTCTGGAGCATCCCTGCGATGTGGCCCTCGAGGTGAGGCGTTCGCCCTCTTGAAACAGGGGCGCCCAGACTCGTTCTAAGCTAGCTGGACCGAGATGCCTTGCCAGGTCGGTGGCCAGCGCCGCCCGCAGGGCGGAGTCGCACGGGGCGCGACGGTTTTTGACGGCTGGGCATCGTGGTTCCATCTCCCCAACAAGGCGGAACCGTGCCGGCGAGCTACCCGGTTGCCTCGATTCTGTGTCTGGTTCTGGGGTTCTCGGCTGCCAGTGCCCAGGCGCCCACCGTCAGGGAGGTCCGACTCGGCCAGCGGAGCCACGTCCTGCCAGACGGCTTTACCCGTATTGCCGGTGCGCTTGAGCTTCCCGACGGACGGGTGCTGGTGAGCGACCGGGGTGAGGAGCGGGTTGTCGTGGCCGATCTGAAGAGCGGCGCCACGAGCCTAGTGGCCCGCGCCGGATCGGGTCCCGGCGAATACCGGTTCCCCGACCGGCTCCTGCCGTGGGCGGCAGACTCCGTCCTCCTGGTGGATGAAGGAAACGGCCGACTCGCGGTCATCGGTCCGGACCTGCGAATCACCCGGAGCTTCACCCTCCGGGTCGCGCAGGTTCCCACGACTCTGGTCCCGCGCTCGGTCGACCGGAAGGGACAGATGCTCGCGCAGGTCCCGCGCTGGGCGGCAGGCTCGTTCGGGAAACACGGGGATTCCGTGCCCATCGTGCGCGTGGCAGGCGGCGACACCCAGGCGCACGTCGTGGCGTGGGTCCGCCTGATGGCGGAGCCGCCGGGCGGGATCAAGCGCGGCCTTCCGTATGTGCCGTTCTCGCCTCAGGACGTCTGGGCCGCGACCGGATCGGGAGAGATCGCCGTCGCCCGCTCCGGCGACTATCACGTCGAATGGCTCACCGGCAGGGGAGTGGTGCGGGGACCTGCCATTGCCTACCGCGTCCTGGCGGTGACACCGAAGGACCGGATCGCCTACACCCGGCACTTCATGGAGCACTCGAGCATCGGAGGACGCGGTGGTGCCAACCAGACACCCACCGGGTTGAGTGCGGTACCGGGAGAAATGCTGACGCCGGCCGCCATCGAACAGTTGGCCCGGGATAACACCTTCGCAGTGGAGCGGCCTCCCTTCACCGACGCGCTGCCACTGCTCTCACGGGACGGACTCTTCTGGGTAGAGCGATCGGTGCCGGAGGGGAGTGAGCCGGTATGGGATGTATTCGATGCCCGGGGGAACCAGGCCTACCGGGTCGTGGCTCCGCCGGGCCGGAGAATCATCGCGCTCGGCCGGGGAGCGGTGTATGCGCTCACCGAAGATGTCGACGGTTTCGAGCACCTGGAGCGATACGCCGTCGAGCTGCGGTAGCGGCTAGCCGGCCACTACTCCGGCCAGTCCCTCGGCCCCCGGGCGGCGCGCCAGCAGGACGTACCCGGCCATCCGGCGAAACTCCTCCTGCTGTTGCCGAGGGCTGAGGCGGGCGATCAGCCGCCACAGCCACATGAATCGCATCTCCCGGCCCAGTCGATGGGCTTCCTCACCCGAAGACCGGAACACAACCTCATGCCAGCCATGAGGCAGGAAGAATCCGGTTCCTTCCTGCGGGGCGAACTGGAACGGCGCCCGCCCTTCCTCCAGGGACTTTCCCCAGCGTTGCTGCAGGTACTTCAGCAGTTTGGGGCTTGCCAGGTCGATCAGCCACCAGAGGAAGGAGGGCGGGGTGCTCAACGCCCGGGCCAGGGCGGCCGCATCGGCCGGTGTGAGGTAGATCATGAGGCCCTCGGTGACTACCAGTACCCGGCGCGCGGTCGGACCCAGGCGGTTCACCAGATCGGCCAGTGCCTCGGGTTGCGTCAGGTCGGCGGGGATCGCCTGGTAGACACAGGCCGGCTGCTCGTTCTTCAACTGGTTGACCTTGTACTCCAGGATCTCCGGCAAGTCCACGTCCACCCAGCGCAGCGCCGCTGGGAACGCCAGCCGCCAGGGCCGGGCATCGAGGCCGGCGGCCAGGTTGAGCACCAGATCGGCGTGATAGCTGGTGACCTGGGTCATGATCAACTCGTCGAACACCGCCGTCCGGACGATCATCGCCCAGGCCATCGACCGTCCGTGGCGCAGGCCCGCGACGATCGCGGGGCCTTCAGTGCCCGCGAGGCGTGCCGCGAAGGGATCGCGGAAGAGGGCATCCGGTCGTTCTGTCTCCATCGCGCGATAGGTGGCGACCCAGCGCGCGGTGTCGGAGATGTGTCGCACCTGCATTGCGTCCCTTTGCCAATCTGTATTGGGGTGTCTGGCGGGGCCGATCTCCGGCCCGGTGGAGAGCGGGCTGCCTGGAGTGCGATCAGCGGGGATCCGGCGCGCCCCGCTTCCGCAGCTCCCCGGAACCGCGGAACTGTACCTTCACGTCGTCCGAGCTGCCGCCGTAGGTGAGCCGGGTGACCAGTATATCCCCCCCGCGGCCATCGGCAAGCATCAGTTCGTAAGTCGAACCGATGGAGACGCTCACGTCAGGCCTCACCTTGAAGGAGCCATTCCACCGGGAGTCCTTGCCCATCCCTCCGTCTAGCACGAGCTCCACACTGAGCTGGCCGGCGACCAGCGTCTGTCCGGAGTAGAGCGAGGCAGGGAGCAGAGCCATGGTCGCAGGGCGGAGAGGGGACTGCTCAAGATGACGGGCCGGCGGCCTCGGTCAAGAGGCGCGCTTCGATCCAGGTCACGACCCGAACTCGAGCACCGTTCCCTCGAGTGGAACCGAGGGACCGATCCGAGGCCCCGGAGTGGCGCCCGAGGAAGACGGCCGGATACTTGCCGGCTCGAAGGTGAACGGGGCCGGCTGGCCACCGCGGCTACAGACCGGCCACGACCTTCCGGTACTCCGCCTCCGTGAACGCGCGGAAGGTCTGCGACCGGACGTTGCCTTGCGACCCCAGACCCAGGGCCAGCTTTGCAACCGTCTCATCGTTCGGCAGTTCCGCGATCAGCACGATGTCGTACTGTCCCATGGTCAGGTAGAACCCCTTCACCTCGCCGCCGGCCTTGCGATAGGCCTCCTTGGCGGCGTCGAGACGCGCCGGGCCGTTCTTAGCGGCGGCAATCCCTTGCTGAGTGTAGGTGAGGAGCGAGATGTAGGTGGGCATGAGGTCTCCAGGATTGGAGGGACCGGCGGTAGGACGCGAGAATGCGGGGAGAAGGTGTGGTCCGCGCACTGGTCACGCCAGGGTCGGGAGGACATAACGGGAGTACCGCAAGCCCCGACATAGTGATCCCACACGGACCGATCCGAGCAGGGAGAGTGGACTCAGGCGGTTCCGGCCGCGCGACTCGAGCCTGGCCGGCGTGGCAGCCAGCGCGGGACCCGGGCGACATAGACGTCGAAGGCGTAGCCGAAGGTCCTGCGGAGTACCGGCTCTTCGTAGGTCACCACCCGCAGGTGAAACACCCCCCAGACGATGATGGCGTAGAAGAAGAGAATGCCCGCCTGCCACAGCGCCGCTTCGCCCAGGATGCAGAGCAGAACACCGAGATACATCGGGTTTCTGACCCACGCGTGCAGTCCGCTGTGAACCAGCTCCCGCGGGGCGTCCCACGGGGCCGGCGTCCCGCGTCCGACGGTGCCGAATTGCCAGGTCGTCGCGGCATAGGTGATCACTCCGAGCCCGAGGAGGGGCAGGCCGAGCCAACGGGCAGGGCCAAGGGAAAGCGGCAGCGAGTGAGCACCGGTGCGCAGGAGATAGGGCACCAGGCCGGCCACGGTGCCCGGAAAGACGAGAGTGAAGACCAGTGAGCGAAACCAGAGGGGCATGTAAGTCCTGGTATCAGGCTACTGGCTGGCACACGCGATGAGCTGACGGAGAGCCACCTCAGCAGGGGCGCCTTCTCTCGAGATCAGCGTGAGCAGGGCGCCACCTCCACCAGGGGCAAAACTGTCGATCGTGGCGCCATCCCACAACCCGGGCTGCAGAGATCCGCTCTGCGCCCGGAGGCCGGGGTCGAGAGCAGGCCCCCGGCTCACTCAACCCGTTGGAGCGCCGGTCGAGCTGCCCCGGATGATGATCGTCGAGAGCATGGTCGCGATCAGGCTCTGAGATCGGCCAGCCAGGGCGAAGACCTCGGCCAGGCAGACCGAGAGGGTTCGCCCGGGCCGCAGGACCCGGCCGGTGGCGAGGAAGGATTCACCGCGGGCCGGAGCCAGCAGGTTGATCTTGAACTCCACGGCCAGGACGTCGGTCCCGGCAGGGGCGAGGGTGAAGGCGGCATAGCCGTTGGCCGAATCGGCCAGACTGGCGATGGCACCGGCGTGCCAGAATCCGTTTTGCTGGGCGAACTGCGGGGCGTACGGTGCCGACAGCTGCACCGTCCCCGGTGCGAGGTGGGTGATCGTGGCGCCCAGGGTCGTCATGAGCGTCTGCCGGGCAAAGCTCTCCCGGACCACCTTCTCGAAAGCGGGATTCCTGGGTTCCCATTGGGGCGGTAATGTCATTGTTGGCAAGGAGTGCTGGCCGAAGTCGAGGAGGACGGCGAACGATACCAGCGGCCCCGGGCTGGTCATCTGTCAGTGAGCAGGCCGTTCACATGCTGTCGCAGGTGGGCAAGGGCCTGGCCCGGGCTCAGGTCCGTGGTATCCAGCACCGGAATATGGAGCGCGTCGGCCTGACCACGGAGGTATGCGGCCCAGGCCATCATTCTGTCGGTCGCCAGCTCGGGCTGTTGGCGGTTGTCTCGGAGCCGGGCTTCACGGACTTCGGTCGAGCAGTCGAGCAGCAGCATTCTACCCTCGCCGACCCCGTGCTGCAGGAAGGCCTCGCGTACGGTCGTCGGCCGCACCTGGCCCTCGAGCAGGGCCAGGTGCGAGCCATCCCTGGCCGAGGCCAGGGTCGAGATCCAGCGATGAGTCGTGGCGATCTGCCATCCGTCCGGGGACCCGTGATCCGCGATCATCTGATCCAGGGAAGGCACCCCGACCGAGTCGAAATAGTGGCAGCGAACTCCCGGCGGGGCCTCTCCCTCCAGCGCTCGAAGGAGGGTGGTCTTCCCCGAGCCGGAGGCGCCGGTGATCACCAGAATCGCGGGTCGAGGCATGAGGTACCTGCTGGAGGAGCGGCCGAGCAAGGCTGCAGCTCAGCGTGGTCCGATCAGTCCTGCCCCGCCAGAAACTACACCTGTCTCGGGTCGGGCATGGTGCTCAGGCTCAGGTGACTTACCAGTACCAGATGAACTGACCTAGCTCCGCCTCGACGGTCGAAGCGGCGAGTTGGATGGTGGCCGCGGCGCAGGAGTCGGCCCCGGCCTGGTCGAAGTCCACCGCCTGGACTCCGCACGGGTTGATCACCGTGTAGTTCACGCTGGTGTGCCCAACGACCACCAGGGCATGGCCCTGCGCCTGCCTCACCGAAGTGAGAATGACCGGCGACCACTTGAGGGCATGCCTGATGTTCTTCCCCTGCGGCCCCTGCAGCGAGCGGATCCCGATCTGTCGGTAGAAGGAGTCCATCTGCTGCTCCGAGAGCCCGGAGTTCATCCGCGCGTACGCGCCGGCCCTGGTGGCGTAGTTCGTCCAGGACTGCGTGGTGGTGCGGTTGCGCCAGCCCCACAGCATGCGGCCGCACGCCTCCCAGCAGAGGTTCAGAGTGCTCTGCGAGATGACTGGTACCTGCCAGGCCATGGGACAGCCCTCCCCTCGAACTCCCGAAGCTCCCGGTATCGGCGGCATCACCGGCCGCACGGGCTGAGCCAGCCCGTTGTCATACTACGTCGTGGAAGGGGGCTTCTTCTCAGCCCGGGGCGGCTGGAGGGACATCAATCGTGACGGGCGGGATCCGGAGAGAGGAATTCAGGGAAAGCCGGCGTGGGGGCCTACAACTCCCAGAGGGCCATGAGCAGGCCGTACCGCTTGCTGGCCGCCAGGGCACACGCCTCTTCCAGACATGCCAGCTCGGCCAGCAACGCTTCCGCCTCCGCCGACAGCTCCTGGGGCGATGGCGGGGCTGATCCGGCCGCAGAGGAGTGGGTGAGCGACCGGTGACGAACATGGGCCTCGACCTGAGAGGCGGTGATCCGTCCGAGCGACTGGAGCAGCTGCTCGGTCAGGGTCGATGACAGGCCGTGGGCCCCGTGATCGGCGACCGTGGGGTAGGCGAAATCAGCGCCCTCGGGTGTCAGCGGGGAGTAGTTCGGGGGTGCGGCCGGATCGGCGGCAAGGAGCGCGGCGATATCCCGCCAGTGCTCCTGGAGCCACATGTCCGCCATGCTGCGGCGCTGGCGAAGCCACTTCTGCAGGGTTTTCGGTGCACCCGTAAAGGCACGGAGATCCGAGTCGGGAGCGAGGTACAGCCGCATGCTGATGCCCATGGGGCACCGGAGGATGGAGGGAGCGACGAAAAGGAGTCGTTGAACCTCTGTCTTCTAATATAGAACGCCCTCCGGGAGCCCACACAAGCGGCCAGGCTACTCCTCGCGCCTCGACTTGCGGGCCTTGTGCTTGCGCCGCTGGGCCGCGGCCTTCTTCAGCTTGCGCGCAAGGCTGGGCTTCAGGTAATGGCGCCGTGCCCGGAGCTCCTTGAGGATCCCGGCGCGCTGCACTTTCCGCTTGAACGCCTTGAGGGCGAACTCGATGCGGTCGGTATCGGAGAGAATGACTTCTGGCATCAGCTACCTCGCTGTATGGGCCCGGACTACTCAACGGGCAGGGCCGGCCCGCCCTGAGGCAAGCCGGCCCGGCATGCACGTCGTGACCTTCGTCAGACTTTAGAGCTTGACGACCTTCTCAGCGGCCGGGCCCTTCTGGCCCTCGACCATGTCGAACTCGACCTTGTCGCCCTCGGCGAGGCTCTTGAAGCCCTGCGCCTGAATCGCCGAATGATGCACGAAGCAATCCTTCTGGCCATTCTCGGGGGTGATAAAGCCGAAGCCCTTCGCGTCGTTGAACCACTTCACTGTGCCGGTGGTACGCATGTTGACCTACTCCTGTATGGGTGTAATCGGAGTCCGGTCAAGCCCGTACCTTCCGACTACGTGGTTTTTCGTGATCTTCAGGCCCTCACGATAGGCCTTCCCGCGATACACCCCAGGGCAGCAGCCCCGGTTTCAGGGGAAACACAAAGGGGCCGGCGCCCAGGCCAGCCCCTGCATTGATTGCTGGAAGTTGCACCGTAGACAGGCGCAACGGACCGCGCTGAAGATAGGCAGGTCGCCCCGAAAAAGCAAATGTGCGCCCAGGGAGCCCCCCAGGCGGCTCCGAGGGGGGGCGGCTAGTACCCCGCCGGCTTGGCGTGCTGCGGGTCGTCTTCGGGGTGGACGTAGGTCATGGCAAAGGGACCCATGGCGGTTACGGCCACGATCGTTGCGCCCCGCGCGGAGGCGAAATGGTGCTCCTGCGCCCGGATCGTGCCGGTGTCTCCCACGGCCATCGCCTTGGTCTGCTTGAGGTCCAGCTTGTCCCCCATGCCCACCAGGAAGCTGCCCTGCTTGATCTCCACGTGCTCGTCGGTCGGGTGGAAGTGCGGCGGAATACGATACCCGCCAGGCATGGAGAGCTGGATGGTGAAGAGACCCGCTTTCCCGGGGTCTCCACTCACCACCGCCATCTGGGCGCCCTTGGGGAATACCGCCGGAGCGGGACCCCAGTGCAGCGGTGCCGGGGTTGCGGTGCTCTGCGCCTTCAGCGCAGGGGCAAGCAGGAGAAGGACAGCGGCAGAGGCGAGGGGACGCATGCAGAACTCCGTAGTGGGGATTTCACAGAATGTCTACGAGGTACAACCGGAAGGGAAGGGGGGCGATCGGCCAGGCGTGCGGCTGCGGCGCCAGGCCCGACTCGATGACTCGGGGGCTGGACCGGCGCCACGCCGCCATTAGTTAGGGCCCCACCAGTTGAGCGGACGCCTTACTGGCACCCGGCTCGCCGGGAGCGCGGCGCCTTCGGCCGGCCGCTCCACGGGGCCGAGGGCGTTGTCCATTGCCCAGCGCACCAGGAATTGATCGACCTCGGGCTCGGTGTGGGTCGGATCGCAAGGCATCGCCGGGCAGCGTCTCCCTTCGACCATCAGATACCACATGGCCGGGCGCGCCAGCTGCTTCCGGGGCGTGTTGGCCGGCTGGCCTTCATAGGAGACGAAGTGAAACACGCGCCCATGGATCGTGAGGTGGCGTTGCTGCGGCTTGAAGGCGGACATGGGGACTCGGCTCGGGGATAGCGCCGGAGATGGCGGTCGGGAAACACCGGCCAGGCCGGCCGCAGGAGGATGGCAAGACCCCAACTCACTCTTCGGGCGTGGGCTCCGGCGGGACCGCAGGGTCGGGCGCCGGCTCGTTGAGCGATGCGGCGGCTCGGTCCGCGCGGCGCTCAGCCTTCTCCTGTCGTTTCTGAATCTTGGCCAGCTCCTTCTGCCGCTTCTCAAAGCCATAGTTACGCTTGGGCACGGGACTCCTGGGTTCGAAGGGGAAGGAGCTGAGGACTCCGGGGTGCCCGGAAGGTAACCGGTTGGCGGATGCCCTGCGTGGTTCTTCGAAGCAACCGGCATCGGCCCGCGATCAGGCTAGGCCGCTACCGTCCCGAACAGGCGCCCGACGAGCGCCGTGCAGGCCATTGCCACCGCTCCCCAGAAGGCGACCCGAGCCGCGCCGCGAAACATCGGTGCCCCACCCAGGCGGGCCGCGAGGGCGCCGAGGATCACGAGGAGGAGGAGCGAGCTTCCCATCACTGCGCCCGTCAGGGTGGAGAGCGGGAGCAGAAGCACCAGGATCAGGGGCAGGGCTGCACCCGTCGCGAAAGCGGCAGCCGAGGCCAGCGCTGCCTGGATCGGCCGGGCGCGGGTCAACTCCGACATGCCGAGCTCGTCCCGGGCGTGCGCGCCGAGAGCGTCGTGCGCCATGAGCTGATCTGCCACCTGGCCGGCCAGCTCCGGTGTGAGGCCGCGGGCGACGTAGATCCCGGCCAGCTCGGCT
>Ga0326726_10001432_pt1 | contig 22159 bp, 20 predicted proteins | sample MHFenrmetagenome_2_FD_207603 | JGI IMG/M metagenome (GOLD analysis project Ga0326726, IMG submission 207603) | Lab enriched peat soil microbial communities from Michigan Hollow, Ithaca, NY, United States - MHF15MN | ecosystem: Environmental > Terrestrial > Soil > Wetlands > Peat | place: USA... | reverse complement strand
GACGGCTGGAACCGGAAGCCGAAGAACATGACCCAGCGATTGGTGTGGGCCACGGTGGGCATGGCCAGGCAAAGCGTCAGGAGAAAAGCCGAGACGCCCAGGAGCCCATAGATGAAGAACGGGCGCAGGTAAAAGGACTTTCTTACTGAAAGGAGGACGATAATCAGGAGGAAACCGGCCGCGGCGCCGACGACCTGCTGGATCAAATAGTAGGCCATCTGATGGTGGGTCTCTTCGGCCACGTATCCCGAGGAGCTGAAAACCATGATCACGCCGACCGCGACCAGGGCCAGGGCGACCAGGAAGAGCGGGATGTCGAAGCCGATTCGCCTGTACGCGCGCATGGTCCTAGCTTCCCCGCCTCCCGGCCCGACCGGCCAGCCTCCGGACTTCGCTCTTGAACGTCCGGCCCCTCTGCTCGAAGTTCTTGAACATGTCCCAGCTCGTGCAGGCCGGGGCGAGAAGGACGACGTCCCCGGGCCGGGCCTTTTCAAACGCGAGGCGCACGGCCTCCCGGTATGTCGAGGCGCTCGCCAGCGGGACGGTCCCCCGGAGCGCGGCCTCGATTTTTCCGGCAGCCTCGCCGATGAGAACGCCCGACCTCGCCCGGGCCCTGACGGCCCGGCGCAGGAGCGTGAAGTCCGCGCCCTTGTCCCGGCCGCCCAGGATGAGGACGATTTTGCGGTCGAAGCTCGCCAGGGCCTTGAGCGTAGCGTCCACGGTGGTCGCTTTGGAATCGTTGACGAAACGGACCCCGCGATATGTCAGGACGTCTTCCAGCCGGTGCTCCAGGGCCTTGAAGCTCAGCACGGAGCGCCGGATGCCAGCCACGGGCACTCCGAAGAGATGCCCGATGAGGGCCGCCGCCATCACGTTCTCCTGGTTATGCGCCCCGGGCAGCGGGATGCGGGACGTCCCGATGAGCCTCTCCTCTTTCCCGTCGCGGAGGACGATCCAGCCGCCGGCGAGCGCCGCGCCCCGGGCCGGCCGTCTCTTCCGGCTGAAGGCGTAGACCCGGGCGGCGGATTCCCTGAAAAGGCTCCACACCCGGGGATCGTCCCGGTTGAGGATCACGGCTCCGGACGCCCCCTGCCGGAGGAAGAGCTTCTTCTTGGCCTCGAAATACGCTTCGAACGTCTTGTGCCAGTCGATGTGGTTCCGGGAGATATTGAGGAAGGCGGCGACATCCGCCTTGAACGTGTCCGCGTATTCGAGCTGAAAGCTCGAGATCTCCGTGACATAGATGTGGTCGTCGCGGCTTTTGTCCACGAAGGAAACGAGCGGTGTCCCGATATTCCCGGCCAGGTGGGCCTTGAGGCCGGCCTCCTTCAGGATTTTATGGGCCAGGGTCGTGGTCGTGGATTTTCCGTTGGAGCCTGTGACGGCCGCGATCTTTCCTTTGAGAAACCGGTACGCCAGTTCGATCTCCGAGATGACCGGGATTCCCTTCTCCCGGGCCGCCGCGATCTCCGGCAGGGGAGGGACCCCCGGGCTGGGAATGATGAGGTCGGCGTCGAGGAAGGAGGCCAGCTTGTGCCCTCCCGTCTCGAACGCGATGCCCCGCTCTTTCCAGGGCTTGATCTTGGCCGCCAGGTCCGCCTCGGGTTTCTTCTCCGTGACCAGGACGCGGGCGCCGCGCGCGGGCAGGAACCGGCAGAGGGCCTCGCCGGTCCGTTCGAAGCCCACGATGAGAATCTTCTTGTCGCGCAGTTCCATGTCTATCTCAATTTCAGGGTCGACAGGCTCAGCAGGGCGAAGATGATCCCCATGATCCAGAAGCGGATGACGATCTTCTCTTCCTGCCAGCCCGAAAGCTCGAAATGATGATGGATGGGGGCCATCTTGAACATCCGCTTGCCCCCCGAAAGCTTGAAATAGGAGACCTGGAGGAGCACCGACAGCGCTTCCAGGATGAAGACGCCGGCCAGCGCGAAGAGAAGGAGCTCCTGCTTGATGAGAATGCTGATGATGGCCAGGCTCCCGCCCAGGGCCAGCGCGCCGGCGTCGCCCATGAAGACCTGGGCCGGATGGGCGTTGAACCACAGGAATCCCAGGCAGGCCCCGGTCAGGGCGCCCGCGAAAACAGTCAGTTCGGCCGCCGGCCGGACCCGGGCGATGTTCAGGTACTGGGACCAAAGGGCGTGCCCTGCCACATAGGTCAGGGCTGTCAGGGCGGCGGCGCTGATGAGCGTCAGGCCGATGGCCAGGCCGTCGAGTCCGTCGGCCAGATTCACGGCGTTCGACGAGCCGACGAGAATGAATATGATCCAGGGCAGATAGAACCAGCCCAGATAGGGGGTCCAAAGCTTGAAGAAGGGCGGAAAGAGCCGCAGGTCGAAGTGCCGGAGCGGGCCGAAATTGTTGAGGCCGAGATAGAGGAGGACCCCGCCGATCACAGCGGCTAGAAGGACCTGCAACCCCAGCTTCGTGAAAACGCCGAGGCCCAGGGACCTCTTATGCCGGACTTTAAGCAGGTCATCCACAAAGCCGATGAATCCGAATAAGAGCATGGTGGCCATGCCGATCCAAACATAGACGTTGCCCAGGTTTCCCCAGAGGAGCGAGGTCACGAGCGTCGTCCCGATGATGAGGAGGCCTCCCATCGACGGCGTTCCCTTTTTCGCGTAATGGGACTGGGGCCCGTCACTCCGGATTTCCTGGCCGATCTGGCGCTTCTTCAGGAGCCGGATGAGCCAGGGACCGAGGATCCAGCTCAGGGCCAGGGCCGTCATGCCGGCCAGGCCGGTCCTGACGGTGATATATCCGAAGACCCGGAAAAACGAGACATGAGTCTGCAGGGGGACGAGAAGCCAGAACAGCACGGTTTACTCCTTTCCCCGCGTTTCGATCTTTTCCACGAGGACTTCCATGCGCATACCCCGGGACCCCTTGACCAGCACGAGGTCGCCGTCGCGGACGATGTCGTTGATGTGCGTCGCCGCGGTCGCGGCGTCGGGAAAGGTCAGGATGCTTTTGCGGGGGAGCCCGGAGGTCGCCGCCTCTTCGGCGATATGGGCCGCGAGCGGGCCGACGGCGACCAGGACGTCCCAGCCCCATCGGGCCACGGCCGCGCCCGCCTGGCGGTGGAACTCCCGCTCGTCCTCCCCGAGTTCGAGCATGTCGGCGAGGACGGCGACTTTTCTCGAAGCGGGGAGAGCGCCCAGGCTCATCAGCGCCGCCTCCAGGGCCCGGGGGTTGGAGTTGTAGGAATCGTCGTAGAGCCGCACTCCGCCGCCGAGGCCAACGAGGACGCCCCGCATGGAGGAGGGTCTGAGGCCGGCTATTTTCGGCCGGATCTCGGCGAGCGTCAAGCCGAGGGCCCGACAAACGGCCGCGGCGGCCAGGAGATCCGGAACGAAGGACTCGTTGATAAACGGAAAATCGACCTTGGCCTTTTCGCCCGCGGAGGACAGGATGAACTCCAGGCCTTCATACCCACGGCGGCGGATGGCTTCGGCGCGCACGTCGCACTCGGGTCCCAGTCCGAACGTCACCCGGGAGCCTTTCCAGTCCTCCGCGATCTTCATGACGAGAGGAGAATCCCCGTTGAGGACGGCCGTGGCCCCTTTCCCGGCCCCGTCAAGGATTTCTTTTTTGGCCATGGCGATCTCTTCCATGCCCTTGAAGAACTGGAGGTGGACCGGGTGGATGTTGGTGATGACCGCGACGTCGGGCGGCGCTATGGCGGCCAGCGCCCGGATCTCGCCGGGGGCGCTCATGCCCATTTCGAGGACCGCGACCTCGTGCTGCCTCTCGAGCCGGAGGAGAGACAGAGCGAGACCAAGCCGGTTGTTGAAGTTGCCCCTGGATTTCAGGACGCGAAAGTGGCCGGAGAGGAGTTCGGCCGCAAATTCCTTGGTCGTCGTCTTGCCGATGCTGCCCGTGACGCCGACGATCCGGACCGGGTTTTGGTCGAGGACCGAGCGGGCCAACGCCTGAAGGGCCGCGACCGTATCCTCGACTTCGACCAGCCCGAAATGCGGACCCGGGACGGACAAGGGGCGCGAAACGACGGCCCCGGCCGCGCCGCGGCCGGCGGCGGCGGACACGAAATCATGCCCGTCCCTCCGGTCCACGATGGCAAAGAACAGCTCGCCGGGCACGGTGAGCCGGGAATCGATCCCGTAGGCACCGAACGTCAAGTCCGGCGAACCCTGGAGGATCCGGCCCCCGGTCCTGCGGGCGATGTCCTCGAGCCGCAGTTTCGCCATCATCAGGAGGCCTCCATCCCGGCCAGGATCTCCTGGATGACTTCGATGTCGCTGAAATGGATCGTTCGGTCCCTGAAGATCTGGTAATCCTCATGTCCCTTGCCGGCCACGAGGACATAATCGCCCTTGTTGGCCATGGCCAGGGCCCGGGCGATGGCTTCCTTCCGGTCCGGCACGATTTCGTAGGTCCTGGCGGCCCCTTTAGCGAAGCCATTTTCGATCGCGGCGATGATCTCCAGCGGGTCCTCGTTCCGGGGATTGTCGGACGTGATGATCGTCCAGTCGGCCAGCCGGGCGGCCACCCGCCCCATGCGCTCCCGCTTCTCCTTGTCCCTGTTTCCGCCGGCGCCGAAGACGAGCACGAGCCGGCGCGGCTTGAACTCCCGGGCCGTGGCCAGGAGGTGCTCGAGGGCGCTGTCCGTGTGGGCATAGTCGACGACGATATGTATACCCCGGGAATTATCGATCTTTTCGAATCGGCCGGGGACGCCCTTGAGGGCGGCGATGCCGGCGGCGATGGCCTGCGGGGGGACGTTGAGGGCCAGGGCGGCGGCGGTGGCGGCCAGGATGTTGTAGACGTTGTGCTTTCCCACCAGCCGGGAGTGGACGTTCAGGATATTTCCCGGGTGGGCAATCTGGACGTCCATGCCGTCATCCGTCAGGCTGGATTTGACGCCCCGGACGATGGCTGCGGGCTCGAGCCCGAAAGTGATGGTCTTCATGGGGAGTTCGGCGATGAGCCTCTGGCCCCAGGGGTCGTCCATGTTGACGACGGCGGCGCTCCTCTTGTGGTTGAGATAAAACAGCTTGCGCTTGGCCTCGAAATAAGTCTCCATGGTCCGGTGGTAGTCGAGGTGCTCGCCCGTCAGGTTGGTGAACACCGCGATGTCGAAGCTCACGCCCCAGACCCGTTTCAGGTCCAGGGCGTGCGAGGAAACTTCCATCAGACAGTGCGTGGCGCCGGCGTCCAGCATTTTCCGGAGCATGGCCTGGAGGTCGGACGCTTCGGGCGTCGTCCGCGCGGCCTGCACTTGGAGGCCGGGCCCGCGATATTCGATGGTCCCGATGACGCCGGGGGACCCCCCGGCGGCTTTCAGGATTTCTTCGAGGATGTAGGTAATGGTCGTCTTGCCCTTGGTCCCGGTGATCCCTACGATTTTCAGGCCGTCCGACGGGTGGCCGAAAAAGTTGGCCGACGCGAGCGCCAGGGCCTCCCGGGCGTCCGCGACCTGCGCCCAGGCCAGCCGCGAAGCCGGGGGCTTCGGCCACGACGATAGGACGGCCGCCGCCCCGTTGGCCTCGGCTTCGGCCACGAAGTCCATCCCGTTTCGGGTTTCACCTTTCAGGGCCGCGAAGAGGAACCCGGGCTTGACGGACTTGGAGTTGTAGGCGATTCCCAGGATCTCCTCGTCCCCGGTCAGGCCGGCGGCGAGGACCGTGAGGCCCTGGAGAACGTCGCGGAGCTTCATGACTTTCCCTTCCCCCGCAGGTCCGCCGTGATTACGGCGTCCTTCGGCGCGCGCTCCGGCGCCAGCCCAAGATACCGGAGGACCTGGCCGGCGATATCTCTGAAGACCGGGGCGCACACCTGGCCGCCATAGTAGAAATCCTCCTTGGGGTCGTCCAGGACGACGATCATGGAGAGGACGGGACGCCGGGAGGGGACGAAGCCGACGAACGAAGCCGTGTGGCGCTTGGTCGTGTAGGCCTTGAGGGCCTGGTCATACTTTTGCGCGGTGCCCGTCTTGCCGGCCGCCCAGAATTCGTCCATCCGGCCGAGTTTCGCGGTCCCCTCCTCGACGACTTTCTCGAAAATCCGGCTGGTCAGCTCGGCGGCCAGGCCTTCGTCGAGGACTTTCTCGTCGGGCGGCGGTCCCTGCGCGGCCGAGCCCGGGGACCCGCGCGACTTCCGGACGACGTGCGGCCGGACGAGTCTCCCCCGGGTGGCGTAAACGTTCATGGCCCGCACGATCTGAAGGGGGGTCACCATGATCTCGTAGCCGATGGCCATGTGGGGCTGGGAGATGACCTTGTTCCACTTGGCGGCGGGACTGACGCGGCCGGTTTCCTCGGCCGGCAGATCGACGCCCGTCCTGCCGCCGAATCCGAATCTCCGGATCATGCCGTAGAAGTCGTCCCGGGCGATCCTCGACGCGAACATGACCGTCCCGACGTTGCTGGACTGGATGAGGACCTTGCTAAAGGTCAGCATGCCCATACGCTCGTGGTCGCTGATCGTCAGGGGACCGACCTTGATGGAGCCGGCTGTGCAGTCGAAGAGCTCGTCGTAGCCGACGAGGCCCTTTTCGACGGCCGCGGCCGCGGCCACGATCTTGAACGTCGAGCCCGGTTCGTAACTATAGCCGATGGCGCGGTTCATCCAGGCGCTCTTCGATTCCGTATAGGCGTTCACGTCGTAGGTCGGATCATTGGCGAGGGCCAGGATGTCTCCCGTCGCCGGGTCGAGTACGACGACCGTCCCGCTCGTCGCGGAATGCTCTTCGATGGCCCGCGCGAGCGCCTTCTCGGCGATGTACTGGATGTTGGCGTCGATCGTCAGAACGATGTCGAGCCCTGGGACCGGCGGCTTGGTCACTTGGTCCTGGTAGCTCCGTTTCTTGTTATCCTTGAGGGTGATGCGCTGGCCGTCCTGGCCCTTGAGGATGTCGTTGTAGCGGGATTCGACGCCCGCCTGGACGGACTCGTCGGCGTTGACGCCGCCGAGGACATGCGCGCAGAGCGTCCCATGCGGATAATACCGCCGGCTCTCCTCGTCGAACCCCACGCCGGCGAGGTGGAGGTCCCGGACGCGGGCCGCCTCCTCCGGGGGGACCTGCTTCTTGACGTAGGTGAACGAGTCGTTGTCCTTCAGGCTTTTGAGGACGTCGGCGACGTTTTTTTCCGAGAGCCCGAGAACGGCCTGAAGCTTGCGCACTTTATCAATTTCCTGGGCCGGCGTTTCCTTCTCGACGGGGCTCAGCTTGATGTTAAAGACGGGCAGACTCGAAGCCAGGACCGTGCCGTTGCGGTCCAGAATGTTTCCCCGGCGCGCCCGCACGGTGACTTTGGCCTGGCTCTGCTTTTCCGCGCGGGTCTTGAGGGCGGGGTGCTCGATGACCTGCAGCTGGAAGAGGCGCACGAGCAGGATCGCGAACCAGGCCGTGAGGATGAAGCTCACGACCAGGGTCCTTTTCCGGATATCGCCCTCGTGGTAGGTCCTCATGTTTCCCCGGCCTCAGCGGGAGGCGGGCTTGTCCTTATAAATGATTTCGCCCGTCCGCGGGTCGACGAGGCCGAGGTCGGCCCTGGCGATCTTGTCCACCCTGGCGGGGGTGAGCAACGCGGTCTTCTTGAGCTCCAGTTTCAGGATGTCGTCCCGGAGGGCCTTGATCTCCGCCTCGCGCTTGCCGATCTCGATCCCCAGGTGGACGGCCTCAGTCTGGTACCAGACATAAAACGTCAGGAGGCCGACGACGGCCAGGAGAAAGGCGCCTCCCAGGGCGATCTCTCTCGGGCTCCATTTTCTGCGGATCATTCAGATCCTCTCGGCGGCCCGCAGTTTGGCGGAGCGAGCCCGGGAATTCGCCGCCACCTCCGCCGGCCCGGCCATGACCGGCTTTTTGGTCAGGATGGAGACCAGGGGTTCATGGTCCTGCCGCGACGCGAGGCGGGCGAAGGTGTGCTTGACGATTCGGTCCTCCAGGGAATGAAAGGAGATGGCGACGAAGCGCGTCCCCGGCACGGACATCCGGATGGTCTCCTCGAAGAACTCCGGCAGGCCCTCGAGCTCCTGATTGACCTCGATCCGGAGAGCTTGGAAGGCCTTGGCCGCGGGGTGGATCTTGCCCTTCTGCGGCCTCCACCGGTAAACCTCTTCGATGATCCGGCGGAGGTCGGAAGTCGTCGTGACCCGGCCGAGCTTGCGGAGGCTGACGATCTCCCGGGCCAGCCGGCGGCTGTGAGGGAGCTCACCATAGGTCTCGAACAACTCCGCCAGCTTCGGCTCGGAATACGTGCGCAGCAGCTTGTCGGCCGTGATCTTGCTTCTCTGGTCCATCCTCATGTCCAAGGGCCCTTCCTGGCTGAAGCTGAAGCCCCGCTCAGGGGAGTCCAGCTGATACGAGGATACCCCGAGGTCCACGAGGACCCCGCGGACATCCCGGAACGCGATGCCCAAGGTGGGGAGGGCCTTGAAATCCGTGTGGAAGAGCCGGACCCTCCCCCCGAAGGGCATCAATCTTTCCCGGGCCTGGCGGAGCGAGAGCTGGTCGCGGTCCAATCCTACAAGGGAGGCTCGGGGATTCCTCTCCAGGATCGCGACGGCGTGTCCCGCCAGGCCCAGGGTGCAGTCAATATAAACGCCTTCCCGCCCGACATTCAGGAACTCGACGACGTCCGCTAATAGGACCGGGCAATGTCCTTGCTCCGTCATTCCGTTTTGCCTCGAGGGATGAGTCGGGCGATGTTCTCGAAATCGGCGTCCGAGAGCGGCTTCTCCTCGAGAATTCCATCCAGGGCGTCCTTGTTCCAAACCTCCAGGTGGTTCGAGAGGCCGATGACCTCGACGTCCTCCTGGAGGCGGGCCTTGTCTCTCAGGGTCTGATTGATCAGGACACGGCCTTTGGAGTCCAGTTCGTGCCGCGAACCGTTCCTGTTGACCCGGAGCATGAATTTCCGGACGTCGGGCCGGAGATGCACGGCGCCTTCGGCGGCCATGCCTGTCATCTCCAGCCAAACGCTCAGAGGATAGATCTGGACCGATTCATCCGTGAGGGAGGTGACGAACAGATCTTTGCCGTAGCTCGCTTGGATAGCCTCGCGGAATTTTTCCGGAATCTTGATGCGGCCGCTGGCATCGAACCGGGCCGTGTAGTTGCCGATCAAGACCTCTGCCATTTTGTTTCGTCCCGATTTGTCCCGTTTCGTCCCAAATATATGGGAGAAAATACCAAAAGTCAAGAGAAAATATGCCCAAAGGACAATAAATCACCGGGGCCCAAAATAGGGGGGGTCCGGAGCGGTGGAGAGGCGAGGAATTGTGGGTCAGCGCGGCTCTTCCGGTCCGCCCTCCTCGTCCGGCGCGGGGAGGCTGGCCATCAGCTCCTTGGCTTTTTCGAAATCGCCTTCCTGGACGAAGATCTTGAATTCCGCGAGGCCGTCCACCGTGAAGGGGTAAACGAAGGGAACCATGCGGCCCCGGATCAGACAGGATATCCCGTGGCCTTCGAGGAAACTCCGGACCACGTCGGCTTCGAAAGGTCCCCAGACCCGGCAGAGCTCCTTGAGGTCGCTCGCCGGATCGGGCGCCCGCTTCAGAGCCTTGTCCCGGTCTTCTTTTCCGGCCATGGGAAACGTCCTTCCTTGAAGGCGATGTAGTCGTCGAGGATACGCCGGTGGTCGAAGGCCAGGGGGACACTTACCCGGCGGGGGTCGACGATGAGGACCGCCTTGGCGTCATCCGCGGCGGCCGGAGTTCCCCGCGCCCTGGCCACGAACACGGTCGATATGGTGTGCTGCCTCGGGTCCCGGCCGGGATCGGAGTAGGTGTGAAGCTGGCCGAGGAGCTCGACATCGAGAGACGTCTCCTCGCGCGCCTCCCGGACAGCGGCCTGCTCGAGCGACTCTCCGTAATCGACGAACCCCCCGGGCAAGGCCCAGCCATGAGGGGGATTTTTCCGCTCGATGAGGACGACGCCCCGGGACTCCGGTGTCGCGATTTCGATAACGATGTCCACGGTGGGGGCGGGGTTTCGAGGCGTTGTCGCGGACACATTGATCTCCAGAAAGGCCGGTCCCAGTATAGGGGGAGATTTCGGGGGATGTCAATCCTCTCCGCGGAGCTTGAGGCCGAAACTTTTGAAACGGGATCGTTCCGTGATAAACTTGTATTGTGTAACGGTCTTGTTCCAGCCGGACGAGGTGACGGGCCAAGGACATATGTCCTCAGGGTATGACATCCGCCGGGCGCCCACTTGCCTGGGCCGCCAGGGTGCGCTTGGCATGAAACCTGCAATAATTGGAATAAACGAAATGATCCTACGGAGACGGATACAATGATAAATAAGAGTTTCTGTGTTTGTTTGGCCGCTGTGGCTCTCCTGGCGGCGACCACCCTCCTGGGGGGCGGCAACAACTACAAAATCGTCAACGGGCCCGACACGTTCTATTTCGGGCATATCAGCTACACCGAAGCCAAAGCGGACGGCAAGGACCCCGTGGTCATCCGCGAGGGCCAGGCCGCCGCGGAAGCGGCGGTCCTCAACCTGCCCCTGGGTCCCGGCGACACGATTCGGACGACGGCCGACCGGCGTTGCGAAATCCAGTTCGACACAGGCACCGTCATCCGGCTCGATTTCTCAACCGAGCTCAAGATCGAAACGGTCCTCGCCCAGAGCCTGAGTTCGTCGAAGCGGCTCTCCAACCTGACCCTCTCCAAGGGGCGGCTCTATGTCATGTACAGGGAATACGATTCCCGGGAGATGTTCCAGGTGCTGACTCCGACCGCGGCGGTCAAGATGGAACACCAGACCGTCGCCATCATCGCGGCCGCCGCCGACGGCTCGACCGACGCCCAGGTGAAGTACGGCAAGGCGAGCGCCCTTTTCGGCCCGAGCGAACAGTCCGTCAAGAAGGAGGACATCCGGAAGGCGGAGCGCCTGATGGTCCTCAAGGACGCGCAGTTCCGGCGAGCGACCACCATCGTCGATTCCGAGTTCGAGGTCTGGAACAACGAGATCAACGCTCATTTCGGCGAGCTCCACGCGGGCCAGAGCACTCTCCCCAAGCCGCTTCAGAAACTGCCGGACGCGGTCTACTATTTCGCCCAGCAGTACGGCAACATGTACGGGGAATGGCTCTGGGACAATATGTACGGCTACGTCTGGCGGCCGTTCCTCGACCGGATGGATTATCCGGGTTGGCGCCCCTATTATGTCGGCAGCTGGACGTCCGTCGGGGGGCAGCTCTACTGGGTTCCCGACGAGCCCTGGGGCTGGGTCCCCTATCATCTGGGGATCTGGCAGTGGGACAAGAAACTCGGCTGGGTCTGGCTGCCCGGCTCCATGTTCGCCCCCGCCTGGGTCGACTGGGAGTTCTTCTTTGGCCATCTCGGTTGGCGCCCGTGGAGCCTGTTTGATTGGTACGATGGCTTCCACACCGGTTTCGGCTACATGAACGGCGGATGGTCCTACTTTGTTGCGGAGGGTCCCGGAACGGGGGCCCACGCCGCGGGCAGGCCGGTCCTGGACTCGGTCTCCAGGAACCAATTGGTCCAACCGGGATCAGGTTTCCCCATTCCGAGAGAGTTCAAAAGCGCTTATAAAAACGTGATCACGGCCTACAAGAACCAGGATCCGCGGGCCGTCGAATCCTCGAAGCAGATCCCCTCCCAGACGCTCTTCGTTTCGACGACGGCTTTGAACGGGCCGAAGGTCCAGGGCCGGGCCCTGAATTGGGAAAACATGCCCAAGGTCAACGGCATACCGCCGGTGAAGGCCGGGACCAGCACCTTCCGTCAGCCGGCCCGCCCGGCCGAGGCGGCCGCGCGGCTCTTCCGCGGCAACGAAGCCGTCCGGGAAATCCTTCACGGCTCCGGCGCCCTCGGCTCCGTGCCAACGACCGCCGCCGGGACATCCCGCGCTCGGGACGTCCAGGCGCGCGCCGAGTCTTCGGCGCCGCCGTCGGCCGGGGCCGGTCCTGCCAGTCCCGGTCCTGGCGAGGCCGGGGCCGCCGTCAGGGGCCCTGCCCGCGAGACGTCGCGGCCTGCCGGTCATCCGCAGTTCCTGGACTGGAACCCGGATCTCAGGGTCGCCCGCGAGCTCGGTGTGCGGATCGAATACTCCAGCCGGACCAACGAGATCCAGTGTCCCGAGCTCAGACTGAGCTCCCGCGACCGCGATAGGGGCGACAGCGGCGTCGTTCCCGGCCTGACTTCGCGCGGGGTGACTTATGAATCCGGCGGTTCGGCCGGTTCAGGCGTTACCAGCGGTTCGGGCGGCTCGTCCGAGGGCGGCCGCGGCAAGGCCTCCGGTTCGACATCCGGCAGCGGCCAGGGTTCAACCAAGGAAGGCTCCTCGTCGAGCGGGGGCGGCAAGATCAAAAACTGATGCTCCACGGACCTAAGTCCGTGGAATCCCGCGAGCCGGATCAAGGCGCGGCGGCGCGGTCTGGAGGATCCGGAGGACGTCGAGTCTGTCCCGGAGCCTTCGCGCCTCATCCTTGAACGCATCCAGAAATTCCTTCCGGACCGGGTCGGCGGGCTTGAATTTCTGTCCCAGAGGATTGACCGGACTGCCATGATAAAAAATCCGGTAGTCCAGGTGCGGCCCCGTCGAATCGCCGGTTGAGCCCACGTATCCGACCACGTCCCCGCTCCTGACCTGAGCGCCGCCCCGGATGCCGGGGCCGAAGCGGCTCAGATGCATGTACGTCGTTTCGTAGAAATTCTTGTGCTGGAGCTTGACCATCCGGCCCGCGCCGCCGTTCCAGCCGGCGAAGGTCACTTTTCCGTCGGCCGTCGCCTGGACCTCCATCCCTTCCGGGGCCCCGTAATCCACGCCGTAATGGGGCGTGTAGACCCGGTAGATGGGATGGAGGCGGCTCGAGCTGAACCGCGACGTGATGTGGGCCCCGTACTTGAAGGGGGACTTCAGGAATTCCTTTCGCTTGGACAGGCCCTCCTCATCGAAATAGTCGGTCGCGCCGGAATCGGGGTACACGAAGCGGAAGGCCTGGAACGTTTTCCCGCCGTTGACGAATTCCGCCGCCTGGATATTCCGGTAGCCGGCGAACTTGCCGTCCAGGAATTTCTTCTCGACGAGGATCCGGAACGTGTCTCCCTTCCGGAGGTCGGTGTAAAAATCGATGTCCCAACCGAAGCACTTTTCCGCGAGGTCGTAGGCCAGGGCGTCGGCCTCGCCGATTTTATTCATGGCGGCGACCGGGTTCGTCTCGATGACGCCGAAAACCAGGGCCGCCTTAAACTCGAAAGGATACAACTTGACTTCGGCCTGGATGGCTCCGGCCCCGTTCCGGGCCACGAGATAGCGGGTGTCGTCGATGTCGTACTCCAGGGTCTGCCAAGTCCCGTCGGCCGTCTTGAACAGGCGCATCTCATGCCCGGCCTTGATCTTGGCCAGGTCGTAGGCCGGCTTGGCGGAGTCTTTCAGCCTTTGGATTTCCTTATTGTCGAAGCCCTGTTTCCGGAGGAGCTTGGCCAAGCTTGTCCCCGGAGTGATGAAGACCTTCTCCTCGACGACCGGCGGCGGGCCCGGCGCCGGGACGATGGGGGGCGGCAGGGATTCCGCGGCCTTGCCCGCCTCCGCGGACTGCGGCCCTCCCGGCGCGAGGAACCTCTTGACGACAAACAGGCCGAGAAGAACGAGGACAGGAGGGACCGCCGCGATCAGGAGGACTTTCTTCCAGCGCCGCAGGGGCGGCCGCCGATAGCGTTTCACGACGGGATTTCTTTGGCCGCGGTTTTTTTCTTCAGGCTCTTCTTGACCGTCCGGACGAGGACTGTCACCGGGCCGGAAAGGGCGTTCAGGCCGGCGAAGAAGAGCAGCACGATCCGGGGATAGAAGATAAAACCGGCGATGGTCACCGCCAAAAGAAGCACGGTGAGAATATCGATCTTGTGGCTGCCCCGGACCTTCATATAGTTTCGGTAGGGGAAGGTGCTGACCATGCAGAGGGCGATGAGGACCGTCAGGACGGCCAGCCCGAAGGCCAGCTCGCGCGTCTCGAGCGGGGACGGATGGAAGATGACCAGGGACGCCATGCAGATGGCCGCCGAAGGCACGGTCAGCCCCTGGTAATGCTTCCGGTCCGGGAGAGACTTGGTCCGGATGTTGTAGCGGGCCAGCCGGAGGACGCCCGCCGTCAGGAAAAGGAAGCTGAAGAAAACGGCTGGCGTTCCGGCCAGCTTCATCCCCCAGAAATAGAGGAGGACGGATGTCGCCAGGCCGAACGAGACGGCGTCGGACAGCGAATCGAGCTCGATCCCGAAATCCGACGGCGCCTTTACGGCTCGAGCCACGAGCCCGTCCATGCCGTCCATCAGGGCGGCCACGACGATCCACAGGGCGGCCATCCTGTACCGCCCGTGGTACGTCAGGAGGATGCTCAGGAACCCGAAGAACAGGTTCGTGAGCGTGAAGAGGCTCGGGACCACGAAAATACCCTTGGTGAGTTTTTTGCTTTTCATGGCTGGACCTCGGCGATCACGGATTCGCCGGCCTTGACCTTCTGATTCAGGCCGACTTTGATGACGGTGTTCCGGGGCAGGGTGACTTCGACGCGGGAGCCGAAATACATGAGGCCGACTTTCTCACCCCGGGCCACGGACTGCCCCTCCCTGACGAAGCACTTGATCCGGCGGGCGGCGACGCCGACGATCTGCTTCATGACCAGGACCATCTTCTGGCCTCGCAGGACGAGCGTATTCGACTCGTTGGCCGTGCCGGCCTCGGGCTTATAGGCCGGCAGGAACTTACCGGGGTGATAATCCACTTTGCCGATGGTCGCCGTGATCGGGGACCGGACGAGATGGACGTCGAGGATGGACAGGAAGATGGTGATCTTGGTCCCGGGGGTTCCCAATTCGGGATGGGCCGCGACGGCGTCGACACCGAGGACCGTGCCGTCCGCCGGCGAGACGAGGAGATGCTCGCCGTCCGGAGGCGTCCGGCGCGGGTCGCGGAAGAAGAACAGGAAGGCCGCCGCGAGGGCCAGGAAGAGAGCTGCGGCCGGCCACCAATGGAGCGCCCAGAAGGCCGCCGCCAGGGCCGCCGACGGAATGATGAATTTCAGGCCCTCTTTCGCGATCGGCATGATGTCATCCTATCTGTCGGCCCACATATAGGACGCCAGGAACGCAACCTTCGCGGCGTCGGCCATGATATCGGGATTGATGCGGTAGATCGTGTCGCCCGTCTGATGATAGGCCAGGTGCGGGCCGTTCGACCCGAGGCTGGCCGCGGTAATGCCCTTGAGGAAGAACGGCGCGAAGTCCGACCCGCGGACGCCGACGTCCCGGATGACCCCCAGGCCGCGGACGATCTTGACGGTCTTGTCGGCCTCCTCGAGCGCCGCTTTGAACGCGGCAGGCTCGGCCGAGACGGCGCCCCAAAGCCCGTCCCCCTCGCCGGTCATGTCGAAGTTGAACATGGCGTCGACCTTGTCGAACGGTGCCGGCACGTGGTCGACGAAGTAAGTCGAACCCTGGAGGCCCAGTTCCTCTCCGCCGAACAGCACGAAGGCCACCGACCGCTTGGGTTTATGTCCCAACGCGGCGTAGGCCCGGGCGACCTCCAGGACGGTGGCGCTGCCGCTGGCATTGTCGTCCGCGCCGGGGAAGAGGAGTCCCATGTGCCGGCCGCAATGGTCGAAGTGGCCGCCCACGACAACGCATTCCTTGCGCAGCCGCGGGTCCGAGCCCTCGACATAGGCGACGACGTTATAGCCTACGGCCTTGGGAAAATTCCGGGAGGCGACGGCGAGATGGATTTTCGCCTGGAGGGGAAACGAGATGGGGCGCTTGAAGGTCGTCAGGGACTTCCTGAGGTCCGCGGAGGTCGAGTTGACCTCCTTGAGAACGGCGTCCATGACCTTCTCGCTGATCATGGCCGGCGTGAAACCCTCGAGCCAGTCCCCGTTGGGGTTGGAGGCGATGTCGGCGTAGATGTAAACGATGCCGAGCGCGCCCTTGTCCCGCGCCGTCTTCATCCGGGTCCGGTGCTCGTCATAGGACTGGTACTTTTTGTCGCGGTCCGGGGTCCCCCGGAAGCAGATGACGAATTTCCCCTTGACGTCGAGCCCGGCGTAATCGTCGTAGCCGATGTCCGGGGCTGAAATGCCCCAGCCGGCGAAGACGGTTTCGGCCGTCCTGTCGCCGCTGTCCGAATAAAGGAGCGGGAGAAAATCCTTCTCCGGGACGAGCCTCATTTCCTTATAGATCGGGGCCTTTTTGGCGTCCTGCGGACCTTCGGGAAGGAGGATGGTCATTTCCGCTTTGTCGACGATGGTGCACGGCGAGGGATAGGCCTGGAGGAAGCCTTCCTTCGGCCCGACGGGCCTGAGGCCCCAGGATCCGAGCTTCTGGGCGGCCCACTTGGCCGCGGCGGTGTAGCCGGCGTCCCCGGTCAGGCGCCCGGCGAATTCCGGAGAAGCGAGGGCCTTGACAATGTCGTACGCTTCCGAGGGACGCACGGCCTTGAGGGCCGTTTCCAGGTTCTTGTCGAGAGGCTGGGACAGGCAGGGAAGGGTCAGGATCAGGAGCAGGAGGGCGGCGGACAGGCCGCGAGCGGTGAACTTGGACATCCGCATCTCCTGTGGCGAAAAATCTCCACCTGGAATGATAAACCCTTTGGCCCCAAAAGTAAATGCGGGCCGTCTAAGGCTTCTTCTTGAGGGCCCGCCGCCTGGCGGCCTCTTTGAGGACGGCCGGGTGGAGGACGAAGTAATAGTAGGCGGCCAGGAGCGCGAGGATCAGGGCGAAACGCGCAATGTTTCCCCGGGCGAGGGAATACACCGCGTAGCCCAGGACGGCCAGCAGGCCGGCCAGATGGAGGAAAGCAAAGACCCAGTCGAACATCGGGCCTCACCGGATGCCGCGGGACCGGAGGCCTGCCATCACGAGACCTGCAAGGGAAATCGAAACTCCGTCTCACTTCTCGTGATGACTGCGGGGTTTAAAACAATGGGACCCCCGGCTGCCACGGACGGCCTATTTTGCGCCCAGGACCTCGACCGAGAGAATGGTCACGGGCTCGACGGGCACATTCTCGTTGCCTCTCTTGGTCGTGGTCTTGACCTTGGCGATGGCGTCGACGACATCCATGCCGGCGACGACCTTGCCGAAGGCGCAGTACTTCAACTCGTCCAGGCGGAAATTGTCGACGAGGTTGATATAGAACTGGCACGTGGCGCTGTTCAGGTCTTCGGTCCGGGCCATGGCGATGGAGCCCCGGGCGTTCGTCAGCCCGTTGCCGGACTCGTTCCTGATGGACGGCTTGGCGGGTTTCTCATGCATTTCCGCGGTCATGCCGCCGCCCTGGATCATGAAGCCAGGCATGACCCGGTGGAACGTCGTGCCGGCGTAGAAGCCGTCCTTGACGTAGGACAGAAAATTCTTGACCGTAACGGGCGCCTTGGACGCGTAGAGCTCGATCGTGATGTCGCCCTTGCTCGTTTTCATAAGGACCTTGGTGGCGGCCGCGGGCGTTTGCGCGATCGCCAGGCCGGCCAGGAAGGAGCCGGCTACGAACAGGGCCAGCAGGATTTGTCTGGTCATGAGGACCTCCTCAGGTTTCGGATTTCTGAAAAAAGCCACGATAGCAGAATCGGCCGGGCAATTCAATTTCTCTGATATCTTCCCCAAACGGCCCCGGCCCGGCGACTAAACAAAGTCGGAGACGTCCGAACAGGAAGGAGTACCATGAAAAAATTCGCCCATCCGGTCCTTTGGATCAGCGCCCTCTTGCTTCTTCTGGCCACCGCGCCCGCCCTGACGGCCCAGGGGCATTTCGAGTTCAGCGGCCACTACGGCCGGTGGAGCCTGAACCTCCTGGGGAATTTCGCCAGGGATATCATCAACGACGCGACGAAATCGGAGATCCGGGACAGGATCCTTTCGGATATCCAGAACTCCTACCCGGGGCTCAGCGAGACGGGCTACACGCAGTCCACTCAATTCGATTCCCGGGGCGACAATTTCGGCTTCGGCATCCGCTTCTACCCCTCGAGCCGGGGGTCGTTCAGCCTGGGCGTCTCGGTCGAAAAGAGCACGTTCAAAGTCCTCCCGGCCGTGACCTCGCACATGGATCTCCAGGACATGAGCACCCTGGCCACGGCGACCTTCGACGGCTCGGCGAGCGCCGCGGCCTCGATCAAAGCGACGTCCTTCCTCCTGACACTCCGCTGGGACATTCTCCCGAGGGCGGTCGTCCACCCCTTCATCACGATCGGCGGCGGCATCTCGACGGCCAAGGCCTTGGATGATTCGACGCTGTCCTACAGCTATTCCGGCCAGCTTTCCGGAAGCGCCATCCCGACCCAGACCGTCGGCAATTCGGAAACAAAGACCCTCCGCCAGCTCAAGGATGAGAGCGACAGCAAGTTCCCGAACTTCCTCCCGTTCCTCGAGCTGAACGTCGGATTGAAGGCCATGGTCACGAAGCACATCCATCTGCTCGTTTCCGCGGGCGTCCTGGACGGATTCATCGTCAGCGGCGGCCTGGCCGTGCGCCTCTAGACGATTCAAGTCTCCACAAAGAAGGTCGACGGGTCCTGTCCCGGTACGTTTCAGGAAAGGGCCTCGGGGATGGCCTCCGGCAGGGAGCGCAATCTTCGGAGCGACCATCAGAAGTAAGGCGGAGCTACGCGGAGCTTTACTTCTGAGAAATATCTGAACAAAGAGGGACAGTCGCCTCCGGCTCCTCCGACCAGCGGGAAGCCGCCCCTTGGAACCCCCAGCGCTCTCGCGCAATCCCCTTCCGCTCGTCCGTCGGGGAGCACCGCCGGGCCACCCGTCCCTTCATCTTATTCATAACGCCCTCAAGCGGCTTGCCTTTGTCCTCCATCTTTTAATAAGATAACCCCATCATTTCGCGGAAGGAGAGAGGCATGAAAAAATTCCGTATCCTCGCGGCCTTGGCCGTGCTTTTGGCTTTTTCGGGGATCTTTTCCCTTGGGGCCCAGGAGGCCCAGAAACCCGCCGACGACCAATGGAAGATCGTCGACGCCATGCACCTCATCTCGAGCAACACGCTCTACGATTACGTCAAGGAGCTCGTCTCGGACAAATTCGGCGGGCGCCTGACGGGCACGAAGGAATACGAGGCCTGCGCGGCCTGGGTGGAATCCCTCCTCAAGGCCTGGGGCGTCCAGCCGGCGGGCGACAACGGCACGTACCGCCAGAAATTCCCGAATCCTTTTACACAGGTTTTCCCGGGCGGAGTGTGCGTCATGCAAATCCCGGTCAAGAACGGCGTGATCAATAAGTCCTACCGTTACGAGGACGAATTCATACCCGGCGGGACGTCGGGGTCGGGCGAAGTGACGGCCGAAGTCGTTTACGTGGGCTACGGGATCACGGCGCCCGAGCTCGGCTATGACGACTATAAGGGCGTGGACGTCCAGGGCAAGATCGTGCTCCTGGACCCCGAAGTGCCGGTCGGCCCGGGCGAAAAGACGCTGGACATGTTCAAGAAGTGGCGGCCCTATTCCTTCCACCAGTACAAGCTCAGGAACGCCGCCGCGCACGGCGCCAAGGGCATGCTTTATAATTACGGGCCCATCGGCAACCCCAACAACGCCTACGCGGAGGGGTTCATCTATCATCATGTCGGGGAAGCCGTCGTCAAGGACGTTTTTGCCGGGACGGGCAAAACCTACGGGGACACGGTCGGCAAGATCCGCAAGGAGCTCAAGCCCCAGTCCTTCGCCACGGGCAAGACATTCACGATTAAAAACATCACCGAGCATCACCCTGACGGCGTCGGCTTCAACCTGATCGGGGTCATCCCGGGCACCGACCCGGTCCTCAAGGACGAGGTCATCGTCATCGGCGGCCATCTCGACCACCTCGGCCGGATGTGGGAGCTCATGCCGGGCGCCAACGATAACGCGACGGCTGTCGCGGTCGGGCTCGGAGTGGCCGAAGCCATGGCCAAGTGCGCCGTTAAGCCGAAGCGGACGACCGTCTTCGCGTTCTTCGGGAGCGAGGAACAGAGCGAGAACCAGGGAACGGAGGGTTCCCATTACTACACCGAGCACCCCATCTTTCCGCTTGAAAAAACCGTGGTCATGATCAACATGGAAGGCCCCGGCAGCGGCGACAAGATTTCGGCCTCGGGCGGCAAGACCTATCCCGCCTTCTGGAGTTTCGTCGAAAAGGCCAATGCCACCTATATCCACCGGAGACTATCGACGGGCCCGGCGGCCTATCCCGGCCGGCCCCGGCAGGACTCGGCCTGGTTTTTCTGGAAGGGGGTCCCGGCGCTGACCTTCGGCTCCTACGGGTTCAATCCGGGCCGGTCGACCTACCACAACACGCATGACGACCTGAGCCTGATCACCCCGGAGATCATGGAGGACATCGCCCAGCTCCTCTTCATGACCGTGATGGATATCAGCGACGAGCCGGCGCTCCACTTCAGGAACTGAGCTTTCCCGGAGGCCGGCTGTATATTGACTTCAGCGCGAGGAGGACGCCCTCGCCCTCTGCGGGAGTTCTTCACGCCGTTAAGCGCGTCGTCCTCGGCATCAAAACAACTCGCCTCGCGTGCGCTACGCGAGGCTCAGACACGTTTTGATGGTCTCCCCTGAGACTGCCCTCGTCCGCCTCGCTTCCCGGCTAAACTCCCGCAATGTCGGGCTCCGGCCGTCCTCCTCGCCTGAATCTAAAGGAGCCAGACGATGGGGGCGTTCCCGGAGGAGGGCGTGTGGAGGGCAAAGCGGGCACGGTCCCTCGCCCCTTGGGCGGGGGGAGCGAAGCCCGGAACCGAGCGGGTTTGGCTCGCCGGGACAAACCCGCGACCCGACGAAGGGAATGTCCCCGGAGGACTGGCTCCTATATATGGAGTTCGACGACGTCCTCGTCGGCGAGCACGTAGTCGCGGTTGACGCGCAGGCCCTCCAGCCCGGCCCCGTTCCAGACGCGGGCGTAGGCGAGGTTCTCGGCGAAATCCTTGTGAACGGCCCTGGCCATTTCGAGCACGGTGATACCGCGGCGCAAGGTGAAGGGCGAGGCCCGTTCGGCCTTTTTTCCCGGGACCTTGCTGTAGACCCGGATGACGTGGAGGAGGCGGAAGACCGCCCGGCGGATCTCCTCGAGCCCGCGCCCGGAGGCCGCGGACACGGGGATTTTGCCGACGGGCGATTCCAGAAGGAGGCCGAGTTCCTCGAGGCGGGCCGTCGCGCCTTCGACGTCGACCTTGTTGGCCGCGATGACCGCCCGCTTGAGAAAGGGGAAACGCTCGGGCGGGACGTCGGCGTCCTCCGGGAGGAGTTCCACTTTTCGCTCCTTGAGCCGCCGGATGATCGCGTCGAGGACGTCCGGAGTCGCGGGGTCGGAGAGGTCGGCCACGAGGAGCGCGGCGTCGGCCATCTTGACCATCTCGGGAAACCACGCCTCCATGAACTCGGCCGTCACCGGCGGCGTGTCGATGAGCTGGACCTGGACATTCTCGAAGGGCATCATGTAGGGCGCCGGGACGCGGGTTGTGAACGGGTAATCGGCGACGTCCGGCTCGGCGCCGGTCAGAACCTTGACGAGGAGCGATTTGCCGGCGTTCGGGGGGCCGATGAGCACGACCTGTCCGGCCCCGGTTTTCTCGATCTTGTATGTGGCGCCATGCTTGGCCGTTGACGGCCGGCGCTCCATCTCCTCCTTGGCCTTGGCGATCTTTTGCCGGTACATGGCGATGATCTTGTCCGTGCCCTTGTGGTGCGGGATGACGGCGATCAGCCGCTCGTAGATATCGATCTTTTCCCGCGGGTCGCGGGCCGTCCGCAGCTCGCTTTCGATCTTATGATATTCGGGCGGCAGGTTGGCGGGCATGTTGGTTGCGAAAATTATAGCAAAGAAGGGGCTGGTTGATAAGCAGGATTTCCAGCGGAAGAAAGTGATAAAGAAACAGCCTAACCCCCTCCTAACTGTGAGAAAAAACGGCCTCCCGGGCGTCCTCTTTCATGGCCCCGGAAACCGCCCGCTCCGGGCCGCCGGAGTCACACCGTAAATAAAAGATAATAAATTAATTAAAAATGAAAAAAAACGCACAAATATCTTTACTTTTGGGCCCCTTTTTTGCTATAATAAAGACCTGAAGAATGCCTGCCGGGTGCCGTGACGTCCCCGCGCCGGAAACCCGCATCCTTTTAAAAGTGGACGGACATGAAGGAACAAAAATATACCGCTGAAAGCATCAAAGTCCTGAAGGGCCTCGAGG
>Ga0326726_10001431_pt1 | contig 22165 bp, 29 predicted proteins | sample MHFenrmetagenome_2_FD_207603 | JGI IMG/M metagenome (GOLD analysis project Ga0326726, IMG submission 207603) | Lab enriched peat soil microbial communities from Michigan Hollow, Ithaca, NY, United States - MHF15MN | ecosystem: Environmental > Terrestrial > Soil > Wetlands > Peat | place: USA... | reverse complement strand
CGGATCGAGGAGACTGCCAGGCGCGGCGCCGAGGCGCGAGGCAATGGGGATCGTCATCCAGAAGTCCGGAACGAGCGGAATCATGCCGACGAAGTCGGGGCTCATCACGCCGACCACGGTCGCGTGCGTGCCATTGACGACGACGTCGCGCCCGATCGCATCCGGCGCGCGAGAGAATTCCCGCGCCCAGAACCCGTCGCTGATCACGACCGCGGGCGGTGCGTCGTCGCGATCATCGGCCGGGACGAGCGGACGTCCGGCGGCCGCGCGGCCGCCGAGCGACGCGAAGTAGTTGCCCGAGATACACGCCGGGGTGGCGGCCTTCGCGGTCGCCGAGGTCGAGGAGCGGAACGCGACGGCGGCGCAGCGGCCGTAGGGCATCACGTCCGTGAGTGTTCTCGAATTGCGGGCGAGGGCCTGCACCTGGGGATACGACATGATGATGCTGCCGCCGCCCCGGGCGTAGGTGAGCGCAAGCTTCACCAGGCCGTCGGGCCGCGCGACGGGGATCGGGCGCCAGACGAACGCGTCGACGAGTGTGAAGAATCCGCTGTTGATGCCGATCGCAAGTCCGATGGCGACGATTGCGATGAGCGCGAACGCGGGACTGCGTCGCAGCATGCGCGCGCCGAATCGCACGTCCTGCGCGATGTCGTCGAGGCGCGGAACGCTCCAGGCGTCGGCGCTCCGCTCGCGCAGCACGAGCGAATTGCCGAATTGTCGCTTGGCGGCGTCGCGTGCGTCGCTCGGCGTCAGGCCGTTCGCCTCGAAATCGCGGGCGAGCAGGTCGCGGTGGAAGCGCATCTCCTCGTCGAGCTCCCGCGCGGCGGCGTCTCGTCCTGCGACCCGTCGAAGCTTGCGCCACGCGCGGGCCAGCGTCTGCGCCGGCGATGTCACCTCACACCTCCTCGGCGCGCATGACGCGCCCGATCGCCTCGACGACGCGCGAGAAGCTCGACTCCTCGACGCCGAGCTGCTTGCGGCCGAGCGCGGTGAGCTGGTAGTAGCGCGCGCGGCGTTTGGTGGGCGTCTCACGCCACTCGGACTTCACCCAGCCTTTCACCTGCATGCGCTGGAGCGCCGGGTAGAGCGAGCCCTCTTCGATCTGGAGGACGTCGCGCGACAATCGCTTGATGTGCTGCGCGATCCCGTACCCGTGGAGCGCTCCGAGCGAGAGCGTCTTGAGGGTGAGCATCTCGAGCGTGCCGGGGAGAACGTCGCCATTCGCGGCTGACATATAGTTTAACTATGGGTGTGCCGTCTATGTATATGGGCCGCGCCATTGGACGTCAAGCCGATTCGTTGCTGAGCCGCGGTCGAAGCGCCACGGTCGAGTTGGTCACATCGAATTGCGGAAATTCGGAGGCGCCGTCGTCGCCTGGCACGATCCCGGCCTATGCGGGGGAGACCGGGTCGGCGTGTGGGGTGGGGCCGGGATGCGGAGCGCGCTGGACGCAGCACGGACCAAGGACACGAGGAATTGCGAGAGCGATTTCAGGATGGAGCCCGGGACAATCGCACGAGAGGTGTGCCATGGGTTTCCATTGCAGGTACCGGGCGCGGCGACTCGCCGCGCTCGCGTTCGTCGCCGCGAGTCTTCCCGTTCTTCCATCGATGAGTCGCGCGCAGGCCGTCGTGCGCGGCGTGCTGTACGACGACGCGTCGGGTTCACCCGTGCGCGGCGCGGTGATGCTGATCGATCCGCGCACTGATGCGGCCGCGGTCCATACGGCCACCGACTCGGCCGGTGCGTTCTCGCTCCAGGTTGGGGACGGCGTCTATCAGATTGCCGCGGTGCGGCCCGGCTACGTCTCGGTGCTCTCCGCGCCGGTGACATTGCAGAGTGGCGAGCGGCTGACGATCCGCGTGCCGATCGCGCAGAACGGAGATCCGCAGCACCGGATCGGTGTCCTCGAGCACATCAGGCCGGGGCAGGGGCATGTGATTCAGGCGCGCGACGCCGCGACCGCGGCGTCGGGGTTCGATGGTCGTCGGGCCCTCGGCATGGGGCTTCATTACGACCGGGAGCGGCTCGCCAACGGCGCGAGCGAGACGCTTGGCGAATTCCTGCGAAACGTTCCAGGGCTGACGCTCCGGGATCCGACCGGCATGTCGACGGCCCAGATGGCCCGGAGCGCGGGCGCCCCATCGCTGTCGCTCCGCGGGTCTACGGTGGCGAGTTGTCATGTCGGATGGTTCATCGACGGGCACCGGATCGACCTGCCTGGTCAGAGCGACCCGCTGACGGATGGACTCGGCTCGATGCGGCTGGAGACGATCGAGGCGGTGGAGGTCTTCCGGGGGGTGTCGGAGATGCCGGCCCAGTTCGCCGCACCGGACCTGCAGTGTGGGGCGATCGCGATCTGGATGAGACGAGGGTAGGGGGAAGGCGAACGGGGAACGGCAAACGGGGAACGGCGAACGGGGAACGGCGAAAGACCAGTGGGGCCGGAGTCCGAAAGTCGGACGCCGGCCCGTGCCGTTGCGGGCCGGTATGAGATGCTCCTCTCGCTGAAAACGTGGCTCCGTCAGTTGACACGCGGCCGACGGCCAATAAATTCAAGGGGCTACGCGGTTTTTGGCCTCTGTTCTTGTGGGGCTGGTCGGGCCGCCAGCACGATCAATCGGCGAACTGCGCGCCGACTCTTATGGGCCTGCATGACGCAGGGGCCTGCACCGGCTGCGACAAACTCGAGTGAGTGTCGCGGCTCCCGAAAAGCAACGCAGGACAATTAGACGCCGAGAGTGTCATCCCGAGCGCAAGCGAGGGATCTGCAGTTTCGGCGCGCCTTGGGTCCCCGCTCGTGCAGCAGCGACGAGCGTACCCGGCGAGAGCGGATGGACACCGCCCTCTTTTCGAGAGGGGCCCGGTCCACCCGCGTTTTTGCTGATGGAAGTTCGCCGTCGAACGCGTACCTCGAAGCCTACGCCACAAAGCTGACCTCATATGTCCCGCGAAACACCGCTCGATCACTATCGGAATATCGGCATCATGGCCCACATCGATGCCGGTAAGACGACTACGACCGAGCGCATCCTCTACTACACCGGCAAGGCGCACAAAATCGGCGAGGTGCATGAAGGCACCGCGACGATGGACTGGATGGAGCAGGAACAGGAGCGCGGCATCACGATCACGTCCGCCGCAACGACGGCATTCTGGATGCGGCGCGGCACCGAGTACCGGATCAACATCATCGACACGCCGGGCCACGTCGACTTCACGGTCGAGGTCGAGCGGTCGCTGCGTGTGCTCGACGGCGCCGTTACGCTGCTCGATTCCGTCGCCGGCGTCGAGCCGCAGACGGAGACGGTGTGGCGTCAGGCCGACCGCTACGGTGTGCCGCGTCTGATCTTCGCGAACAAGATGGACCGGGTCGGCGCCGACTTTGATCGGTGTATGACCATGATTCGGGATCGCCTGTCCAAGGACGCGTTTCCGCTCCAGCTGCCGGTCGGGTCGGGTGAGCTGTTCACCGGGCACATCGACGTCATCGAGCGCAAACAATACATCTTCGACGATGAGTCGCTCGGCAAGAAGTTCACCGTCGTCGACGTGCCCGCCGAGTATCGCGATCGCGTCGAGCAGGCGCGCCACGAGGCGATCGATCACGCGGTCGCCAACGACGACAGCGTGATGGAGAAGTACCTCAACGGTGAAGAGCTGAGCTGCGAGGAGATCCGCGGCGCGATTCGGAAGGCGACGGTGGCCGGCAAGATGATTCCGGTGCTCTGCGGCGCGTCATTCAAGAACAAGGGCGTGCAGGCGCTGCTCGATGCGGTGATCGACTATCTCCCCGCACCGGTGGACGTGCAGGCGATCCAGGGCCACCTGCCGCACCACGACGAGCATCACGCCGAGCGTCCCGTCTCCGACGAGGCGCCCTTCGCGGCGCTCGCGTTCAAGATCGCCACCGATCCGTTCGTCGGAAAACTCACGTTCTTCCGCGTGTACTCGGGCGTTCTGAAGTCGGGGTCGTATGTGTACAACTCGACCAAGGACAAGCGCGAGCGCGTCGGGCGTCTGCTGCAGATGCACGCCAACAAACGCGAGGAGATCGAGGAAGTGCTCGCCGGCGACATCGCGGCCGCCATCGGACTGCGCGACACGCGGACGGGCGACACCCTCTGCGACGATGATCATCCGATCATCCTCGAGGCGATGAAGTTCCCGAATCCCGTCATCGACGTCGCGATCGAGCCGAAGACGAAGGCGGATCAGGACAAGCTGGGCATCGCGCTGGCGAAGCTGTCGGAAGAGGACCCGACGTTCCGCGTCCACACGGACGAGGAGACGTCGCAGACGATCATCTCGGGGATGGGCGAGCTGCACCTCGAGATCATCGTCGACCGGATGATGCGCGAGTTCAAGGTCGACGCGAACATCGGGCGGCCCCAGGTCGCGTACCGGGAAACCATCCGGCGCCGCGTCGAGAAGGTGGAGGGGAAGTTCATCCGGCAGTCGGGCGGCAAGGGGCAGTACGGCCACGTCGTCATCAACATGGAGCCGTCCGATGTCGGTGCCGGCTTCATCTTCGAGGACAAGGTGGTCGGCGGCGTGATCCCGCGCGAGTACATCGCGCCGGTCGAGCAGGGCATCAAGGAAGCGCTGGAGAACGGCATTCTCGCCGGGTATCCGATGGTCGACGTGAAGGTCGAGCTCGTGTACGGCTCGTACCACGACGTGGACTCGAGCGAGATGGCGTTCAAGATCGCCGGCTCGATGGCGTTCAAGGAGGCGGCCAAGAAGGCGCATCCGGTGCTGCTCGAGCCGATGATGAACGTCGAGGTGGTGACGCCGGACGCGTTCATGGGCGACGTGCTCGGCGACCTGTCGGCGCGGCGCGGGAAGATCGGCGGGATGACGCAGCGGGGCGAAGCGCAAGTGATCGCCTCGACGGTGCCGCTCGCCGAGATGTTCGGGTACTCCACGAAGCTGCGCTCGATGTCGCAGGGCCGCGCGGTGTACTCGATGGAATTCGCGCACTATGAAGAAGTGCCGAAGAGCAAGGCCGAGGAGATCGTCGCGAAGGTGAAAGCGTAGGGAAGAGGAAAGAGGGAAGCGGGAAGAGGGGCCGCGGGTTCCCATCTCGGCACCGCGTCCAAGATCTCAGGTTCAACCCACAGGGACTGGTACAATGGCAAAGGCAAAGTTCGAGCGGACCAAGCCGCACGTGAACGTCGGCACCATCGGCCACGTTGACCACGGCAAAACGACCCTGACGGCGGCGCTCACGAAGGTGTCGGCCGACAAGGGCTACGGCACCAAGTACGTCGCGTACGACGAAGTGGCGAAGGCGTCAGAGTCACAGGGCCGCCGCGACGCGACGAAGATCCTCACGATCGCCACGTCGCACGTCGAGTACGAGACGCCGAAGCGTCACTACGCGCACGTCGACTGCCCGGGCCACGCGGATTACGTCAAGAACATGATCACGGGCGCCGCGCAGATGGACGGCGCGATCCTCGTGGTGAGCGCGGTCGACGGCCCGATGCCGCAGACGCGCGAGCACATCCTGCTCGCCCGTCAGGTGAACGTGCCGCAGATCGTCGTGTTCCTCAACAAGTGCGACTTGGTCGAGGACGCCGAGCTGCTCGACCTGGTCGAGCTCGAGGTGCGCGAGCTGCTCAGCAAGTACGACTATCCGGGCGACGAGACGCCGGTGATCCGCGGCTCGGCGAGCGGCGCGATCGCGGGCGACGCGAACTGGGTGTCCAAGATCGAGGAGCTGTACACGGCGCTCGACACGTACATCCCCGAGCCGGTCCGCGAGATCGACAAGCCGTTCGCGCTCCCGGTCGAGGACGTGTTCTCGATCACCGGCCGTGGCACGGTCGCGACGGGCCGTATCGAGCGCGGCATCATCAAGGTCGGCGAGGAAGTGGCGCTCGTCGGCTTCGGGTCGGACAAGAAGTCGGTCGTCACCGGCGTCGAGATGTTCCGCAAGCTGCTCGATCAGGGCCAGGCGGGCGACAACGTCGGCCTGCTGCTGCGCGGCATCGACAAGAAGGAGATCGAGCGCGGCATGGTGCTCGCCAAGCCCGGCTCGATCAAGCCGCACACGAAGTTCGAGGCCGAGGTCTACGTGCTGAACAAGGACGAGGGCGGCCGGCACACGCCGTTCTTCAAGGGCTATCGCCCGCAGTTCTACTTCCGCACGACGGACGTCACGGGATCGGTCGAGCTCCCGGCCGGCACGGAGATGGTCATGCCGGGCGACAACATCCAGATGACGATCGAGCTGATCACGCCGATCGCGATGGAGGAGCAGGTCCGATTCGCCATTCGTGAGGGTGGACGGACGGTCGGTGCCGGTGTCGTGACGAAGATCTTGGCGTAAGGGCGAACGGGGAGCGGCGAGCGACGAACGGCGTTTCGCCGCTCCCCGCTCTCCGCTCGCCGCTCCACATACAGGAACTCATATGGCTGGTAGAATTCGAATCCGTCTCAAGGCCTTCGATCACGCGGTGATCGATCAGGCGTCGGCGGACATCGTGCGGACGGCGGAGAAGACCGGGGCGCAAGTCTCGGGTCCGATCCCGCTGCCGACCAAGACGCAGCGGTGGACGGTGCTCCGGTCGCCGCACGTCGACAAGAAGTCGCGCGAGCAGTTCGAGCTCAAGACGCACAAGCGCGTGATCGACATCCTCGATTCGCGCGCGCAGACGGTGGATGCGCTCACCAAGCTCGATTTGCCGGCGGGTGTGGACGTGGAGATCAAGGTCGAATAGGGAGTGGTCATCCTCCCGCGCTTCGCGCGGGAGGATCTGCTGTGAAGTACGTGGAGGCGACATTGGGGCGAACACTGCCCGATGCACGCCAGAACCGACAAACGCGACCGCGAGGGTAGATCCTCGGCGCTTCGCGCCGGAGGATGACTGAGATGATTGGCATAATCGGAAAAAAGCTGGGCATGACCCAGATCTTCAACGAGCAAGGGCAGCAGATTCCGGTCACGGTCATCGCGGCCGAACCGAATCCGGTGCTCGCCGTGACGGACAAAGCGAAGGACGGGCATGCGTCGCTGCAGCTCGGCCTCGGCACGCAGCGCCTGCGCCGCGACTCGGCCAAGGGCGAGGGCACGCCGAAGGGCCGCCGCGCCACGCTCGCCGAGGTGGGGCACGCGAAGAAGGCGGGGCTCGACGCGCCGCCGGCGGTGCTGCGCAGCGTTCGGCTCGACGAGCCGGGCAACGCGAAGATCGCGATTCCCACCTACACCGTCGGTGACGTCGTGAAGGTCGACATCTTCGCGGTCGGCGACAAGGTGAAGATCACCGGCACCAGCAAGGGCCGAGGCTTTCAGGGTGTCGTGAAGCGGTACGGCATCGGCGGCGGTCCCAACACGCACGGCAACACGAAGCACCGCCGGCCGGGCTCGATCGGACCGGGCACCGATCCGTCACGCGTCATCAAGGGCAAGAAGATGCCCGGACATTACGGCGACGAGCGCCACACGCAAACACACCTTCGCGTCGAGAAGATCGACACGGAACGCAACCTGATCTACGTCCGCGGATCGGTCGCCGGGAAGCCGGGCGGCATCGTGGTCGTCCGCAAGCAGGCGTAAGGATTCTCTCATGGCAGACAACACCACACCTACGGCCCCTACGGCCCAATCGTTCCAGGCGGCCGCGTACACGGCGGGCGGGACGGCGCGCGACACGGTCGCGCTCCCCGAGACGCTGTTCGACGGCACCGTGAACATGCCGGTGATGCACCAGGCGGTGAAGGCGTATCTCGCCAACCAGCGTCAGGGCAACGCCGCGACGAAAATCCGCAAGTACGTCACCGGCGGCAACCAGAAGCCGTGGAAGCAGAAGGGCACGGGCCGCGCCCGCCAGGGTTCGATCCGCGCGCCGCAATGGGTCGGCGGCGGCACGGTCTTCGGACCGATCCCGCGCAGCTACGCGCAGTACGTGCCGCGCCAAGTCCGGGCGCTCGCGCGCAAGAGCGCGCTCAACGCCCGCGCTCGCGAGAACGCGATCGTCGTCATCGACCGCTTCGAGTACGAGGCGCCCAAGACCGCGCGGCTCAAGGCGCTCGTCGACCGGCTCGGTGCGGGCGATAAGAAAGTGCTCATCCTCACCGACGGCGTGAAGACGAACGTCTTCCTCAGCGGCCGCAACCTTCCCGAAGTCCACGTCATGCCGTACGGCGACGTGTCGACCTACCACATCCTCTGGTCGGACGTCGTGCTGATCGAGGCGGGCGCGATCGGGCACACGCTCGAGCCGATCGCCGAGCGGGAAGAGGCGAGTCGGAAGAAGGAAGGGACCGGACGAGCCAAGAACGTGAAGGCCGAGGCCGCGCCAACGAAGAAGGCGACGAAGAAGGCCGCGGCGCCCAAGGCCGCGAAGGCGCCCGCGAAGAAGGCGGCCGTCAAGGCGAAGGCCAAGGCGCCGGCCAAGAAGGCCGCCGCCAAGAAGTCGGCGGCGAAGCCGACCAAGAAGAAGGGGAAGTAATCGATGCCGACCATCCATCGCACCATCGTGCGTCCGCTGATCACCGAGAAGAGCTCGGCCGCCTACCAGGCGCGCGCTGAGTACACCTTCGAGGTGCACCCGGACGCGAGCAAGCCGCAGATCCGCGCGGCGATCGAGCAGTTGTTCGGCGTCAAGGTGACCGGCGTGTGGACGATGAACGTGCGCGGCAAAGACCGGCGCATGGGCAAGACCACCGGCCGTCGCCCGAACTGGAAAAAGGCGATCGTGACGCTCCGCGAGGGCGACACGATCGAGATCTTCGAAGGTTGAGTTGGCAGGAACCGCAACAGCGTGACACAACTGCAGATCCCTCGCTTCGCTCGGGATGACAGACAGGACTAGGTAGCCAAACATGGGAATTCGTCAATTCAAGCCGGTGACCAAGGGCACGCGTTTTCGATCGGTGTCGGATTTCTCCGACATCACGACGACGACGCCCGAGAAGTCGCTGCTCGAGCCGCTGAAGAAGAGCGGTGGCCGCGACAATCACGGCCACATCTCGATGCGGCGGCGCGGCGGCGGTCACAAGCGCCAGTATCGCCTCATCGACTTCAAGCGCGACAAGCACGGCATGACCGCCACGGTCACGTCGATCGAGTACGATCCGAACCGCTCGGCGCGCATCGCGCTCGTCACGTACGAGGACGGCGAGAAGCGCTACATCCTGCATCCGAAGGGCGTGTCGGTGGGCGATCACATCACCTCCGGCCCGGGCTCGGACGTCCGCACGGGGAACGCGCTGCCGCTCGCCGAGATGCCGCTGGGTACCGCGGTGCACAACGTCGAGCTCAAGATCGGCAAGGGCGGCCAGATCTGCCGTTCGGCAGGGATGTCGGCACAGGTCGTGGCGAAGGAAGGCGAATACGTCACGCTCCGCATGCCGTCGACGGAAATGCGGCTCGTGCACGCGCGCTGCTACGCGACGATCGGCACCGTCGGCAACGAAGAGCACGAGCTGGTGTCGTGGGGCAAGGCCGGCAAGACCCGCTGGAAGGGTCGCCGTCCGAAGGTCCGCGGCGAAGTGATGAACCCGGTCGATCACCCGCACGGCGGGCGCACGCGCGGCGGACGCAACGTCGTCAGCCCGTGGGGCAAGAAGGAAGGCGTGAAGACGCGCAACAAGAAGAAGTCATCGCAGCGGCTCATCGTCCGCGGACGCAAGCGCGGCAAAGCGACTCAATAAGGTTTTCTAAGGACCGATCCCATGGGACGTTCAGTCAAAAAAGGCCCGTTCGTGCAGGAGGCGTTGACCAAGAAGGTCGACGCGCTCAACTCGAGAAACGAGAAGCGCGTGATCAAGACCTGGTCGCGCGCGTCGACCGTGCTGCCCGAGTTCGTGGGGCACACGTTCGCGGTGCACAATGGGAACAAGTTCATTCCGGTCTACGTGACGGAGAACATGGTGGGACACAAGCTCGGCGAGTTCGCGCCGACGCGGCTGTTCCGCGGCCACACCGGCCAGAAGGCGGTGGACAAGAAGGCGCCGGGCGGCACGCCAGCGGCCGGTGCTCCGGCCGTGGCTCCCGCGGCCGCCCCAGCGGCGGCCCCGTCGCCGGGCCGAGGAGGGAGGTAAGCCATGGCCTCGCGTACCGCTGAAGCCCGCGCGACGCAGCGCTCGACGCGCCAGTCGCCGTACAAGATGCGCCTCGTGATCGATGAGATTCGCGGCAGGAGCGTGAACGACGCGCTCGCCTATCTCGCGTTCTCGAAGAAGCACGCCGCGAAGCAGATCGAGAAGACGCTCAAGAGCGCCGTCGCCAACGCCGAGCACGCGGCGCGGGAGGGCAACACGTCGCTCGACGTCGACGCGCTGTACATCACGCGCGCCGTCGTCAACGAGGGACCGAAGCTCAAGCGCTTCATGCCGGCCGCCATGGGTCGCGCGACGCCGATTCAGAAGCGCACCAGCCACGTGGAAATCGTGATTGCCGAAAAGGGAAGGCGCTAAATGGGACAAAAGACACATCCAGTCGGCTTCCGACTCGGCATCTCGAAGGACTGGAAGTCGCGCTACTACGCCGGCCGCGACCTGCCGGCGCTGCTGCGCGAGGACGAGCTCTTGCGCAAGTATCTCAAGGCGCGCCTTGGCCATGCCGCGATCGCGGACATCGTCATCGATCGCAAGCCGGGCAAGGTCGTCGTCACGCTGCACACGGGCCGTCCGGGCGTCGTGATCGGGAAGAAGGGCGCGGAAGTCGACAAGCTGCGTGACGAGCTCGCGCACCTCACGGGCAAGGAAGTCGGCATCAACGTCGAAGAGATCAAGCGTCCGGAGCTCGACGCGCAGCTCGTGGCGGACAACATCGCGAGCCAGCTGTCGCAGCGCATCTCGTTCCGCCGCGCGATGAAGCGCGCGGTGCAGAGCGCGATGCGCATGGGCGCGCAGGGGATCAAGGTCAAGGCGGGCGGCCGATTAGGCGGCGCCGAGATCGCGCGCGTCGAGGGGTATCACGAGGGACGCGTGCCGCTGCACACGCTGCGAGCCGACATCGACTACGCGACGTCGACGGCGAAGACCACTTTCGGGACCATCGGCGTGAAGGTCTGGATCTTCAAGGGTGAGAAGGTCGAGGATCGCCGCGGGACCACGTATTCCTCCGGCATGTAAGGAGGCGAGCCACCAATGCTGAGTCCAAAGCGCGTCAAATTCCGCAAGCGGTTCAAGGGTCGCACGAACGGCCTGTCCCACCGGGGCAGCGAGATCTCGTTCGGCACCTACGGGCTGCAAACTTTAGAACCCGGTTGGATTACGGCGAGGCAGATTGAAGCAGCCCGTGTGGCGCTCACGCGCCACATCAAGCGCGGCGGCAAGGTCTGGATCCGTCTCTTCCCGGACAAGCCGATCACGAAGAAGCCCGCCGAGACCCGCATGGGGAAGGGGAAGGGCTCGCCGGAGATGTGGGTGGCGGTCGTGAAGCCGGGCCGCGTGATGTTCGAGCTCGAGGGGGTGACGCGCGAGATCGCCGAGAAGGCGATGGCGCTCGCCGCCGCGAAGATGCCGGTGCGCACGAAGTTCGTCGCGCGCGAGGAGGCCCACCATGCGGGCTGACGAGATTCGCGAGATGCGCCCCGAGGACATCTCGGCGCGCGTGCAGGAGCTCGAGGAGGAGCAGTTCCGCCTCAAGTTCCGGAGCGCCACCGAGCCGCTCGAGGATCCGCTTCGTCTGCGCGTGATCCGTCGGGATCTGGCGCGCTTGAAGACCGTGTTGCGCGAACAGAAGGCACAGACCAATGGCTGAGATGACCAATCCCCAAGGCGCGACCACAGGCGCGAATACGCGCGCGACGCGCAAGACGCGCGTCGGCATCGTGGTGAGCGACAAGATGGCGAAGACGGTGGTGGTGCAGATCGAGCGCCGCGTGCCGCACCCGGTCTACGGCAAGATGATGACGCGCACGAAGAAGGTGAAAGCGCACGACGAGGAAAACTCGGCGAAGACCGGCGATACGGTGCGCATCGCGGAGACGCGGCCGCTGTCGAAGGACAAGCGCTGGCGCCTGGTCGAGATCGTCGAGCGGGCGAGGTAACGAGCGATGATCCAACAAGAGTCGATGGTCAAGGTCGCCGACAACTCCGGCGCGAAGACGGCGCAGGTGATCCGCGTCTTGGGCGGCACGCGCCGCCGCTACGCCGGGCTGGGCGACGTCGTGATCGTGGCGGTGAAGAACGCCCTGCCGAACGGGACGGTGAAGAAGTCCGACGTCGCGCGCGCCGTGGTGGTGCGCACGGCGAAGGAGACGCGGCGCCGGGACGGGAGCTACATCCGGTTCGACGAGAACGCCGTCGTCATCATCAACGAGCAAGGGGAGCCCCGGGCGACCCGCATCTTCGGTCCCGTCGCGCGTGAGCTGCGCGAGAAGCGGTACATGAAGATCGTGTCGTTGGCGCCCGAGGTCATCTGATATGAGAATTCTCACACATCGGAAGGCGGACCGGCCGCGCGCCGTCAACCGCAAGCGGCACGCCGACAACGCCGAGCGCGTCAAGCTGCACGTCGGCAAGGGCGACACCGTGCGCATCATGCGCGGCGACGACAAGGGCAAGGAGGGCAAGATCCTCCGCGTCTACCCGAAGACCGGGCGCGTCACCGTGGACGGCATCAACATGGTGAAGCGGCACCGCCGCGCCCGCACCGCCGACGAGCAGAGCGGCATCGTGGAGTTTCCGGCGCCGATTCACGCGTCGAACGTCATGCTGCTCGACCCGAAGAGCGGCGGCCCGACGCGCACGCGGCGGCGGATCGACGAGGATGGAACCAAGGAGCGGATCAGCGTGAAGAGCGGCGACGCGATTCCGCGTGTTCGCTAGAGGATTCTAAATCATGGCAACCAACGAGAAGCAGGGCGGCGGCAAGCCCAAGAGCGGCAAGAGCAAGGGCGGCAAGAAGGGCGAGGCGAAGGCGCGCGGTCCGCACGCAGGCGCCGGGCTGCCGGTGCCACCGCCGCGGCTCAAGGCGTTCTACCACGGCACGGTTCGCGGGAAGCTGAGCCAGCAGTTCGGGTTCACGAATCCGCACCAGGTGCCGCAGCTCGAGAAGATCGTGCTCAACGTCGGCGTCGGCGAGGCGATCAAGCAGCCGAAGGCGCTCGATTCCGTCGTCGACGAGCTGGCGACGATCACCGGGCAGCAGCCGGTTCGAAAGAAGGCGAAGAAGTCGATCGCCAACTTCGGGCTCCGGCAGGGCCAGGAGATCGGCGCGGCGGTGACGCTGCGCGGCGCGCGGATGTGGGAGTTCCTCGACCGGTTCATCAGCGTCGCGATTCCGCGGATCCGCGATTTTCGTGGATTAGGAACGAAATCGTTTGACGGACGGGGGAACTATTCGCTCGGCGTCAAAGAGCAGATGATCTTCCCCGAGATCAACTACGACGAGATCGAGTCGATCCACGGGATGGACATCACGTTCGTCACGAGCACGACGAAGGACAATGAGGCGTTCGCGCTCCTGCGCGAGCTCGGCATGCCGTTCCGCACGGAAGAGAAGGGCGGGAAAGGCGGGAAGCGGGCCACGTCGGCCACGACCCTCTAAATACACTTCTATCTGAGAGCTTCAAATGGCCCGTAAAGCCATGGTCGAGAAGAGCAAGCGGAAACCGAAGTTCGCGGTGCGGCAGCACAATCGCTGCGGGCGCTGCGGGCGGTCGCGCGCGTTCCTGCGCCGTTTCGGTCTCTGCAGGATTTGTTTCCGGCAACTTTCCCTCGAGGGAATGATTCCGGGCGTTCGCAAAGCAAGCTGGTAGTCCCGCGAGCGGTGACCGGTGAACGGCGAACGGTGAGCGGCGAGCGGCGTGATGGTCGCCGTACCCCGCACGCCGAACCCCGCACTCCGTTCCTCGCCCCCGCGAAAACCCTCCACGTCCACGGATACGAGAGGAACGAGGTTTCTACATGAGCATGACCGACCCGATCGCCGACATGCTGACGCGCATCCGCAATGCCTGCGGATCGAAGCACCGCCGCGTCGACATTCCGGTGTCGAAAATGAAGACCGAGATCGCGCGCATCCTGAAGGAGAACAACTACATTCAGGATTACTCGACCCTGCAGACGGAAGACGGGAAGCAGGTGCTGCGCGTGCGTCTCAAGTATGCCGGCGGCCAGGCGGTGATTCGCGAGCTGCAGCGCGTCTCGACGCCGGGCCTGCGCAAGTACGTCGGCGTGGGCCACATTCCGCGCGTTCGCAACGGCCTCGGCCTCGCGATCCTCAGCACGAACAAGGGCTTGATGTCCGACCGTGAGGCGCGACAGGCGCGCACCGGCGGCGAGCTCGTCGCCGTCGTCTGGTAACGGAGAGCGCCATGTCGCGAATCGGAAAACTGCCTGTCCCGATCCCCTCGGGGGTCGCCGTGACGGTCGATGAGCATTCTGTGAAGGTGAAGGGGCCCAAGGGCGAGCTGACCCACAAGCTCCCCAACGGGATCAGCGTCAGCAAGACGGACACGACGATCGACGTCGCGCGCGCGTCGGACGAGACGCACCACAAGGCGCTCCACGGCCTGACGCGGTCCCTGATCGCGAACATGGTCTTGGGCGTCACCAAGGGCTACCAGAAGCAGCTCGAGATCACGGGCGTCGGCTTCAAGGCCGAGGTCAAGCCCTACGGGCTCCAACTCGCGCTCGGCTTCTCGCACACGATTCAATACAAGGCGCCCACGGGCATCAAGCTCAGCGCGCCGCAGCCGACGCAGATCGTGATCGACGGGTCGGACAAGGCGCTCGTCGGGCAAGTCGCCGCGGAGCTCCGCGGGCTGCGCCCGCCCGAGCCGTACAAGGGCAAGGGCATCAAGTACGCCGGCGAAGTCATTCGCCGTAAGGCCGGTAAGGCGGGAGGCAAGTAACCAATGCCAGCGATTCCAAAGACGCGCGAGCAGCAGCGCCACCGGCGCCACCTCCGCGTACGCAAGAAGGTCTCGGGCACCGCGGAGCGCCCGCGTCTCGTCATTTTCCGTTCGCTCAAGCACATCAGCGCGCAGATCGTCGACGACGTGGCGGGCCGCACGCTCCTCACGGTGTCGAGCACCGATCTCGAGAGCGGCAAGAAGACGGAGAAGTCGCTCGAGGTGGGGAAGCGAATTGCCGCCCGCGCGAAAGACGCGGGCATCACGAAAGTCGTCTTCGATCGCGCCGGGTATAAGTACCACGGTCGCGTGAAGGCGGTCGCCGACGGAGCCCGCAAAGGCGGGTTGGAGTTCTAACATGGAAGAGACTCAGAGTTCAGGCGGGTCGGGCGCAGGCGCACCAGCCCCGCGGACTGGCGGCGGTGGCGGCGGTGGTGGTGGTAGCGGCCGTGGACCCGGCGGTGGTGGTGGCGGTCGTGGCGGCGGTGGCCGTGGCGGCGGTGGTGGACGTGGCGGCGGTGGTGGACGTGGCGGTGGCGGACGCGGCGGCCCGGGCGGCGGCCGCGGTCGCGGTGGGCCAGGCGGCGGTAGTGGTGGCGGCGAGCGCGGCGGCGGCGATCGTGGCGGCCGCGGCGGTCGCGAGGGTGGTCGCGGCGGCGAGGATCGTGGCCGTGGTGAAGGCAGCGATCTCGTCGAGAACGTGATTGCCATCAACCGCGTCGCGAAGGTCGTGAAGGGCGGCCGGCGTTTCTCCTTCAACGCCCTCGTCGCCGTGGGCGACGGTCAGGGCAGGGTCGGGTTCGCGTCGGGCAAGGCCAACGAGGTCTCCGAGGCGGTCCGCAAGGCTGTGGACGGCGCCCGCCGCAAGATGGTGAACGTGCCGCTCACGGGCGGGACGATTCCGCACGAGGTCGTCGGAACCCATGGCGCCGGCAAGGTGCTCATGAAGCCGGCGGCGCCCGGAGCGGGCGTGATCGCGGGCGGCGCGGTGCGCGCAATCATGGAGTGCGCAGGAATCGCGGACATTCTCACCAAGAGCCTCGGCTCCACCAACCCGCACAACATGGTGCGGGCGGCGATGAACGGGCTGGCGCTGCTCACGACGGTCGAACAGATCGCGCGCGAGCGGGGTATCGAGCCTTCGAGCCTTCCGTACCGGTCACGCGCCAAGTCGCGGCAGGCTGTCGCGCAGCCCGCAGGAGAGGCGGTCTAATGCCACGAACATTCGTGTGGCACCCGAGCAAGGGGCCACGAAAGACGGCGAAGCAGAACCTTCCTGAGACGGGCACCGTACGCATCAAGCAGGTGCGGAGCGGCATCGGGCACTCGTCGCGCATGCGCGCGACGCTCGAGGCCATCGGGCTCAAGCATCACCAGGACGTCGTGGTGAAGGCGATCACGCCCGGTCTCAAGGGGCAACTCAAGCAAGTACGCCACCTCGTCGAGGTGACGGTGGAGGCCAAATGACGAAGAAAGGCGAGCGGCGGGCGGCGAGCGGCGGGGGGACCGAGAGGATCGGGTTGCACAACCTCACCCCGGCTCCTGGATCCACCCGGAATCGCAAGCGGCTTGGCCGCGGCCCCGGGTCTGGCACGGGCAAGACGTCGGGCAAGGGCACCAAGGGTATCAAGGCGCGCGCCGGCCATCACGGCCCGGGCGGCGGCAAGCCGCACTTCGAGGGCGGCCAGATGCCGATCACGCGACGCTTGCCAAAGCGCGGATTCACGAATCCTTTCCATGTGGACAATCAGGTCGTGCGGCTCGACGACCTGGCGGCGCTGGGCGAGGAAGTCACGCGTGAGTCGCTGGCGGCGGCCGGTCTCATCCGCGCCAACAAGGGCGCGGTGAAGGTGCTCGCGAACGGCGAGATCTCGCAGGCGGTGACGGTGAAGGGCCTCAAGGTCAGCGCCGGCGCTCGTGAGAAGATTGTCGCGGCCGGAGGCCGCGTCGAGGAGTAACTCGAGGAGTCAAGGTCCCATGGCGCAATCGAACGCGGCGACGGCGGTTCAGAATCTCTTCAAGACCCCCGAGCTGAAGGAAAAGATTCTCTTCACCCTGCTGTGCCTTCTGGTGTACCGGATCGGCGCGGCGGTGACGGCGCCCGGCATCAATCCGCAGGCGATCGCCGACTTCATCGACTCGCAGAAGAACGGCGGCGGGCTGCTCGGTCTCTACAATCTGTTCACCGGCGGCCAGCTGGCGCGCGCCACGGTGTTCGCGCTGGGGATCATGCCGTACATCTCGGCGTCGATCTTCCAGCAGATCGCGCAGGCCGTGATCCCCACGGTCGACAAGATGTCGAAGGACGAAGAGGGCCGGAAAAAGATCAACCAGTGGTCGCGCTACGCGACGGTCGGGTTGGCGGCGGTCCAGGCGTGGGGCTTCTCGATCTTCGCCGAGTCGCTGCCGGGTGCGGTGGCCCAGCCGGGCTTCGGCTTCCGGATGTCGATGACGTTCTTCCTCACGACGGGCGCGATCTTCGTCATGTGGCTCGGCGAGCAGATCACGGAGCGCGGCATCGGCAACGGCGCGAGCTTGATGATCTTCTTCTCGATCGTCGAGCGGATCTGGCCGGGCATCTTCCAGTCGTTCACGTTCGTGAGCACGGGCGCGATCGGCGCGTTCTCGCTCGTCGTCCTGCTCCTCGTGATGGTCGCGGTGGTCGGGTCGGTCGTCGCGGTCACGATGGCGGCGCGGCGCGTATTGATCCAGATCCCGCAGCGCACCATGGCGCGCGGACGCATGCGCGAGGCGTCGAAGAGCTTCATCCCGCTCCGCATCAACTCGTCGGGCGTGATGCCGATCGTGTTCGCGCAGTCGGTGATCGTGGCGCCGGGCGCGTTCGCGCAGTTCCTGAACAACCAGAAAGCGCGCGACTTCGCCGACATGCTCGCCCCGGGCTCAACGATGTACTACATCCTCACGGCGATCCTCATTCTGTTCTTCACGTACTTCTACACGTCGATCATCTTCAACCCCGTCGACCTGGCCGAGAACCTGAAGAAGCAGGGCGGCTTCATTCCCGGCGTGAAGCCTGGCGCGAAGACGGCCGAGTACATCGACGATGTCGTGTCGAAGATCACGCTGCCGGGCGCGATCTTCCTGACGGTCGTCGCGCTGCTTCCGATCTGGATCGGCGAGCTGATGAACACGCCCTTCCGGTTCGGCGGCACGTCGCTTCTCATCGTCGTCGGCGTGGCGCTCGACACCATTCAGCAGATGAATCAGCACCTGCTGCTCCGGAAGTACGACGGCTTCATGAAGAAGGGCCGCGTGCGGTTCCGTGGACGCCAGGGAGCGCCGGGCGGGTTCTAGTCTTCAGTCGGCGGGCCCGATCGAGTTGGTGAATGAACCTGACGGACGAGCCTCTCACGACGCTCTCCGTCAATTTCGTTCGTAGCTTCAAGGATGCAGCAGTCCCGTTGGTGCCGGTATCTCATCGTTGAGCCAACCGCGTCTCGACCGGGTCTCTACGTTTCAGATAAATGATCATCGTTCTCTTTGGTAAACCGGGCGCCGGAAAGGGCACGCAGGCGCCCCTTCTTGCCAAGCAGTTGAACGTGCCGACCCTCGCCACCGGCGACGTCCTGCGCGCCGCGCGTCGCGCCGGCACCCCGCTCGGCCGCGAGGCGCAGAGCTACATGGATCGCGGCGCGCTCGTTCCGGACTCGGTGATCCTCGGCATCCTCAAGGAAGAGCTCTCGCAGCGGCAGTACGCCAACGGCGTCATCCTCGACGGCGCGGTGCGGACCGTGCCGCAGGCCGAAGGGCTGCGCACGATGCTCGGCACCCTGGGGCGGAAGGTGGACGCGGTGCTCGCGCTGGACATCGACAACGAGGAGATCGTTCGCCGGTTGAGCTCGCGCACGGTGTGCGAGCAGTGCCAGACGCCGTACACCGGCCGCGAGCCGGAGAGTCTGTGCGAGAAGTGCGGGGGCACGCTCATTCGCCGAAAGGACGACGAGCCGGAGGCGATCCGGACGCGCCTCCAGGTCTACGACGCGGAGACGGCGCCCGTGCTCGAGTGGTACAGGCGAGCCGGCGACAAGGTCGTCATCGTCGGCGCGCTGGGAACGGTGGATGAAGTCACCAAGCGTGCACAGAGGGCTCTGGAGCGGTGATTCAGCTGAAGTCGGGGCGCGAGATCGATCTCATGGCGATGGGAGGGAAGATCCTCCACGCCACGGTGGAGACGCTCACCGCCGCGGTCCGTCCCGGGATCTCGACGGGCGAGCTGGACGAGATCGCCGAGCGGTTCATTCGGAGCCACGAGGGCGCCGTGCCGGCGTTCAAGGGACTCTACGGCTTTCCGGGGAGCATCTGCACGTCGGTGAACAGCGAGATCGTGCACGGCATCCCGTCGAAGAAGCGCGTGCTGAAGGAAGGTGACATCGTCTCGCTCGACGTCGGCGTCGGGTACAAAGGCTACTTCACCGACAGCGCCGTGACGGTGCCGGTCGGAAAGATCGGCCCCGAAGCGCAGCGGCTGCTCGACGTGACGAAGGAGGCGCTCGGCGCGGGTATCGCCGCCGCGAAGCCCGGCAACCACATCGGCGACATCGGCGCGGCCGTGCAGGCGGTGGTCGAGCGCGCGGGGTACAGCGTGGTGCGCGACCTCGTGGGCCACGGCATCGGCGTCGAGTTCCACGAGGATCCGCAGGTGCCGAACTACGGCAAGCCCAAGCGGCGCGAGAAGCTCGTGCCGGGGCTCACGCTGGCGATCGAGCCGATGGTGAACGTGGGCGGCCCGGCGACCAAGACGCTCGCCGACCGTTGGACGATCGTGACCGTCGACGGCACGCTCTCGGCGCACTTCGAGCACACGGTCGCGATCACCGAGTCCGGCGCGCGCGTGCTCACGGGCGAGTAACGGCGTCCCCTAGCGGGGGGACGCCTACTTCACGTATCGCCTCTCCATCGCGTCCAAGAGCGCCACCGCGGCCGGCGAAAACGGCGCCGGATCGCCGCGCCTGGACTCCGCCGCGCTGAACGTGCGAAGGAAGTGGAACGGCGAGTAGACGCCCGCGATCAGCGAGTCCGCGCCGAACGTCTCGAGAATCGTGCGCGCCATGTACGCGCCGTTCGGGTGCGAGTTGTACGGCAGCAGCGCGCGCGCCTTGTCGGCGGCGGCATTGGCGACCGTGGAATCGGCGGCCGCGGCGACCAACAGCGAATCGAGCACGCGGAGCTTGGCCGGCGTCGCGGCGTACGCGGTGTTGTAGCCCGTGACGTACCACTGCATCCCGGCGGCACCGGTGAGCGGGTGCGGTTTGTCGATCATGTCCGCGATTCCTTCGTTCCGCAGCGCCCGGAGCGGCTGGTAGAGACGCGCGTACGCGCCGGACACGGGGCCCACGCGGTCGAGGCGCGACGACAGCGAGTGATGAAACTCGTGCGACAGAAAATTGGTGAGGCCGCTCTCGCGCACGTGGTAGAGGTCGAGCACGATGCCTGGCTGTTGCGAGTAGCCGTCGGACGCGAAGAAGGTGATGGTGACGAGCGGCGGCACGGCGTGGTCCGCGGCGCCGGCCGGCAGGAGGCGTGACGCGTTCTTGATCGCGACGGCGATCGTGTCGGGCATCACGGGCTCGAGGCCGGCGCGAAAGCGGACGAGCTCAACACGCGCGGCGGCAACGTCGAGCAAATGAGAGATCGTCGTCGAGTCGCCTGAGGCGTGCCTGAGGATGCTGTCGCGCTCGGCGCGGCGTGCCGGACGGAAGGCGATGTCGATCTGCCGCTGAATCTCGGAATGCGAGATCATCGCGATGCGATAGCCCGGCGTCGACATCAGAGCGCGCCACTGCGCCCGCGACGGATCGATGCCGCGCGAGAGCGTGTCGACCATCATCCAGAACTGGTCGACCGCGGTCCAGTCGACGGGACCGAGGGGCATCGGCGGCAGCTCGAGCTCGCGCCGGATGTCCGCGAGCGTCGCGGCCTCGTGGGCGGCCAGGGCCGACGAGCCGCATTGGTCGTCGAACGCCTTGAGGCGACCGGGCGCCGAGGCGAATTGCCAGAGCCTCGTGGCGGCCAGAACGCCGTCGAGGAAGAACAGGCAGCGGTCTTCTTGAGTCTTGGCGGCGTCGGTGCCCCTGACGGCGAGGCGGCCGAGGGTCTCCCATTGGCCTGCTTGCCGGGCGGCGGATGCGCTGTCGGCGAACGCTTGGACCTGGGCGGTGAGTGGCGTGGCGGCAAGGAGGAGGGCGAGGGAGAGGCGCATGGCGGTTGGGTTCAGTCTACGGTTCGACCACTGACGGGGCGAGATCGTTGGCAGCGTCCGGCCCTTCTGTCGCGTACTTCCAGAGGCTAACCTATCCCAGGTTTCGAGCCGTCCAACCGCGCCTTGGGCCCAGTGGGGGAACTCCAAGCGCCGCAGGCTTTTCCCACCTGATTTTCGGAGGTCTGGATGTCAATGCGGGGACTCCGCCGTTGGCACGCCGCGGTTCTGCCGCTGGCGTTCGCCGCGGCCGTCGCGCAGCCGGCGATCGCGCAGGGGCACATCACCACGCCGAAGGAGTTCTTCGGACACAACATCGGTGACGACTACTTCCTGCCGAACTACGACCAGTTCATGGCGTACTGGCACAAGATCGACCAGGAATCGGACCGCATGCAGGTCCTCGAGCTCGGGAAGTCGAGCGAGGGGCGGCCCCAGCTCGCCGCGATCATCACCGATCCGGCGAACTTCAAGCTGCTCCAGCGCTACAAGGACATCTCGATGAAGCTCGCCAAGGGCGAGGGGCTGACCGACGAACAGGCCCGCGCGCTGGCGAAGGAAGGGAAGGCGGTCGTCTGGTTCGACGGCGGCCTCCACGCCACCGAGGTCCTCGGGGCGAATCAGCTCATAGAGACGAGCTTCCAGCTCGTCAGCCGCAACGACGAAGAGACGAAGAGGATCCTGAAGGACGACATCATCCTCGCCGTCCACGCGAACCCGGACGGCATGCAGCTCGTGGCCGACTGGTACATGCAGTTCAAGGACACGCTGCAGCGCAACATGCAGATTCCGCGGCTCTACAACAAATACGCGGGGCACGACGACAACCGGGACTCGTTCATGTCGAACCTGAACGAGACGAAGAACATCAACCACTTCATGTTCTGGGAGTGGCACCCGGTCATCATGTACAACCATCACCAGACCGGCCCGGCCGGGACGGTGATCTTCTCGCCGCCCTTCCGCGATCCGTTCAACTACAACTTCGATCCCATGATCGTCATGGGCCTCGACATGGTGGGCGCGGCGATGCACCAGCGCTTCCTCGAGGAGGGCAAGCCGGGCTTCACGATGCGCTCGGGCTCGAGCTACTCGACGTGGTGGAACGGCGGTCTCCGCACGATC
>Ga0326726_10001429_pt1 | contig 22182 bp, 31 predicted proteins | sample MHFenrmetagenome_2_FD_207603 | JGI IMG/M metagenome (GOLD analysis project Ga0326726, IMG submission 207603) | Lab enriched peat soil microbial communities from Michigan Hollow, Ithaca, NY, United States - MHF15MN | ecosystem: Environmental > Terrestrial > Soil > Wetlands > Peat | place: USA... | reverse complement strand
TGACCATCATTGTGGACAAGGCGAAAAAACCGGTAACCAAATCAAACTAAGGAGATAGCATTGGGTCAGAAAGTAAATCCTACTGGATTCAGACTGGGAATCATAAAGGACTGGACTTCCCGCTGGTATGACGATGGACCGGTTATCGCCGACAAGATCAAGCAGGATCAGGTTATCCGGAACTATGTTCAGGCAAGGCTGAAGAGGGAAAAAGCCGGTATTGCGCGCATCGTTATCGAAAGAACGACAAAGCATATCAAGATCAATATCTATGCAGCCCGTCCCGGAGCTGTCGTAGGCCGCAAGGGTGAAGAGATCAACAACCTTTCCCAGGAGCTGACCCGCATCACCGGAAAAGAGGTCAAGATCGATGTCGTCGAAGTGATGAAACCGGAGATAGAGGCTCAGCTGATCGGCGAAAACATCGCCTACCAGCTTGAGAACCGTGTATCATTCAGAAGGGCAATGAAGCAGGCGATCCAGCAGGCCATGAGAGCCGGCGCCGAGGGCGTCAGGATTCGCTGTGCAGGTCGTCTCGGCGGCGTTGAAATCGCCAGGTCGGAGCAGTACAAAGAGGGAAAGATTCCGCTTCACACGATTCGTGCCAATGTCGATTATGCCAGTGTGACCGCGCATACAATTGCCGGTGCTATCGGAATAAAGGTCTGGGTTTATAAAGGCGAAGTTCTGATTCAGAGGCTTGATGCCATCGAAGAGGAAGAGATGAAGAAAATGCAGGAGCGTCGTGGTGATTCACGGTCAAGGGGACGTGGTGGTAATGACTCTCGCGGTGCAAAACGCCGTCGCCGTCCAGCCAAGAAAGCCTGATCGTTAAAATTACCATATAATCTGAAAAGAATGGAGTTGCCGGTATGTTAATGCCAAAGAGGGTTCAATATAGAAAGACACAGCGTGGCCGCATGAAGGGGAACGCCGGAAGAGGAACCGCCGTTTCATTCGGAACGTTCGGCCTCAAGGCACTTGAGCCGGCCTGGATCACCAGTCGCCAGATCGAAGCTGCCCGTGTCGCCATGACCCGCTATATGAAGAGAGACGGAAAGATCTGGATCAGGATATTTCCTGACAAACCGGTGTCTAAAAAGCCTGCTGAAACCCGAATGGGTTCCGGTAAGGGTTCTCCGGAGTTCTGGGTTGCCGTCGTCAAGCCGGGTCGTGTGATGTTTGAGGCTGACGGTGTGACGCGCGAAATCGCCGCTGAGGCATTCAGGCTGGCTGCAAAGAAGCTGCCTATCAAGACCAAGTTCATTGTCAGGCCTGATTACGAAGGATAAAGTGCAATCAAACCGTCAGAGAAAGCGTATTATGAAAAAACATGAAATTGCGGCCATGGAAAAGAAGGAACTCCTCGTGAAAATCGAAGAGCTCGAGAATAGGCTGGCCGATATCAACTTTTACAAGGCTATCGAACTGCCGCAGAATCCTATGGTTTTCCGTAATTCGAAGCGTGACATCGCCAGAATGAAAACCAGGCTCAGGCAGATAGAGCTGCAGGAAAACAGCAACGCCTGACAATAGGTCCGGCAGGTATATCAATAACCGGTATCAACATGGAAGAAAAACAAATGGACAACGCAGCAATGTCAAGTGGAGCTGAAGAGAGAGGCAGAAAAAAGAGCTGGTTGGGCAAGGTTGTAAGCGACAGTATGGATAAAGGCATCATCGTTACCGTCGAGCGCAGGGTTCAGCATCCAGTCTACAAGAAGTACTTCAAGAAGACTACCCGCCTCATGGTACATGATGAAAAGAACGAAGCCGGAGTAGGCGATCTGGTACGCGTTACCGAATGCAGGCCACTCAGCAAGAACAAGAGCTGCAGGCTGGTCGAAATCGTCGAGAAGGCCAAGTAAAAGGGTTTACTATCACTTAACAGGGGTTAATGCAGGATGATCCAGAAAGAGACAAATCTGGTTGTTGCCGATAACAGCGGAGCAAAGAAAGTTCGGTGTATTCATGTCTTCGGTGGAACAGGAAGACGTTATGCCGCGCTCGGAGACCAGATCATGGTGTCGGTCAAGGCAGCAGTTCCTGGCGGCATTGTGAAAAAGAAAGATGTCTGCAAGGCTGTAGTCGTCAGGTGCGTCAAGGAGACGAAAAGAAAAGACGGTTCCTATATCAGGTTCGATGAAAATGCCGTTGTTCTGCTGAATGCGCAGGGTGAACCGAGGGGTACTCGTATTTTCGGCCCGGTTGCACGAGAGCTTCGCGACAAAAAATATATGAAGATCGTTTCTCTGGCTCCTGAGGTTCTCTGAGGAGCAGAAAAGCGGGAGTAACTCAGCTGGTAGAGTCACAGCCTTCCAAGCTGTTGGTCGCGGGTTCGAGTCCCGTCTCCCGCTCAGGTTCATGAATAACATCATACAGGTCAACCATGAAAACAGGCATTAAAAAGATAAAGCTCCACGTAAGGAAGAATGATGAGGTTGTCGTCATCAGCGGTAACGACAAGGGCAAGTCGGGCAAAGTCCTGAAGGTCCTTCCCCAGAAGGGACGCGTCATCGTCGAGGGTGTGAACATCAGGAAACGCCATATGCGTCCTACGCAGGCATCTCCTCAGGGAATGATCATCGAGCGCGAGTTTCCGATACACGCATCGAACGTAAAAAAGAGCTGACAGCGATTTATTAAATGGCAGGGTGACCAAGACCTCCCTGTAAAAAGAAAAAGTGAAGATGTCCAAAAAAAACGAGATTGTTCAGCAGGAGCCCGCAATGCCTGCTCGCCTTGAAGTCCATTATCGGGAAAATGTAGTCCCGAAGCTTATGGAGCGCTTCAAATACAAAAATGTCATGATGGTTCCCCGGCTTGAGAAGATCTCGGTGAACATCGGTGTCGGAGAAGCCGCACAGGAACCTAAACTGCTTGAAACCGCCATGCAGGAGCTCGGCCAGATCACAGGCCAGAAACCCCAGATCCGCAAGGCAAAGAAAGCTGTATCCAACTTCAAGCTTCGCGAGGGTCAGGCAATTGGATGCCGCGTTACCCTTCGCAGCAAGATCATGTATGAATTCATGGATCGTTTCGTATCGGTAGCCGTTCCGAGAATCCGTGATTTTCGTGGACTGAGCGATACAAGTTTTGATGGTCGTGGTAACTATAATGCCGGTATCCGCGAACAGATCATTTTCCCGGAAATCGATATTGACAAGGTGCCGAGAATCAACGGCATGGACATCAGCTTCGTCACGTCGGCAAAAACAGATGAGGAAGCCTTCGAGCTTCTGACACTGCTCGGCATGCCCTTCAAAAAGAAGAACTAATAATATTTAGCACGGAACCAAGATGGCAAGGAAAAGCATCATTGCACGAAATGAAAAGAGGAAGAAGCTCGTCGAGAAATATGCGGCAAAGCGTGAAGAGCTGAAGGCCGCAGGCGATTACCAGGCTTTAGCCCAGCTTCCCAGAGACAGCTCAGCCACCAGGGTTCGCAGTCGTTGTGTCCTGACCGGACGTGGCCGCGGCAACTATGCCAAGTACGGCCTTTGCCGGCACATGTTCCGCAAACTGGCCCTTGAAGGCAAGCTTCCCGGTGTAAGGAAAGCGAGCTGGTAAGAGAGCCTGCACGGAACAATAGAAAGATTTCTGTTCATTTACGAATGTAACCAACTGTTAGCCATGCCTGTAACGGATTCCATAGCCGATTTCATTACCCGGATAAGAAACGCCGGGAGTGCCAAAAACAAGACGACCGATATTCCTTATTCAAGGCTCAGGGAGAATATCTCCGTACTGCTTCTCGAGAAGGGATACATCAAGAACTTCACGGTTATTACCGCTGAGCAGTTCCCTTTCATCCGCGTTGAGCTGAAGTATACTGCTGATGGACAGCATGCCATCAAGGAGATCACCAGGGTCAGCAAACCTGGCCGCAGGGTCTACGACGGCAAGGCAATCAAAAGATACCTTGGCGGACTCGGCCTGTTCATCCTTTCCACGTCGAAAGGCATACTGACCGACAAAGAGGCTCGTGCCCAGAATGTGGGTGGTGAGGTACTGTTCCGTATTTATTAATTTCATAAGCCAAAGAGCAACAGTATACCATGTCAAGAATAGGAAAAATGCCGATCAAGCTTGCTGATCAGGCTAAGGTTGAGGTCAAGGATAATGTGATCAGTGTATCTGGTCCGAAAGGATCTCTTTCACAGGCGATGGTCGATGAAGTGACGATTTCGGTTGCTGATGGAACCGTGAACGTTCAGAGGATCGATGACAGCAAAAGGGCAAAAGCCATGCACGGCCTGTATCGCATGCTTGTCAACAATATGGTCGAAGGTGTGACAAAAGGGTTTACCCGCAAGCTTGAGATCACAGGTGTCGGTTACCGTGCAGAGCTCAAAGGCGAACTGCTGTCACTCACCCTTGGTTACTCGCACATGATCATTTTCAAGGCCCCGGACGAGATCAAGATTGAGGTCCCGGATCCGGTGACTGTTCTTGTCAGCGGTATCGACAAGGCTCTTGTCGGGCAGATTGCCGCCAAGATCCGTTCGTTCAGGAAGCCTGAACCATATCGTGGCAAAGGTATCAAATACGAAGGTGAAGTCATACGCCGCAAGGAAGGCAAGGCAGCCGGCAAGTAACCGGCAGGCCGCAGGAGCGAATAGAAGTCAGGTAAAAAACATTTATACGGTTAGAGATAATGAGCCAAATCGATAAAGCTGCTCACAGGCAGAAAATCAAGGCACGTAGCAGGGCTGCTGTCCATGGCACCCAGGAGAGGCCGAGGCTGTGCGTTTACAGGAGCCTGTCACAGATCTATGCACAATTGATCGACGATGACAACGGCAAGACTATCATGTCAGTATCGACCATGTCGAAAGACAATGCCGCTTTTTCAGGGACGAAATCCGAAGTGAGCGCATTGCTCGGCAAACAGATCGCCGAGAAAGCGATTGCCAAGGGAATATCCAAGGTCGTCTTTGACAGGAACGGATTCCGGTATCACGGTCGCATCAAGGCGTTGGCCGACGGTGCACGTGAAGCAGGCCTGATATTTTAAAACTTTTCAACGAGAAAGTACATGTCGAAAAAATCTGCCAGGAATATTAAGCCCGGTGAATTGAATCTGAAAGAGAAGCTGGTGCACATAAACAGAACCGCCAAGGTTGTCAAGGGTGGAAAGCGCTTCGGTTTCAATGCAATTGTCGTTGTTGGTGACAGGGATGGCCATGTAGGATATGGGCTTGGAAAAGCAAACGAAGTTCAGGATGCTATTGCAAAAGGTGTTGAGGACGGAAAGAAGAACGTTATCAAGGTGCCGATCATCAAAGGGACTATTCCTCATCCGATCGTTGCCAAATACGGTTCGGCTAAAGTTCTGATGAAGCCGGCGACCCCCGGTACCGGTCTGATCGCAGGCGGTGCTGTCAGGGCTGTTCTTGAAATGGCCGGTATTCATGACATTCTGACCAAGTCTCTCGGATCTTCGAATCCCCACAACGTGGTCAAGGCAGCAATCAAGGGGCTCCAGAGCATGTCCGATGCTAACGATGTTGCAGAACGTCGTTCGAAGAGCCTGCAAGAGGTATTTGAAAGCTAAAAAGGAGAGATGGCGATCATGAGCGAGAAAATGATAAAGGTTACCCAGGTGCGCAGCGTTATCGGCGGCACAAAGAAACAGAAAGCCACGATTAAGGCTCTCGGCCTCGGCCGGCCAAATCACAAGGTTGAGATCAAGGACAACCCCTGTTCAAGGGGCCAGATCCAGGTTGTTCATCACCTTGTCAAGGTAGAAGAGCTCTAACAGTTTCATTAAAGCAAGTCGGGAATTCTAACAATGGATTTAAGTTCACTTCGTCCTGCCAAAGGCGCAGTCAAGGGAAGAAAAAGGGTTGGTCGCGGCCCTGGTTCAGGAAATGGCACGACAGCCGGCAAGGGCAACAAGGGTCAGCAGGCCCGTAGCGGTTACCAGCGCCCAATTATTGAAGGTGGCCAGATGCCGATTTACAGAAGGCTTCCGAAATTCGGTTTCACGACCCCTAACAGGAAGTCTGTTGTCAGCGTCAATGTCGCCCAGATCCAGATGTGGGTCGAGAAAGGCCTCGTCGCCGACGAGATCAGCGTCGTGGACCTCAAACTGCTGTGCAATGCCAGCAATCAGGACTATTTCAAAGTACTCGGTAATGGTGAGCTTGCTTCCACAGTGACGATTACCGCGCATTTCTTCAGCAAGACGGCAGAAGAGAAGATCGCAAAAGCCGGAGGCAAGACCGTCAAGGCTTATCGCACGCTTGAAGAGGCGTCGAAGGTCAATGGTCTCCCGTTCGAGGAAGCATTGCTGACCCCGAAGGCAAAACTTGTTAAGGTCAAGAAAGTCAAAAAAACGGTCAAGTCGTGAAAAAGGGATTGAGCTGCCATGAAGCTTACTGAGAGTATTAGGAATATCAATAAAATCCCGGAGCTAAGGCAGCGGATTCTTTATACCCTCCTGATTCTGTTTGTCTACAGGCTGGGATCACATATCACCATTCCTGGAGTCGATGCCGGAGCTGTTGCCAGCGCAACCTCGTCTCATGCCAATGACCTTTTCGGATTGTTCGACCTGTTTGTCGGAGGCGCGTTCGCCCGCGCCTCGATCTTTTCACTCGGCATCATGCCCTACATCTCTGCATCCATTATCGTTCAGCTTCTGGGTGCGGTCACTCCCTATGTGCAGAAACTTCAGAAAGAGGGGGAGGAAGGGCGCCAGAAAATCAACCAGTATACCCGATACGGCACCATTCTTGTTGCATCGCTCCAGGCATGGGGCGTAAGTGTCAGTCTTTCGAGTCCCTCATCGTTCGGCAAAGTAGTTGTTCCTGAGCCAGGCTTCCTTTTTGCGTTTACCGCCATAGTGGTTCTTACTTCAAGTACTGTTTTCGTCATGTGGCTGGGTGAACGCATCACTGAGCGGGGTATAGGTAATGGAATATCGCTTATTATCATGATCGGTATCCTTGCCAGGTTTCCTGCTTCCCTTGTGGCTGAAATTCAGTCGGTATCACTTGGCAGCAAGAACTGGGTTGTTGAAATCATCATCATGGCATTGATGGCAGCCATCGTTGCTGTAGTTGTCCTGCTTACCGTTGCAACCAGAAGGATTCCCGTTCAGCACGCCAAGCGTGTGGTCGGTCGCAAGGTTTACGGGGGAGGTACGCAATACATCCCGATGAAGATCAATACAGCTGGTGTCATGCCGATTATTTTCGCACAGTCGATCATGTTTCTTCCCAGCACATTCCTTTCGTTTTTCCCCGAGAATGAGGTGATGCAGAAAATAGCCGGAGCCCTTGCATACGACTCATGGTGGTATGCACTCATCTTTGGTTCCATGATCCTGTTTTTCACCTATTTCTATACGGCCATTGCATTCAACCCGAAGGAGGTAGCCGACACCATGCGCAGGCAGGGTGGCTTCATTCCCGGTGTACGGCCTGGTAAAAGTACGGCTGATTTCATAGACAACATCCTGACCAGGATTACCTTGCCGGGAGCTGTTTCGCTCGCAATCATCGCTATTCTTCCGACGTTCCTCACCAAGTTTGGCAATGTTACCCCAGGGTTTGCCCATTTCTTTGGTGGGACCAGTCTTCTCATTATTGTCAGTGTTGGCCTGGATACACTACAGCAGGTCGAGAGTCATTTGATGATGCGTCATTACGACGGATTCATGAAGACGGCAAAGGCAAGGGGACGCCAGTGACAATGAAGACAACGTCATGATCACGATAAAAAGCGAGAGAGAGATAGAACTTATGCGGGAGGCAGGAGGACTGGTCGCCCGTGTGCTCGACATGATCGAAGAAGAGATCGCGCCTGGAATGACGACCTTGCGTCTCGATGAACTTGCCGAGCAGTTTATTCGTGATCATCATGCAGTACCGAGTTTCCTGAATTATGTTCCTAAAGGGGAAGTTGGGGTAACGCCCTATCCGGCAACACTCTGTGTTTCAATCAACGAGGAGGTCGTACATGGCGTGCCAAGTGCGAAGCGAATAATTCGTGAAGGTGAAATCGTTTCAGTTGATTGCGGGGCATACAAGAGTGGATACCACGGGGATGCCGCAAGGACGTATGTTATAGGAACGGTAGATCCGGAAGTTCAGCAGCTTGTCGATGTCACAAGGGAATGTCTCTATCTCGGTATAGCCCAGGCCGTAGCGGGAAACAGGCTTCACGATATTTCCGCCGCCGTCGAAGAGCACGCACGATCTTTTGGATACAGTGTCATTGAGAATATGGTCGGCCACGGAATAGGAAGCGAGTTGCATGAAGATCCGGCTGTTCCGAATTACGGAAGAAGGCATACAGGGGTGCGGTTGCGAGAGGGCATGACTCTGGCCATTGAGCCAATGATCGCCCTTGGCCGTTCGCGCAGGGCTGTCAGTAAAAGAGGGGCATGGGTTGCAGTAACCGAAGACGGAAAGCCTTCTGCGCATTTTGAGCATACGATTGTCGTCAGGGAAGGTGCAGCCGAGATCCTGACTAAATAGGGTCTGACCTGCGGGAAAGTGCAATCATAATTTTCACCAGCAAAGCGGAGAGATACATTGGCCAAGGAAGAATCAATTGAGATAGAAGGCGAAATTCTGGAAGCGCTTCCGAACGCACAGTTCAGGGTTAAGCTTGAAAACGGCCTTGAGGTGCTGGCACATGTTTCCGGGAAAATCAGGATGCACTATATCAGAATCCTCCCGGGTGACAAGGTTAAGGTTCAGATATCTCCTTATGATCTGTCAAAAGGCAGAATTACGTACAGATATAAGTAGAAAGATAAAATTTGTCAATCATCCGGTTGATTATTAAGGTTGTATGTATTACATTACATGCCTTTTCATATTTTGGACAGACCGGACAATCATAGTGTGGGGTTTACCATGAAAATATTTTCGTCTATCAAGAAACGTTGCGAGCACTGCAGGATTATCAAGCGCAAAGGAAAACGATTTGTGATCTGCAAAGTGAATCCAAGCCACAAGCAGCGCCAAGGGTGATCTTCAGGAATAATCAACAGATTTGAGAAAAACATATGAGGTTAGCTGGGGTTAATTTGCCATTGAATAAGCATGCTGTGATCGCTCTGACGCATGTTTATGGCATCGGGAAAACATCTGCCAAAAACATTCTCGCTAAAGCAGGGATTGCTCCTGACAGGAAAATATCCGAGCTGAGCGATGAAGAGGCGCATGCCATCAGGGAAATTATCGGCGGCGAATACACGGTCGAAGGCCAGGCTCGTGGTGAACAACAGACTGCCATCAAGCGCCTGATGGATATCGGATGCTACAGGGGTCTGCGCCACAGGAGGTCGCTCCCGGTCCGAGGCCAGCGTACCTCAACCAATGCCCGTACCAGAAAGGGTAAACGGAAGACGGTTGCCGGCAAGAAGAAGGCGACCAAGAAGTAAGGCCCGGTGTAATTAAGCAATAAGAGAGATAAAACAGCGACAGACTCATGGCAACAGCGAGCAGGAAAAAAAAGAAAGTAAAAGTTACCCCGGAAGGTACCGTCCATATCAAGGCGTCGTTCAATAACGTAATGGTGACGATTACCGATACGCTTGGTAATACGGTTTCATGGTCCAGTGCCGGAAAGAACGGCTTCAAGGGTTCCAAGAAGAATACCCCGTACGCATCGCAGGTCACTTCCGAGGCGGCAGCCAAAGAGGCATACGACCTTGGTATGCGCCACGTGGATGTGCTTATCAAAGGCCCAGGTGCAGGACGTGATGCAGCAATCAGGGCGCTTCAGGGCGTAGGACTCGAAGTCAAGACGATCCGGGACATCACCCCACTTCCGCACAATGGATGCAGGCCTCCCAAGCGCAGAAGGGTCTGACGGTTATTATCAAGAATTATCAATTGAAGCAATTGCTATGGCACGATTCAGAGGGTCAATTACCAAGGTTTCTCGCAGGTTAGGGATAGCTCTTACTCCTAAGGCTGAAAAATATCTCGAAAGACGTCCGTACGCTCCCGGTGAGCACGGACAGTCTCGTAAGGGCAAGGTATCGGAATATGCACTGCAGCTTAGAGAAAAGCAGAAGATGAAATATCTCTACGGCATTCTCGAAAAGCAGTTCAGAACATATTACAGAAAGGCCCAGTCACAGCGTGGCGTTACCGGTGACAACCTGGTGAAGCTTCTTGAAAGGCGTTTCGACAACGTCGTTTACCGTTGCGGATTCTCTCCTTCGCGCGCTGGAGCAAGGCAGCTTGTAACACATGGCCACCTGCTGATCAACGGTAAGAAGGTCAATATTCCTTCGTACCTCGTATCTCCCGGCGACCTTATCGAGTTCAGGCCGAAAAGCCGTACTCTTGATGCTGTTGCCGATTCGCTGAACAAGGCCTCTGATGCACGCATTCCTGCATGGATTCAGGTTGACAAGGCGAACAGGAAGGCAGTATTCCTTGCAGTTCCGGAACGCGAACTGGTTCAGGAACCTTACAACGAACAGCTTGTCGTCGAGTTGTACTCCAAGTGATTTTTTTGAATCCTTAAGGTATCAAGACTATGATATATCAGATGCAGATGCCTGCAAAGATCGATGTGGATGAAGCAACCCACACCGGCAGTTACGGGCGCTTCATAGCCCAGCCGCTGGAGAGGGGTTATGGAGTTACGCTGGGCAATGCCATGAGAAGGGTTCTTCTTGCCTCTCTTCCCGGGACAGCAATCACCGGGATAAAAATAGACGGTGTGTATCACGAGTTTTCAACGATCGACGGCGTTCGTGAAGACGTTCCCGAGATTGTGCTCAACCTGAAACAGGTCCGTTTCAAGTCCAACTGCAAGCGCAGCTGCAAAGCGAGCTTGACGCTGGCTGGACCGAAAGAGTTCATGGCTGGGGACATCGTCGCCAATGAAGGCGAATTCGAGGTTCTCAACAAGGATCTTCATATTGCGACAATCAATTCAGAAGCGACCCTCACGATTGACATCTATGTCGGCAGGGGCCGCGGTTATGTACCTGCTGAGGAGAATCGCAGCGAAGGTCTTCCAATTGGATTTATCGCCATCGATTCGATATTCACACCGATAAAAAATGTCAAGTTCATAGTCGAAAACACCCGTGTAGGGCAGAGAACCGACTATGAGAAGATGATCCTTGATGTCGAGACGGACGGTTCGATCACTCCCGATGACTCGATCAGCCTTGCCGGACGGATCATCAACGAGCATTTTGCATTTTTCGCTGACTTCTCTCCCACTGAAGAGGAGTTCTCGGAAGAGGAGTACAAGCAGCTTGACGACGAGTTCGAAAGCATGCGCAAGCTTCTTCAGACCAAAATCGAGGATCTCGACCTTTCGGTACGTTCGCACAACTGCCTGAGACTGGCAGAGATCGATACCCTGGGTGACCTGGTTTCAAGAAGGGAAGACGAACTGCTGAACTATAAAAATTTCGGCAAGAAGTCGTTGACAGAACTGAAGGAACAGCTTGATAAGAACAACCTCAAGTTCGGGATGGATATCACCCGTTACCAGATGAAAGGTTGATACAGGCAATTTGTTTTATTGAATCAATGAGAGCAGAAACAAGACATGCGTAAAGTTAAGCCAGCAAGAAAACTTGGGAGGACGGCCGCCCATAGAAAAGCAACCCTGTCGAACCTTTCGACACAGCTGCTGATCCACAAGCGTATCGAGACCACCGAGGCAAAAGCAAAAGAGACGCGAAAGGTTGTAGAAAAAATCATTACGAAAGCAAGGAAAGGAACTCTCCATGCGCAGCGTGAGATCTTCAGCGCTCTTCGCGACAAGGAAGCGGTTCGTACCCTTTTTGAAGAGATTGTCGCACGGGTCGGCTCACGCAATGGTGGATACACCCGCATCATCAAACTTTGTCCTCGTTATGGCGATGCGGCAAAGATGGCAGTGATTGAGCTTGTCGACTACGCCGAGGCACCGTCAACAAAGCAGAAGAGCACCAAGCAGGATCGCGCAAAACGCGTCAAGGGCTCGAAGCAGGCAGAAGGTCAGGCAGACGTCTCAACAGGAACCGACGAGTCAGCCGAGTAAAGGGCTCCTCAGTTCACAGGAAAACCGATAGTCATCGGCCGTGGGTGCAGGAAAATCACCAGCGGGCGATGACTATCTGCTTTTCGGAGAAAAGCGGGCTGATATCACCTATCGGCAATTGATCGACCGACGAAGGAAACCCCAGATGCTTTTCTCTCGAAGCTACAGCCTCGGCAATTTCCGTGTCAAGCATTCCCCCTTTCAGGCAAATCAGAATCCCATCACGTTTGAGCAATTTCGAACAGTAGCCGCATAGCTCTCCAAGCGGGGCAACCTGCCTGCTCAGCACTGTATCGAATGACACCCCCTTGAGTTCCTCAACTCGGGAGTGAAGGGCCATGACATTGTTAAGGCCGAGCTCCCTGATCATCGCCTTGCATGCGGCTATTTTTTTACCGGTGGCATCCACCAGCAGGAAAGATGTTTCCGGGAACAGGATGGCAAGAGGAATTCCGGGAAGTCCACCGCCGGTGCCAAGGTCAAGCACCTTTTCACCTGGTTTGAACTCATGTATGCGTCCAATGAGCAGCGAGTGGAACACGTGCTTGAGAATAACAGGTGCATCCTCCTTGCGGCTTATCAGGTTGATCCTGCTGTTCCACTCTTCGAGGAGGTCGTTGTAACGGACCAGCAGTTTCAATGCCTTGTCGGTAACGGGGATCGCATGCTCACGGCAGAGCTCGCGGATCATTTGCAGGTCATTCTGCATGATGGATGGGTGGGATGCAGTGTTGAAATAAAAGGTGATATCATGAAAAAACGATATTTTACGGCCATTGACAAATGTTTGATCATCTGAATAGATGGCTTTCAGCAGTAGGCAAAAATTATCGTACATTATTTTTACAAGTAGAATCACGATTCCGCAAGGTGTCGAAAGAGTACGAAAGTTATGACGCAGATTGCCGACAGTCATGTATATGCAGTGATCATGGCCGGAGGGATTGGAAGCAGTCTCTGGCCTCTTTCAAGAAAGAAAATTCCCAAGCAGTTCCTCCATTTCTTTAATGGCGGTACGATGATCCAGAAGACGGTCGCAAGGATCTCTGGAGCAGTCCGTGCCGAGAACATCATCATCATTACCGGAAAACAGCACTGGCGGCTGATTCACGAATGCCTTCCAGGCTTCGATCCCGGTAATATCATCATCGAACCCAATATTCGGGACACAGCGCCGTGCATTGCCCTGGCGACCACTGTAATCAGGAAACGCGATCCGGATGCTGTAACCATAGTGCTTCCATCCGATCATCTCGTTTTTGACGAAGAGCAGTTCCTGAGGACAGTCAGGAAGGGAGTCGCACTCGCCAGGGATAAGCAGGGCCTGGTCACCATCGGGATCCACCCTGACCGCCCGGAAACGCGATATGGCTACATTCAGGTCGAACCATCGATCATGATGGAGGACGAAGAGGCCGTCGACGTGAGTATCCCGCTGTTCAGGGTGAAAACCTTTGCTGAAAAGCCGGATCAGGCTACAGCTGAGCAGTTCCTGCAGAGTCATGATTTCTGGTGGAACAGCGGCATTTTCATCTGGCATGTCGACGCAATCGGCAACGAATACCGCCGGTCGCTACCTGAGCTTTACCAGGATATGATGACTGTCCATTCCCATCTCGGCACTGACCGGGAAGAGTCTGTTATCGAGGACGTCTATAGCTGGATTCATCCGATATCGGTCGATTACGGTATCATGGAAAAGGCCCAAAAGGTCTACATGCTGGCCGGAAATTTCGGATGGACTGACCTTGGTAACTGGGACGAGGTGATCAAGGTCGGGCTCGGACTGGAAGGCCGCGACATTGACGGACATGAGGTATTCATGCTTGACTCGAGTAACGTTTTTGTCAGGAAGCCCCATCAGAAAGCTGTTGTCGCCATCGGCCTGAACGACATCATTGTTGTCGATACCCCTGATGCACTACTTATCTGCAGGTCGGGGGCCTCCCAAAGCGTAGGAAAAGCGGTGGATGCGCTTCGCAGGGACGGACAGGACGAGTATCTGTGAAGAAGTCGAAAGAAAAGGACCAAAGGACCTAAACGACATAAGGGACATAAAGGGTAAGAATGAGAGCGGTTGCCTCATCAGTTGAATGAGGCAACCTTTTATTGTTGTGCGCAGGGAGCACTCCTACTGCTTGACTCATAAGGTGCCAATCAGAAGCTCAATCCTTAAGGGCTAATTTTTATTGCATTTGCAGGGGCGGTTCGCTAACCGCCCTTTCCTGCTTCCCAGGATTTGTTGACAGCCCTTCTGAGACACTCTTTTCCTGGTTGTCAGCTTTTTTTTGTCCAGCTTGTTCCTTCCTTTGTGTCTTTCAGCTCGATTCCACGAGCAAGCAGCATGTCCCTGATGGTATCGCCGAGAGCGAAATCCTTGCGGGCACGAGCCTGACTCCTCAATTCAAGCAGGATACCCATAACCTCGTCAAGCGTTTTGCCTCCGTTTCCCGATTCTCCAGCCAGCAACTCATCCCGGCTTTTCATGATCCCGAGCACCTCGCCAGCGAATGTGTCGAGGTAGGCCAGTGCCTTTGCCGCAGCTTCGGGCCTGAGTCCCTCGGGGCGGTCGAGAGCACTGTTCAGTGCTTTTACGAACTCGAAGATCACCGAAATGGCGATCGGGGTGTTGAAGTCATCGTTTAGCGCGTCTGCAGTCTTTGCTTCAAACTGATCCACATCGAGATGACCGGTTCCGACAGCGGCCTCAAGAAGGCGTCGGTAAGTCTCCTGCATCTTCTCGAAGCCTGACTGGGATGCACGGATTGCCGTTTCCGAAAAGTCGAGCGGTGAGCGGTAATGGGATTGCAGGATGAAGAATCTTATCACAAGAGGCTCGAAGGTCTCGAAGAGATCTTTAAGGTTTCTGAAGTTCTTCAATGACTTGCCCATCTTTACACCTTCGACCGTCACCATGTTGTTGTGCATCCAGTAGCGGACATAAGGTTTTCCGGTCGCAGCTTCGGCCTGTGCGATTTCGCAGTCGTGGTGAGGGAACTTGTTCTCCATGCCTCCGCCGTGGATGTCGATGGTTTCACCGAGATACTTCATGGACATTGCGGAACATTCGACGTGCCATCCGGGGTACCCTTCACCCCATGGCGACATCCATTTCATGATATGGCTGGGCTCAGCCTTTTTCCAGAGGGCGAAATCGGATGGGCTCCTCTTTTCCGAGCGCTGTTCGACACGTCCACCGCTCTGGAGTGCAGCCTGGTCGGTCCGCCCCGAAAGCGCGCCGTATGCAGGGAAAGACTCTACCGAGAAATAGACGTTGCCATCGGACTCGTAAGCGTGGCCGGTTTCGACAAGTTTCGAAATGAGGGCGATCTGTTCCGGGATGTGCCCGGTGGCTGAAGGAGCGATGTTCGGGCGCTGTACACCGAGGCGGTCCATATCCTCATAGTAGCTTCGTGTGTAGAACTGTGCGATCTCCATCGGCTCGGTCCGTTCAAGTCGGGCCTGTTTCTGGATTTTGTCCTCGCCCTCATCGGCATCGTCAGTCAGATGCCCCACGTCCGTGATGTTCTGCACATACTTGACCTTGAGGCCGATATGGCGCATCCATCGAACGACAACATCGAACGAAACATAGCTTTTGGCATGGCCGAGATGCGCATGGCCATAAACGGTCGGCCCGCAGACATAGATGCTGGCCATGCCAGGCACGATCGGTTCAAATGGCTCTTTTGTGCGGCTCAGGGAGTTGTATATATGCAGTGAGGACATCCGGATAGGAAAAATTGGTGATGTACGGCGCTGGTCGATCAATGCCGCACTAAAGTAAATAAACGAAAATCGGTGTTTAACCGGGACGACAGCCTGTCCGCCCCGGACTTAAAGTTAATCATTTGGCTTGTTAAGCCAAGATTTCAGCTTTGTTTTTCAGTTGCGCCCCCGCCTCGGTCCCAATTGAGAGTAGGGTAGGGATGTTGTTCAGTAATGTGAATAACGATTTGTGAATAAATTGAAATGAGGTTATCGATTCTGACAACCATCATAAGGTATCGATTATGCCCAGAGGTCCAAGGCTTGATGCGCCGGGAACGTTACACCATGTGATGATCCGGGGTATTGAACAAGGGAATATCTTTCGGGACGATACGGATAGGACAGACTTCCTGAATCGCATGGGTCGTTTGGCAAAGGCATCGGGAACGGGTGTTTACGCGTTTGCCCTTATGACCAACCACGTTCATCTCCTGGTGAAAAGCGGTTTGGATGGCTTGCCTACCTTCATGCGTCGACTGTTGTCAGGATATGCCCAGTATTTCAACCGCCGCCATAAACGAGTCGGTCATTTGTTTCAGAATCGCTATAAATCAATCATCTGCGAAGAAGAAGCCTACTTCGATAAGCTGGTGGCCTACATCCATCTCAATCCGTTACGAGCAGGTATTGTCCAGAAACTTAAGCAATTGGCTTCGTATCCATGGAGTGGTCATGCTGTTCTGATGAACGAAGTCACGTATGACTGGATGGATCGAGATTATGTGCTACAGTTTTTCAGAAGCAGGGAGGGGACAGCCAGGGTGGCATATCTCGAATTTGTTGGACAGGAGGGATTGATTGCGAAGAGGAGCTGTCGGGAGGTGGCTTTGTACGATCACAGGGCGGATGGTCGAAAGTGCTGTCAATGCTCAAGAGGGGCGAGAGCGCTCTAGTTGATGAGAGGATACTCGGCGGTGATGACTTCGTCAGGGAGATGCTGAAAGAGGCAGAAGATCGAAAGGACGTTCAACTTCCGGAGCACGAACGGCTGGAACAGTTCAATGACGCTACCGAGCAGGCCTGCGCCGCTGCCGGGATAACTGTGGTGTTTCTGCGTTCCGGTAGCAGAAGCGGAGTGCTACCGATGATGAGAAAAGAGCTTGCCAGAAAAGCCGTCTGTCAGTATGGTCTCTCGCTGGCCGAAACGGCCCATCATCTGGGCGTAACGACCAGCGCTGTCAGCTACATGCCGAAGCAGAAGTGAGGTATAACGTGTTCTGAATTTGTAAATTATCGAAAAGATGCGTGGTTGTTTTGATTTGGGGTTATTCGCACTACTAAACAACATCCTGCAAGTTCTTCCTTCCGATTGCAAGACTTGAACGGATAGCAAAAGCAAGTCCGGAAGCGTTTGTGCATTGGAAATCCGGGTATATCCCGAAAGGCTGGATAATGGAAGCCGGATGAGCGGAGACGTTCATGTCCGGTTCTACAAGGGACCGGAGGTGGAATTCCCCCGGTCTACTTAACCGCAAGTTCTCGGCTTATGCATTTCCCTTCCATGCGGAAGCAGTAATCAGTAGTGTATCTCTGGAATTGATCCGCATTCTTGGGAGTTGATGAATTCATGAACGTCCCCTAAGCTTTCTGGCAGATCAGGAAATGGCACAATTCCCGAAAGGCCCCTTTCTCAACGAGGGGCCTTTTCTGTTTTTGGGCTTGATAAGTTTTTCGAATTCCTCTTTCCCGTCCTCCGATTCAAAGCTTCCTTGCCCGTTAAGAACGGCAGTAACCTTCTTAAGTATAATATGTAAGCCTCGCCGTCAGGCTTATGCGGACCCCTCCCATGCGTCAGCGTAATCAGGCGTGAATTTGCTGGTATCGTGGATTGATGGCAAGGATGTTGTCGTGGCTACGAGTGTTTGTTGCTGATTGTACTTCCATGAGGCACATGCGTACTGGAGTTGCCTGCCTTCCTAAATATTCATGAGGAATTTTCTGACAGGATAGCCGATTCATTTCAATCCGGGGCATGCCGGCGCGGTCATCTTTTGCAGAACAGGAACACGTAGTCTATCTGTGAAGAGGAGCTGTGCCTCGTTCAACCGGTCAGTGATTGACTGGCAGAGGAAATTACAGATTTCAGGAGCTTCCCCGGGGATTCCACTCATCACAATGGAGAAGAGACATGGATACGCAAGCGAAGATTACGATCTGCCTTTGGTACAATGGTGACGCCGAGGAAGCGGCACGATTTTATGCGAAGACCTTTCCTGATTCATCCGTAGGCGCGGTGCACCTCGCGCCGGGAGACTATCCAGCCGGGAAAAAAGGGGATGTGCTCACGGTCGAGTTTACAGTGATGGGAATGCCATGCCTCGGGCTCAATGGCGGGCCGGAGTTCAAGCACAATGAATCATTCTCGTTTCAGGTCGCAACCGTCGACCAGGCAGAAACCGATCGTTACTGGAACGCGATTGTCGGCAATGGTGGCGAAGAGAGTGTTTGCGGGTGGTGCAAGGACAAATGGGGCCTGTCTTGGCAGATTACTCCGATCGCACTGACCAAAGCGGTATCCGATCCCGACCCCGCCGTCGCCAAGCGTGCGTTCGATGCGATGATGGGGATGAAAAAGATCGACATTGCAGCAATCGAGGCGGCGTGCCACGGTTGAAACACAAACCAGCCCACTCTTCATCAGCAGAGCGAGAGAGAAGTCGATGATGGATGGACGTAGTGGGCTCGTTTATGCCGATTTATAACCGTGTATAGCTAGTCGCTGTTATGATTTACTAAAACAGGGATAAAATAACGGAAGTCGAGTCCTTCGAACAGTAGAGTCCATGTTGGCTCTCCATCAATTCCTATCGTGAGGACGATGCACTGAGTGGGTCGGCATTACTTAACTATTGGCTTATTAACGTGCCAGGATTGCTGTTAAGTAGATCGGGGGAATAGCTCATTTGATTTTGACATGGTCATTTACATTCCTCAGGATTTACTCACTTGTCCTCAATAGCATAAAGCAGTAATGATTTTCACATACAAATGCTGATTTATAACTATTTTCTATTAATTCTAACGATTTTCAACCAGGCAAAATGTTTTCTAGCTGAATTCAACCCCTCATAACCAGTATGAGACACAGCCGATTGGCGGGCTATGCATTCCTGCAGGAGAAATACCGGCTGGAAACCATACCGAACTGGCATCGCTCCAGGGTCGGTTCGTCCGGCACAAGAAGTTCGAACATTCAGGACGGACAGGTTGAAACGATCTATCCTCAATCCTACTGGCCTGGAGATCGTGACGAAGCTCATCTGGAGTTTGCACTCAAATATGACGGAATCAATTTTGCTACACTGGCAATAATTTTCGAAGTCATCGATGTTACGGAACTTCGTGACTGGATAGCATCGAAACCGACAGGGAAATATGCCCGGAAAATCTGGTTTCTCTATGAATACATTACGGGTCGACAATTGCCTCTGTCGGACATCACCCAAGGCAATTACGTTGAGCTGCTTGAGAAAAAGCTCTATTACACGATTGTACGGGGTCAACAAGTTCAACGTCAAAGGATCTTCAATAATTTGCCGGGAACACCCGGTTTCTGCCCAATCGTCAGGCGCACGGAAAAACTGACGGAGTTGGAGCGAATCGATATCCCTCAACGGTGCGGCGAAATTTTGACAGCTTATCCGCCGGAACTTCTCAAACGGGCATTGAACTACCTGTACAGGAAGGAAACAAGAGCCTCCTTTGAAATCGAACACATAAAGCCAAACTCATCCCGAACGGATAAATTTATCGCCCTCCTTGCAACAGCAGAACACAGGGACTTCTGCGAAAAAGCGCTGTTCATTGAAATCCAGAACAGTATTGTCGATCCCCGGTATCGGGATGCCGATTACAGGCACAATCAGAATTATGTCGGTGAAACAGTCTCGCTTCATCAGGAAAAAATTCACTATGTCAGTCCGAAGCCTGAAGATTTGGCGCCATTAATGGAAGGCCTTATCAGCACTCATCACAAAATGAACAAGGATCCTGGTATTCCCGTGGTGGTCCATGCGGCCATCATCGCCTATGGATTCGTCTTCCTGCATCCATTTGAAGACGGCAATGGGCGAATTCACCGTTTCCTTATTCATAACACGCTTTCTCAGCAAGGGTTGGTTCCGGAAGGGCTCATGTTTCCGGTATCGGCAGCCATGCTCAACAACCCGGATATTTATGACCGGTCTCTTGAGGCATTTTCGATTCCACTTCTAAAACTCATCGATTACGAGCTTGATGATCTCGGTGAAATGACCGTTACCGGTCGAACAGGAATCTGGTACCGATACATCGACATGACCGCGCAGGTCGAAGCGTTATATGAGTTCGTCATAAAAACCGTCGACGACGAATTGAAAAAGGAGCTCGATTTTCTGGTCAGTTATGACAACATTAAACAAGCATTTCAGGAGATTGTTGATATGCCCGATCGCAAGATTGATCTCTTCATCAGGCTCTGCCTGCAAAACAAAGGGCGCCTTTCGACCGAGAAAAGGGCTGCACAGTTCAGAGATCTTACCGACGAAGAGATAGCGCTAATGGAAGCGGCTATCAGGATCGCCGACGTATCATGACTTTGAACGGGGAGCTTCATGATTCTACCGTTTGAAAATGATGCCGGGAGATTTCATTGATCAGATGATCTTCCCGGTTCTTTCGTAGCCAGGGCAAAGGCTATCAGAAAAAAATAAAAGCTGTTCTCCGATCTTACGTTGAGCAAAAGCAGCAACACAGGGCATGAACGCCTGAAGCCCCTCAAGTTCCGTTTTTCCGTCCTTCGTTTCAACGATTATTTCATCTTGCGGAACGGCAGTAACCATCGTTCCCCAAGTCCCTCAAGTGACGCCGCACCTGCCGCTGAAAGCGTGAAGGCGATTTGGCTGTGAAAAGGGTATATTTGTAAAAAAAGGAACGAAGATGGCACAGACGTATGAGGTTGGGGGGGATTTTTTCTCTGAAAAAATATTGGCGGCAGTTTTCGTGGGGTTCAAAACCATCAGCGAGCCGACATGCGTGACGGTTCATCCGGATCTCATGAAGAAGATCAGGGCCACTTTCACGAGCAAAATGATCGGGCCGAAAATGGTGGGCGATTTTGAGGTGTTCTGCGGATTGAAGGTGATCGAAGACGCGACGAAGGAGCCGGATTATTTCTCGGTGAGTTAAGCCCTCAACCAGGAGCCGGGGGGCGCTCTTCACTGTCTGTAATTGCCTATTGCGTTTCGTTTTTTCGAATTCGTGTAAGTTGATGAATTCAGGAACGTCCCCGAGGTTCCTGGAAGTTCCTTCCATATCCATATGACCATATGGGACGACCCAATGAAATTCAGCAACGTAATCCGGACGGACTAACCATCGCTATCGGCGTGAGTCACTGGATTGTGTTCGTGATGCTATTTGGTTATGCATGGGGATACGGTGTAACCCAACACGTTCCGCCAATTTGGCTGGAGCCACTTACGTGGCTTCTCGGAAGCCCGATGATACCTCTGCTTTTGCTTGGCAGCCTGGTGGTTACGGGCGACGGTGGCAAGTTGTTGATTGACAACGTCGTCCTGCTTATTGGCATCTCTGTTCTCAACTCAATGTTATGGGCTGCCGGAATCGGATGGATAATCCAGCTTTTTTGGAGACGGAGGCGGCTTTGACGTGCATGGGATGTCGAATAATCAATCAGGGGGCCTTAGATGACTAAGGGAAGTTTATGGCTCGGTCTATATTGAGTGGTTCAGCTATCAAAGGCCCTTCAGGAGGGAACTCGTTTTCTGATGCGCTCAAAGGGGATTTGCGGGACGTTGTTCAGTATCGCGAATAACGATTTTTTCATACATTAAAATGAGGTAAGCAATTCTGATAACCATCATGATGAATTGATTATGCCAAGAGGACCGAGACTTGATGCGCCTGGTACATTGCACCATGTGATGATCCGGGGTATTGAACAAGGGAACATCTTTCGAGATGATACGGATAGAACAGAGTTCCTGAATCGAATGGGGCGTTTGGCAAAGGCTTCTGGCACTGGTATTTACGCGTTTGCCCTGATGAGTAACCATGTTCATCTGTTGGTGAAAAGTGGCTCGGATGGCTTGCCTACATTCATGCGCCGATTGCTTTCAGGATATGCACAGTATTTCAACCGACGCCATAAACGAGTCGGCCATTTGTTCCAGAACCGATATAAATCGATCATCTGTGAAGAAGAAGCCTACTTCGATAAGCTGGTGGCCTACATCCATCTCAACCCTTTGCGTGCAGGTATGGTCCAGACACTTCGGCAACTGGCTGTTTATCCATGGAGTGGCCATGCTGTTCTGATGAAAGAGGTTGTGTATGACTGGATGGCTCGTGACTATGTTTTGGAGTTTTTCGGAAGCAAGGAGGGAACGG
>Ga0326726_10001428_pt1 | contig 22185 bp, 17 predicted proteins | sample MHFenrmetagenome_2_FD_207603 | JGI IMG/M metagenome (GOLD analysis project Ga0326726, IMG submission 207603) | Lab enriched peat soil microbial communities from Michigan Hollow, Ithaca, NY, United States - MHF15MN | ecosystem: Environmental > Terrestrial > Soil > Wetlands > Peat | place: USA... | reverse complement strand
ATGATTCGTACGCGAGGAAGGCGACATACAACGCGGTAAGCGCGGCGTTACAGACGCCGTAGAAGCGGAGGGAACGCGGCTGAGAAGACTTCGAACTCAACCTCGGTCCATCACTGCACTCTGATCGTCTTCTCCAGCCGCATGTCCGCCGAGGATGCGCCAACGCGCAACCGAATCGGCTCGGACTCCACCAACCACTGATGACGCTGCGTGCTCCAGTACGCGAGCGATTTGGCGGCGACTGGCAGCGTCACCGTCTTCGTCTCACCGGGTGCGAGAAACACTCTCGAGTAGCCGCGCAGGTCCTGGTGCGGCCGCTCGACCGATGACCCCTCGTGCCGCACGTAGAGCTGCACGACCTCGTCGCCAGCGCGCGTGCCGGTGTTGGTCACGTCCACACTCACCGTCACGAATCCATCCTTGGGCATCGACTCGGCGGACGTTCGAATGTTCTTGTACGCGAACGTCGTGTAACTCAGCCCGAACCCGAACGGATACATCGGCGTGCCGTTGAAGAATCGGTATGTGCGACCCGCCATCTTGTAGTCGTCGAACGGCGGTAGATCGTTCACACTTTTGTAGAACGTCACCGGCAGCCGGCCGGCCGGGTTGTAATCGCCGAACAGCACATCGGCGATCGCGGTGCCCGACGCCTGACCGGGATACCACGCCTCGATGATCGCAGGCACGTGGTCCTGCGCCCAGTTCACCGCGACGGCGCTCCCGCTCATCAGCACGAGCACCGTCGGCTTTCCCAGCGCCACGATCTTCTCCATCAAACGCTCCTGCGGCGCCGGAAGGTCGAGGTTCGTCCGGTCTCCGCCGCGAAACCCGTCGATCTGCACGGACATCTCCTCGCCCTCGAGCCGCGCGGTGAGTCCGAGCGCGAGCACGACGGCGTCGGCCTGTCGTGCCGCGTCCATCGCCTCGGCCTCGAGCGCGTCGTGCGGCGCCGACCAGAGGAATTGCAAATCCGCGAGGCCGTAGGTCTCCTCCGCTTCAACGCGAACGCGGTACGACCGGCCACCCTGCAGGGTGAGCGGTGCGGCCTGCGACAATCGCGGATCGGGGAACTCGCCGTCGTGCGACGGATACACCGACTGCGTGACCAAGCTGTCGTCGAGGTAGAGGCGGAACTTCACCGTGCCAACGAGACCGAGGCGGTACGCCCCGGTCGTGGGCGGCCGAAGCGTTCCCGTCCAGCGCACGGCGAAATCGTCCGGATTCATGTCGGCGCGCGGCGCACCGTCCCTCCAGTTTGCATCGACCGTGGGGTCCACCCGCGTAAACAGCGGCGTGCCCGCGATCGCGTGCGACTTGAAGTACTCGGCGGTCAGCCCCGGCGTGCCGTCGCGCGACGAGAAGACCTTCGCCGGAACCACATCCAGCACCGGAAAGCCGTCCGCCAGGTCCGACCCGACCGCGTACAACACGCGCGCCTCGGGCAACGCCTCGCGAATGCCGCGGAGCGGCGTGATCGGGTCCGACGGCATCCCGTTGTAGTTGCCGAGCAGCATGCGCCATTGATCCGCATTGGGGCCGATCACGGCGACGGTCTTGAGCGACTTCGAGAGCGGCAGCGTATTGCGCTCGTTCTTGAGCAGCACGATCGACTCGCGCGCCGCTTGCAGCGCGAGCGCGTGATGCGCGGGCGAATCGAGGTCGCTGATCGGAATGCTGGCCCACCGCACCTTCGACTGGTCGTCGAACATCCCGAGCTTGAACCGCGCGAGGAACAGTCGATACACCGACGTGTCGATCTGCGCTTCGCTGATCAGTCCCTGTCGCACCGCGTCCGGCAGGCTCGGCGTGTACGTGCGCGAGGAGTTGGCCGAGGTGATCGAGCACTCGAGGTCCGTGCCGGTCTTCACGCCGTCGGCTGCCGCCTCGGCCGGCGTGGCGGCGTATTTGTGGCGCCGGTGGATGTCGTCGATCGCCCCGCAATCGCTCACGATGTAGCCCGGGAACTTCCATTCGTCGCGCAGAATGTCGCGCAACAGCATGTCGCTCGCGCACGCGGGCTTACCGTCGACGCTGTTGTAGGCGCACATGAGCGAGTACGCGCCGCCGTCTTTGATCCCCATCTCGAAGTGCGGCAGATAGCTCTCGCGCAGGTCGCGTTCGCTCACGACGGCGTCGAACGTGTGACGCTCCGGCTCTGGGCCGCTGTGCACCGCGAAATGCTTCACCGTGGAGACGGTCTTCAGGTATTTCGGATCGTCGCCCTGCAGCCCACGGATGAACTGCACGCCCATCGTGCCGGTGAGGTACGGATCTTCGCCGTACGTCTCCTGCCCGCGGCCCCACCGAGGATCACGAAAGAGGTTGATGTTCGGCGACCAGAACGTGAGCCCCTGATACCGTTGATGGCTGTCGTGCCGGATGTAGTCGTGGTATTTCGCGCGCGCCTCGTCGGAGATGACGGTCGCGATGCGGAGCATGAGGCTGTCGTTCCAGGTTGCGGCCAGCCCAATGGCCTGCGGAAACGCGGTCGCGAGACCCGAGCGCGCCACGCCATGCAACGCTTCGTTCCACCAGTTGTACTCCGGCACGCCGAGCCGCGGGATCGCCGGGGCGACGTCGTTCATTTGCGCGGCCTTTTCCTCCAGCGTCATCCGCGACACGAGATCTCGGGCGCGAGCCTCGAAGGTGAGCGACTCGTCGAGGTACTGAGGCGTGGCGCGCTGGGCGTGAACGGCGAGCGGCCACACGAACAGCATTGACATCCCGAGCACGCGGAACGTCGAGCCCTGTCGTCTCATGTCGCGGAGAATCGGTAGACGGTGGTGGAGAAGAATTCTTCGCCGGGCCGGAGCACGGTCGTTGGAAACCGCGGTTCGTTTGGCGAGTCCGGAAAGTGCTGCGTCTCGAGTGCGATGGCACCGTGTCGCGGGTATCGGCAACCGCCCTTTCCCGGACGGCCGCGATCGAACGCGTTGCCGGTGTACAGCTGTAGTCCCGGCTCCGTCGTCCGGATCTCGAGCGCGCGGCCGCTCACCGGGTCGCGCAGGCGGGCAGCGAACGCGGGCACGCCGCGACTCGCATCCAGCGTGTGATTCAGCACGAAGTTGTGATCGTAGCCGCCGCCGACGTGGAGCTGCTCGTCGTCGTCTCCGATGCGTTCGCCGATGACGCGGGCGTTCAGGAAATCGAATGCCGTGCCACGTACGTCGCGGACCGCGCCGGTCGGTATCAGCCGGTCGTCGACGGGCGTGATGGACGTCGCGTCGATCGTGAGCTCGTGGCCGAGCACGTCGCCCGCGTCGTGGCCGGCGAGGTTGAAGTACGAGTGCTGCGTGAGGTTGACGACGGTCGGCGCGTCTGCCACCGCGCTGTACGAAACCGTGAATGCGTTGTCGTCGTCGAGCGCGTACCTGACGCGCACGCACATCGTGCCAGGATAGCCCTCATCGCCGGCGGGGCTCGTCAGCACGAGTACGGCACCCTGCGCGCCGCTCGTGTGGAAGGGCGCAATGCGCCACGTCTTCGAGGAAAACCCGCACGGGCCGCCGTGGAGCTGGTTTTCGCCGTCGTTGCGCGACAACTCGTACTCGTTGCCGTCGAGTGAGAATCGACCCTTGGCGATACGGTTCGCGTAGCGGCCGATCAACGCGCCCATGTAGCGCGTGTCGCCCGCGTAGTCGTCCACCGAGTCGAAGCCGGGCACGACATCGGCGACGCGCCCGTGACGATCAGGTGCGCGGATCGACGTGATCGTGCCGCCGCGCGCCACGAAATCGATCTCGAGGCCGTGCCGGTTCGACAGCGTGAAGCGATCGGGTCCGCTCACGGCGCCGCGTACGCGTACATGCCCAGAATCGTACCGACGAAACCGCCGGCGTGCTTCGTGCTGAGGATCGTGCCGTCGGCATCGCGCAACAACGGGATCCACTCACCCGCCCGACGGCCAAAATAGAAATCGTATCGGCCGCCGCGCGCGTCGATCTTGAGGAACACGGTGCTGCCGGCGGGCAGGCCGAGTGGCGCGCTGGCGAGCACGCTGTCCTTGGCTCTCGATCCGTCGGACATCTCGACGCGCACGACCGTCGAGTCGCCCCCCCCCGAGCGTGCGATGCCGACGAAGTAGTGATGCATCTCGTTCTGGAACGCGACGAGACCGGCCTTGTCCCCCGGTCGCTCCGCGTCGAAGCGCATCGCCGTCGATGCCGTGGCCGCGATGTGCTGCTGTCGGCGCCCGACGAACGACGGCTGACCCTGGCCGCCGATGTCCTCCGCACGCCCCTGGATCGTGAGCCAGCCCGGCACCGACGTGAGATCGTACCAGGGCTGGCGAACAGTGCGCATGAACGTCCAGTACGGCGCGAGCGTCTTGGCGGAGAAGTCGTCTCGCACCGAGAAGTTTCCGCCGCCCATCGGAATCGGCGTCGCGGCCGCCGGGAGCTTCGGCCGCGTCAACGCATACGGCACGGTCTCCTTTCCGGAGAGAATCACCGGCCAGCCGTCGACCCACCGCACGGGAAGCAGAAAGGTCTCGCGCCCGATGTTGTACGTGTCGTCGTCGTACGGACGGGTGCCGAGGAAGACCGCCCACCATTCGCCGTTCTGCGTCTCGACGAAATCCGCGTGCCCGGTCGAGGTCACCGGGAACGGACGCGACGGATCGAGGTGACGCTGCGTGAGAATCGGGTTGGCGCTGTACGGCGTGTACGGCCCGAGCGGCGACGACGCGCGGAACACGACCTCGGAATGCTGGTCCGCCGTGCCCCCTTCCGCGCAGATCAGGTAGTACTGGCCCTTCACCTTGAGAATGTGCGGCGCCTCGATCCAGATCGGTTTCTTCGCGAGGTCGACACCGCCGTTCACGATCACGGACCGCGGTCCGATCATCTTCTTGTTGGCGACGTCGTACTCCTGCACCCAGATGGCGCGATGCCCCTGGTACAGCGGCGTCTCGACCGGCGGCCCGTTGTTCGTGATGAACGCTCGGCCGTCGTCGTCGAAGAAGATCGACGGGTCGATGCCGTCGACGGCATGCAGCCAGATCGGGTCGGACCAGGGGCCGGCTGGATTCTTCGCGGTCACGATGAAATTCCCGCCGCGATCGACCAGCGTCGTGATCATGTAGAATGTGCCGTCGTGGTAGCGGATCACGGGCGCGAAGATGCCGCGCGAGATCCCGGCGCTGTCGACGTGCAGCTGCGACGGCCGATCGAGGACGCTCCCGATCTGCGTCCAGTGCACGAGGTCCGTGCTCCGGAAGATCGGCACGCCAGGGTAGTACACGAAGCTCGACGTGACGAGATAGTACGCGTCGCCGGCTCGCGTGATGCTCGGGTCGGGATAGAAGCCGGCGAGGATCGGGTTGAAGAACTCGCCGCGGCCTGGCTTGAGCGTTTTGTAAACGCTGTCGTGTCCCTCGTACTCGAACCAGTCGAAGCGGGCGACCGGCGGCGTACGTCGGGCATCGGCCGGCGCGACGTCGCCATCGGCGCTCCCCTGCCGACCGCTGCCGACCGTGGACGGCTTGGTCGGCGTCCAGCGGTTGTAGCTCTCCGGCGGGCCGAGGTGCGACGGTGGGATTGGTCGCGGCGAGACGACGAGCCGCTGCAACACGACGCCCGCGTCGACCATCCAGAACTTGAGCACGTGTCGTCCGGCATGCGCGAGCGTGTGCGACGACACGGGCTCCAGAATGTTGTCGGCGACGGCGCGCTCCCAGGCGCGCTGCGTCGTGTCCGGCCATGCGTTCACGATCTGCGGTGCCTCGTCGTCGAACGACACGGCGTAGCGGAGTCCGCTCCTCGAGCCGGTGAAATTGAGCGTCGGCGAGAGATACGCGTGCACTTGCACCGTGCCGCTGTCGAACATGAACAGGTCGTATTCGAGCCGCGGCGTGTTGCCGCCCGGCGTCACGCTCGGCGACGTGACCGGGATCGGCGTGATCGCGGCACCGGTCCGGCCGAGGCTCGGCACGCGCAGCCAGTTGAAAGGAGTGGGCGCGACCTCGCGCGAGAAATGCTCGGCGTCGATCGCTATGAAACCGCCGCTCTCGATGAATCCTGAGACCGAGTCGCGCGTCGGCGACGCGGGATTGTCGACGGGCGCCTGGACGACGGTCTTCGCTCCTTTCGGCCCGGTGATGGTGATCGGCACGTGGTTCCTGCCGACCGGCGCCTTTTTCCAATCGATGCTGACCGAAAGGCGCTTCTCCTTGGTGATTGTGCCCTTGGCCGGCGAGACGACGACCCATGGTTGCGCCGCCGACGCCGTGAACGCGAACGAGGTCTTGCCGCGATCGTAGATGTCGATGTGATACGTCGGCCGCGTGTATGGATCGAACGCCGGGAGGGAGAGCTCGCGCGAACCGACTAGCCCGCGCGGCGGCGGCGCACGGTTCTCCTCGACGACCGCGACGCCCATCTCAGCCGCGGCGGGAAGGGGGATGGTGTCGACGCGCGGCATCGCGTTCTTGCGCGGCTCCTGCCAATACGTGTAGCCGATGTGCGTCTGGTCCATCATGTGGTCCCACTTTCCGCCTGCCACCTTCGTGTTGTAGTAGCTGGTGATGGCGGCGTCCTTGTCGAACAGGCGGCGCGCGCTGTCCGCGAGATCGTTCGTCGCCGCGCGCCATTGGGCGGCGTACATGTGGTTGCGCGCGACGGTCACATACAGCTTGTTCAGATTCGCCGCGGCTTCGATCGGGTGGAGCACCAGCTCGTAGTACGCGTCGTGCGCGCTCGGCGGCAGTTTGGCTTCGATTTTCGTCGCCACCGAAAGCAGCGAGTCGTACGACGCGACGACGCGCTCCGCCTCCTGGAAGTTCGTCAGGCTATAGGTGAGCGTGTCGAGCAGCTCCGGCTTGCGCCGGCCGGCGAAGTCCAATGTCTTCGAGATGATTTCACCGATCTCCGTCGATCGCTCCGAGCCGAACTGCTGCGCGGCCCAGCGGCGCGTGTACGCCGGAAGGCTCGCGGCGGGAAGGCGGTTCGGGTTCCACGCGTAGTCGAGGAAGAACGAGATCGGAAATTCCATCGGCTTCAGGTCGCCGACGTTCACCATCCAGATGCGGCGCGCGCCGTACTCGTAGGCGAGGTGCATCTGCTCCCAGACGCGGCCGATCGGATTCGTGTTGATCCATTTGTAGTTGCGAGGGCCGCCGACGTAGTCGAAGTGGTAGTAGATGCCGAAGCCCCCCCCTCCAGGGCGAGTCGAGTCGGCGCGCGCGGGAAGCCGGCGGATGTTCCCCCAGTTGTCGTCGGAGAAGAGCAGCGTCACGTCGTCCGGCACGCGCATGCCCTTGTCGTAGTAGTCCTGCACTTCCTTGTAAAGCGCCCAGACCTGTGGCGTCTCGGATGCGGGCTTCCCCGTGACCGAGGCGATGATGTCACGCTGGTCGTGCACGATGCGCTCGAGGAGGTCGACATTGCTTCCGGTGGTCATGGGCATGTCGCCGTCGCCGCGCATTCCGATGGTGACGATGCTCTCGTGCGTGCCCATGTTGCGGATGCCGTCGGTCCAGAAGGCGCGCAGCGTCGAGTCGTTGCGCTCGTAGTTCCACTCCCCCTTGCCGTACCGCTTCCATTCCTGCTGCGCGCGGAGCATCGGCTCGTGGTGCGACGTCCCCATCACGATGCCGTAGTCGTCGGCGAGTTGCGCGTCCACCTTGTCGTCGTCGTTGAACGCGTTGCCCCACATCGCCGGCCACAGGTAGTTGCCCTTGAGCCGCAGAATGAGCTCGAAGACCTTTTCGTAGAGCTTGTGGTTGATACCGCCGAATTTTGCCTTCGCCCACCCGCTGAGCGCCGGCGCCTCGTCGTTGAGGAAGATCCCGCGGTACTTCACCGCCGGTTCGCCGTCGGTGTGTGCTCCGGGCAGAACGTACAAATCGGGGCGACGCCGCACGGGAACGTCGGCCCACCAGGTCCACGGCGACACGCCGATCGCCGCCGAGACGTCGTAGAGGCCGTAGATGGTCCCGCGCTGGTCGCTGCCGGCGATGATCAGCGCGTGATCCACGCCGGTCGCCGGTCGTTCGACAATCTGAATGAGGAATGTCTCCCAGCGCCCCGCGATGCGCGCGACGTCGAGTTTGCGTTCGCGCACGAGCTGGTCGATGAACGCGTTGTGACCCAGCGTGCCGGCGACGATGACGGTGCGCGCTTTCGCGGGAATGCCCGAATCGACCGAGACGAGCGGCGCGCCGCCGCTCACGCGTCCCAGATCACTCGCGAGGTCGCGCGCCGCGCGCTGCACACCGACGAAGTCCGTCGGACTCACGACGAGTCGCGTCGCGTGGTTGGCGGCGACGAGCGGAAAGCGCCCCGCCCCTTCGACCGGAGTTACATATGGAAGTGGGCTGCCCTGAGCCCCCGCTCCGGAGGCTCCGAGCGCGCCGGCCGCGCCGATCAGAGATAGGGTGACCAGATGTCTTTTGAAACGCGAAAACACGCCGTAACTCATTGTCATTGAACGATATCTGTTCCGAGTGACGGCGGCACCGGATCCGCCCCGACCGGATGCGTCGAGACGTAAATGACCCCCGCCGCATGACCGATCCCCCACCGACCCGTCGCCGCCACGCCGTCGAAGAATCGCATGTAGTAGATCGTGTTCGCCGCGATCTCCCGCAACGTGTCGGTCCCGCCAAGTCGCGTGTTGTCGAGATACACCAACACTTCGCTCGGCGATTGGAAGCTGTCAGGCCCGCGCGCCTTGAGCCAGTTGGATCGGAGCGCTTCCACTGCGTCATACGCCGTGTTGAAGTGGTTCTCGGTGATCTGCTCCTTGGTCAGCATCCCATGGTCACGAACCTCGCTGGTTCTCAGGCGAGGGGCGCAGCCGCTGACGAGCACAGCGGCTGCCAGCATCGTGACTCGCACCATTCGTCGAAGCATCAATGCCTCCGGCAGGGTGGGACGCCGGTGATCGGCAGCGGTCTCGCGACCGCTCGTCTCAAGCTGTCGTCGAAGGCGATGATGTGCAAGGAACGCGCGAGGCACTGAGCGGTGCGTTAGCGCGATGCGTGCGGCGGCACCGCGCCGACCATCATGCGCACTGGAATGCCGCCGTTCCGCGTCGCGAACCGCTCGCGCAGATCGAGCCCGATCTGCGCCTCCAGTCTTCGATCCGCCAGCAGAAGTCCGACCGTCCAGCCTCCCAGCTTCGCTCGCGCGACATTGCCAAGCTGGGCGTAGAGGTTGCGCAGGCGATCCCGTTCCCCGACACGGATGCCGTAGGGCGGGTTCGAGACGAGCCAACCCCCCTCCTCGCCGTGCACCTCGAGCGCCGAGATCGGCGCCACGGTGAACGCGATGTCATTCTCGACGCCGGCGCGCCTTGCGTTGGCCCGGGCGGCGTCGATCGCCCCTTTGTCGCGGTCGGCCGCCGCGAGCGGCGCCGCGGCGCGAGGCAATTCTCCTGCGCGCGCCTCGTCGACGAGTCTTTGCAACGTCGCCGCGTCGAACTCCGGCCATGCCTGAAATGCGAATCGGCGATCACGCCCTGGAGCGATGCGCCGCGCCATCCGCGCCGCCTCGATCGCGATCGTCCCCGAGCCGCACATCGGGTCGATCATCGGCGCATCGGTGGGCCAGCCTGCGCCGAGGAGCATGGCGGCCGCGATGGTTTCGCGCAACGGCGCCTTTCCCACCTGCTGCCGATACCCGCGCAAATGCAACAACGCGCCGGACGTATCGGCGCTCACCGTGCACACGTCGTGAAAGAGGCGCACGACAAACAACTGGCCGAGCGGTTCGAGCGCCTTGCGCGTGGAATCCTGCGTGATCGCGCGCTCTCCAGCGACATCGATGTCGTCGTTGTCGACTGACTTCCGCGATTCGATTCGTACGCCCGGTACGTGCCGACTGACGGCGTCGGCGAGACGCTGCGCGACCGCATCGCTGTGGTACAGCTTCGACTTTCGGCAGGTCACGCGGAATCGAACCGTCGACTCGCGAGACACGAATCGATCCCACGCCACGCGTCGCGCCGCGAGCTCCAGCGCGAAAAACGCGCTCGCTCTGAACTCGGCGACGCGCACGAGCACGCGGCTCGCCGTGCGCAGCCAGAGATTCGCGCGGGCCACGGATTCCAGGGATCCGCGCCACGCGAACCCCCCGTCGGCGGCCTTTCCTCGCAAGCCCAAAGCGGCCGCCTCACCGGCGCAGACCGCTTCGAGACCGGGGGCGGTGACCGCAAACGCGTCGACGTGGTTACGCTTTTGTATGACAGCCACGGCCGCAACTTACCGCATGAGAACTTCATTTGTCGTTTTCGCCGCCGCCCTCGCGATTGCAGCGGGAGCGTGCGCCCATAGCACCTCCGCGCCGGCAACGCCCTCGAGGCCCGTCGACGGATTCGGCGTGCTGAACGGCGCACACATCGAGCTCGTCGCGGAAGGGGGAATCGCGGCGCTCGGTACGACGTGGCGCGCCACGCACGACGACCGATCCTTCGCCTATTCGCGCCGACACCTGTGCGGCGCGACATGCCCGGCCCCGATGGATTCGGCCTCCGGAGTCATGTCCGCGGTCGCCGTGGATTCGCTTTTCAGCGTCATCTGGAGCCTGACGCCGATGCAGCTTCACGACGACTACGGCACGACGCACGGCGCGGCGGACATGTTCGAGTACACGCTGCGCGTCACCTTCGAGGGCGTCACCAAGACGGTGCGCGCCGACGACGGAACGATGCCCGCCGCGATGCGGCAGATCGTCACCATCCTCGGCAGCACCATCGACTCGGCGCGAGCCGCCGCGAAATAGGCAGGGTCGTCTTTGGCAGACGGTCAGTCAGTCTGCCGGCGCCAGCCTGGAGAAGCGTCGATTCGAGCGTGGAAAGTCCAGCCCCATGCAGGCGGCATAGATCACGAACATCGCGCCGGCCCACGCAAGCAGTTCCGCCGACGGCGCGCGAAAGCCGGATTGGCTCGGCGCCACGCGGAGCATGGTGATCCCGATTCCGACGAGCAGCAACGCGCACGCGAACCACTGATAGACGCGAAGGCCGGCGACGACGGGCGTCTGCGGTTCCCCGCGATACGATTCCTCGACGAAGCGCGCGCAACTCGAGAGAATGCAATACACGCCGATGAGAAGTGGGTCGGGAACGGCTAGCGTGCGCAGCCTCACGAGGACGATCCCGATCACGAAGTTTCCGGCGATCGAGTACAGCGGCGTCGGGTACATCGGCACGTCAGCCATGTCAGCCAACTGAGCCACCCGACTTCGGCGATGGCGGTAGCGGATTCCGGCGTCGGCGCTCGCTCTGCTTCCGTGGCAGCACCCCTGCACCAGGCAGCGTAACCGGCCCGTCAGCTGAACCCACGGCGCCGCCAACGCGAACGCGGCCAACAGCGGAACGATCGCGCCTCCAACGAGGGGCGACGTCAGGATGCCGACGCTGCATCCGATCAGTCCTCCGTACCAACCGAACGGACGCAACAAGCGAGAGGAACCCTCGAGTATCTGCGCGTACGCCCCGGCGCCTATGAGCGTGATCACGCCTACCCAGACGACGGCCAACTCACGCCCCGCGCCCGCCGCGGTACCGGCGATCGTCAGACCCGCCGCGGCGGCGATTCCGGCGTACATGCCGTGGTTGATGAAGCGAACCGGTCCGAACGACCACTCGCGCCACGAGTTCGCGATGCGTTCCGTCACCCGACGCACGATCGCCCACGTGGTGCGGACGTCCCGAACCAACGGATAGACGACGATCGCCGCGGCGACGTCGAGAATGCTGTGATGTCCCGTGCCTATGCAGCTGACGATGATGATCGAGGCCAAGATCCAGACGGCCGTTGTCGCCGCGCGCTCGCGCCCTGAGCTCCACGCGCGAGCGGCGAGAAGCGGCCAGAGGGCGTGGAACGCCGGAAAAGCCGCGACGCCGTTGGAGTGCGCCTCCTCACTCGACAGCATCTCGCCCGCCCAACCCGCCGGTTCGAACGAACGGTGAACCACGATGACCGGGATGACGAGCCAGCAGAGCGCGACGACGACAGTCGCCGCGAGTCCGCCCTCGGCAAATGCGCGAAGCGCGCGGCGCGATCGAGCGGCGAATATGGTGAGCGGCACGAAGACGTACGCGCTCGCGTACGGCATCTCCATCCATGCGAATACCGGCCATTGTCGTTCGCCAGGAAGCAACGTCGAGAAGGCATCAGCCGGTCGGCCGAGCGCCTGCACCGCGTAGTACGCCATCAACCACGGCCCGAAGACCCAAACGAGCGAGGCGAGCCGTTCACTCGGCGTCGGCTTCCCGTCGTCAGCGGGCGGCAGGGAGAGCCGCGGCGCCACCCACGACTCGGCGACGAAACGGCGGCGCAGATCGTGTCGTTCGTACCCGAAGACGAGGGCGGCCATCGCCAGCCAGGTCGTTGGCGTGACCAGCCATAGACCCGATGCGGAACGAACGGCCAATGACACGCCGAGTGCGACGAGTCCGAAACCGATGTAGATCGGGTTGTTCACCCAGCGGAAGACGCCCTCTCGTACCAGACGTTCCGGCGGAAACGCATTCATCGGTAGACCTTGCCCGTAGCGGATCAGGGCAACGATTCCCGCGCTGAGCAGAGCGAGTCCGACGAGAGCGACGCCGATTCCGACGGGTGCGTTGCCGACCGCCGGCAATCGGATCTGAGGAGCGGTTCGAACCGCCCAAGCCACGAGCAGCAGTGGCACGCCCACGACGAAGATTGCCCCGTACGCCACCCGCTTCACCACTTCGAGCGGCGAGGTCACCATGTCACGACCTCGTGAATCGTCCATCCCTGGTCCACCGTCGCGCCATCGCGCACCAGCGTGCCGCGCGCCAGCCGCTTGGCATCACGAAGGTTGCGAAGCGGCCCGGCGAGTCCGCTCTCGAGGGCGGGAGCGTGCGAGAACAACGCGCGCAACGAGCGGCGATCACAGATGTCTCGGATCGGGGCGAGACGCAGGTCTTGTCCGCCGGAGAGTCCCGCGACGCCGGAGTCGTCGGCCTCCGCCGTCGGCTGCGGGACCCCGTCGAGCCACACCCATTGGCGCGGCGGCCCGCCGCGCCACGCGATCCACACTGCGGAGTGCGACTCGCCGGTGAACCGTCCCCACCGCAGATGGCGCAGCGGAAGCGTCCAGGGCATTCGCGTCATCGTCAAGCATTCGGCGTAGCCCTTCCCGACGAGGGTTCGGCCGTCCAACCGCACGGTGGCGTCCGCGCAGGGAGCCGCGCATGCCCACGACAGGCGGCCCGATTCGTCGTCGAGCAACGACGCGTCAATCGCCGACGCCGACCGGCGCCACTCGCCGTCGATGCGAAGATCCTCATGACAGAATCGGAGCGAGTCGCCATTCTGACTGGGGGCGCGGACGTGCGACCAGACCCGTCGCTCGCGGGGCTCCGAGCCGGGATCAGCGAGCAGGAACGACGCCCCCTCCACGCGCAGCGCCGCCCATTTTATCGACAGCGCGTAGGCGACGAGGACGGTGCCTTCGTCGGTCACCACATCGAGGTACCACTTGGAGAGATTGAGCATCCGGGCACGTGGAAACTATCGCGCGTTCCCCAAGAGCGATCGCCGTCGAATGATACGAGTTCGCTCGCGAAGCCCACGACCTCCAGGCGCTCACACGGTGTAGGGCTTTCGCCGTAGGGATCTTCTACGGATTATCATTGGTCGGTCCCGAACAACTCCCTGTCCGATTCCAAGGCATGCGCGCACTTCAGTATTTGTCGGACCTCTACAACTACAACACGCTGCGCGAATGGATGACGGCGGCGATCGTCGCTGTCGTCGTGTTCGTGGTCGGAATCGCGCTGCGCGGGCTGCTCGTCAAACGGGTCGGCGCGCTCGCCGCGCGCACCACGACTTACGTCGACGACATGGCCGTGGAGCTGATCGCCAAAACGCGCGCGTGGGTCATTGCCGTGTTCGCGTTGATGTTCGGCGTCGCGCAACTGACGCTGCCGTCGCGCATCGACCTGATCCTCGCCCCGGTCGGTAAGCTCGTCTTCCTCTGGCAGACCGCGCTCTGGGGCGCGGCGGCGATCGGGTTCTGGGTCAAGCACTACTCGATGCACCGCACCGCCAGCAGCGACCGCGCGAGCGTGACGATGATCAACGCGGTCGGCATCGCCGCGAAGATCCTGCTCTGGACGCTGGTGGTCCTCGGCGCGCTGGAGTGGGCGTTCGGTTTCCAGGTCGTTGGCGTTCTGGCGACGCTCGGCGTCGGCGGCGTCGCCATCGCGCTCGCGGTGCAGAATATCCTCGGTGACGTCCTCGCCTCGCTCTCGATCGTGTTCGACAAGCCATTCGACATCGGCGACACGATCGGCGTGGGCGACGTGACCGGCGTCGTCGAGCACATCGGGCTCAAAACGACGCGCGTCCGCAGCATCACCGGCGAGCAGGTGATCATCGGCAACGCCGATCTCCTCAAGAGCCGGCTGCACAATTTCAAACGCATGTATCAGCGCCGGGTGGTCTTCCGACTGGAGTTGGCGTTCGACACGCCACCCGACGCGCTGCAACGCCTGCCGTCGATCGTCGAGCAGATCATCACCGCGCAGTCGCCCGTCAGGTTCGACCGCTGCCACGTGGCGAGCTTCGGCGACGCGTCGATCCGGATCGAAGCTGTGTACTACGTGCTCGACCCCGATTACAAGCGCTACATGGACGTCCAGCAGGCGATCAACATCGAGGTCATTCGCCGATTCGCGTCGGAAAAGGTGCAGTTCGCGTTGCCGACCCGCACGGTGATTCACCAGGGTCCGCTGGCGACGAAGCTCGCGGTGACCAGCGCCGCGCCGAGAGCAGAAGCGGATTCTTAGATCGCCGTTTCGCCAGGCACACGGAAACGCAGGTTCCCAGCTCCCGGCTCACATCAAGCCAGCGTCGGTTACTTCCGGATAGCTCCGCTCCACGCGCGAGATCTCTTCCGCCTGCCCCGGCGACAACACCTCGTCCGCATCCAGACACCAGATCCCGTCGAGCAGCCCCTGACGTCGCAGCACTTCGTGAATTCCCGGGATGCAGCCGCGAAATGCGTTGGCGGCATCGAACACAGCGGCGTTGGCGTCGGTGAGCGCGGCGCCATGCGAGAGGAGCGGCGGACCGAATTCGCCGGACACCCGCGCCTCCTTGATCATCGCGAGGAGCGCGACCGCCCCGCGCGTCCACACGGCCCACTGCCCGAGCAGCCCGCCGTCGATCCAGCGCAGCACGGTCGTGCCGCCGACGCTGATCGGGAAGGGCGTGAGCAGGTCGGCGACGATGTTGTCGTCGTTGCCCGTGTACAGCGCGACGTCGTCGCGCCCCGCCTCGACGACGGCGCGCACGACGTCGATCGTCTGATAGCGATTGAACGGCGCGACCTTGATCGCCCACACGTTCGGGATCTCGGCGAACTCGCGCCAGAACCGATACGAGAGCGCGCGGCCGCCAACCGCGGGCTGCAGATAGAAACCGAACACGGGAAGGATCTCGGCGATCGTCCGGCAGTGCGCGAGCAGCTGGTCGTCGCTCGCGTCGGCCAGGCCGGCAAGGCTGAGGAGTCCGGCGTCGTAGCCGAGTGCCGAGGCCAGCTCGGCCTCACCGCACGCCTGCGACGTCGGTCCGCACACTCCTGCGATCATCGCGAACGTTCGGTCGGGCCCCACGCTGGCACGCGCTTCGTCCATCGCGAGCTCCAGGACCGGACGAAGCAAGCCGACGCCCGACTCCCGAATTGCGAACTGCGTCGTGTGCACGCCAACGGCGACGCCGCCTGCGCCGGCATCGACGTAGTAGCGCGTGAGGCCGCGCTGCCGAGGCTCGTCGAGCGAGCGTGACTCGGTGAGCGCGAGCGGGTGTGCGGGAATTACCTGGCCGGCACGAAGGTGCTCGCGCACGCTGCGCGCGGGAGGGGTGCGCCGAGGTTCAGCGCGCTCAGAACCTGCCATCGCGCGTCTCGAAACTGGTGGGTTTGCCGAGGAGCGATCCGCCGCGCTCGACCCAGTCGGCGACGCGGGTCCGCATCTCGTCGACGGTCACCGTCGCCGGCGCAAACGACGACGACAGACGGCTCGTGTTGCTCAGCAGCGCGTCGCTCCGCTCAGAACCGGCAAAGCGCGGCAACTTTCCAAACCGCTTGCCGAACCACGTCGCCAGCTCGCGGACGGAGAGCGTCTCGCGTCCCGTGAGATTGAGGACGAACGGCGGCGCGCTGGCCAGCGGCAGCGATTCGAGCGCGACCCGATTGGCGTCGCCCTGCCAGATGACGTTCACGTAGCCCATGTCCACCGAGACCGGCTCCGAGCGGAATACTTTGACCGCGAGGTCGACCAGCACTCCATACCGCAAGTCGATCGCGTAGTTGAGGCGAAGAAGCGCCACGCGCGTTCCATGCGTACGCGACGCGAGCTCGAACATGCGCTCGCGTCCCACACACGACGCGGCATACTCGCCGACCGGTGCCAGCGCATCGGTCTCCTGCGACCCGCCCGATTCCACCGGGGTCAGCGCGTAGACGTTGCCGGTCGAGAATGCGACGATGCGCGACGCACGGTATCGGTCGGCACAATACGCGGGAACGAGCGTGTTCATCCCCCAGGTCATCTCCGGCGCGCCGGTCGTTCCGAATTTCTGACCCGCCATGAAGATCACGTTCGGCGCGTCGGGTAGCTTCATCACCGCGTCGTGATCGAGCAGGTCCGCCGACAGGGTCTCGACGCCGACCTCCTCGAGGCGGCGACGCACGTCGCTCGACGACCATCGCGACACGGCCATCACCCGCCGCGAATCGCCGGCGGCGCGGCGCGCCATGCGTGCGAGCGTCGGGCCCATCTTGCCCCCCGCGCCGAGCACGACGACGTCGCCCGGACAGGCGGCGAGCGCCGCTTCCGTCTCCGGTCGCGGCGATGAGAGGGCGTCGTCGAGCTCGGTTTCGGTCATCCGTTTATACCGCCCCTCTCTCCATCGCGGCCCGTTCCGCGTGCCGCTTGATGCGCGCGACCATCGCGTTGAGCCCGACCTCGCGCCCCGACAAGCCGATCCCCTCCATCAGGTGATGCACGAAATCGCCGGGAATCGCCAGTGTCGTGTCCGGTGGCTGCTCGTTGATCGCGGAAAACAGAATGGCAAGAAACGCGGCGACGGTCGGCGATTGCTTGACGTCGAGCTCGGCGTAGAAGTGCAGCTTGCCGTCGCGGAACTCGGGATAGAGTTCCACCGGCGTTTGGCACTCCGGCACCGCGAACTGCGCGCGATCCAGCTCGCGAAACCGTTGCGGGACGGGTTCGAGCTTCTTGGAGTAGTAGACCAGAGTCTGCATCTTTTCCTCGCGACTCATCGCGCGAAATCGAGACAGCACGCGCTCGATGGTGGGCGGCAGCCGCTTCGCGGACGCGGGAACGGACTCGGGAGGAACGTCGCTCATCGTCCCGGATTCAATGGCGGGCCTTGAACGGCGTCAAGCCGCGTGGCTGGTGACGTCGCCGTCATTCGACAATCGCATTACACCACAGAGGAATCTGAGATGCCGACACGGGGTGCGAAGGCACGTTGGGAAGGTGGACTCAAGGGCGGCACGGGAACGTTCAGCACGTCGACCGGCTTGAGCGCCGATTACTCGTTCAGCTCGCGCTTCGAGTCCGGTGCGGGCTCGAACCCCGAGGAGATGCTCGCCGCGGCGGAAGCGGCATGTTACAGCATGGCGTTCAGCGGCGCGCTGGAGCGGAACGGCACGCCCGCGACGAGCGTCGACACGTCGGCCAAATGCACGGTCGAACGTGTGAACGACGCGTTCACGATCACCCGCATCGAGCTCGAGGTCAAAGCGGTCGTGCCGTCGATCGATGACGCGACGTTCCAGAAGCTGGCGGCCCAGGCGCGAGATACCTGCCCCGTTTCGCGCGCGCTCAAGGGCAACGTCGACATTCAACTCGACGCCAAGCTCTCGTCGTGACGGGGAGGGGCCTCGCTTGCGATGGAGCGCGTTCGGCGGCAGCGTTACCCGAACCAAATTCACACTCTTCTGGCTGATCACATGACAACTACCGCCGCACGCAGCGTCACCTACTACAAGTGGGACGAGATCCCGCGCGAGACCGTGTCGCCCTTGCTCGACCGGAAACTCATCACCGGCGACCGGATGATGCTCGCCCACGTCTACCTGAAGAAGGGCTGCATCGTCCCCAAGCACACGCACGAGAACGAACAGCTCACCTACATCCTCGAAGGCGCCCTCCGCTTCTGGATCGGCGACGACGAATCGCAGGAGCTCATCGTGCGCGCCGGTGAAGTGCTGCACATCCCGTCGATGGTGCCGCACAAGGCCGAGGCGCTCGAGGACACACTCGACGTCGACATCTTCGATCCGCCGCGCCAGGACTGGCTGAACAAGACCGACGCATACCTGCGGAAGTAGTCCGTCGTGGAACTCGGGCTCAAGGACAAGGTCGCGCTCGTCGCCGCGGCCAGCAAAGGCTTGGGTCGCGCCGTCGCCGAGGAGCTCGCGGCGGAGGGCGCGACGCTGATGATCTGCGCGCGCGGCCGCGAGGCACTCGAAGCCGCGCGCGACGAGATCGCGGCCCGGACTGGCGGCGACGTGCGCGCGACCGTCGCCGATGTTTCGCAGACGGAGGGGATCACCGCCGTGACGAGCGCCGCGCTCAGCGCTTTCGGTCGCGTCGACATCCTGGTGACGAACGCCGGCGGCCCGCCGGCCGGGATCTTCGAGATGCACGATTGGGACGTGTGGCAGCGGGCCGTCGATCTGACGCTGCGCAGCACGGTCGAGCTGACGCGTGTCGTACTGCCGGGAATGCGCCAGCGTCGGTGGGGACGCGTCATCAACATCACGTCCATCGCGGCGAAGCAGCCGGTCGACAACCTGATCCTGTCGAACAGCATTCGCGCCGCCGTCACGGGATTTTCGCGCACGCTCGCCAACGAGGTAGCGGCGGACGGGGTCACGGTGAACACGCTCCTCCCCGGCTACACGCGTACGGAGCGCGTCGAGGAGCTGGCCGACGCGAACGCGGCGAAGGAGAGCACGACGCGTGCGGCGATCATGGCGCGCTTCGAGCGCGAGATTCCCATGCACCGCTTGGCGGAACCGCGCGAGTTCGCGGCGCTCGCCGCGTTCATCGCGTCGGAGCGCGCGAGCTACATCACCGGCCAGTCGATCGTCGCCGACGGGGGCTGGATTCGCTCGCTGATGTAGTCCGTCGCTCGCGTCAAGCGAAGTAGCGCGCGGTCCACGCCGAGCCGGCCGGCTGCTCGAATCGCGTCCGCCACGCCGACGCCGCGCTCACGCCCGTGTCGAACACCGGCGTGCTCTTGCCGACCTCTCCGCGTTTCACTTGCTCGGCGAACTGGTCGCGTGACGTGGCCTCGATCCCGCTTGCCGTGCGATAGAACACGCGTCCGCCGCCCACGAGGCGCGAGCCGATGGTCCGCTCGAGCTGCTGCAGCGCACGAAACAATCCGTCGATCGAGCACCCGGACGCGTTCTCGGCGTTCACATCGACGCCGATCGCGAGAAACCGGTTGTCGCGCCAGTCGCGCGCACAGATCAGTGGAACGCCGTGCGCCTTCCACGCGGCAAGAAAATCATCGACCGCGCCGAGCACCGCCGCCTCGGCGTCGCCGGTGAGTTCGCGGTCGCTGGCGAACACCCAAAGCCGGGCTGAGTCCGGGAGTTTTTCAAAAGGAACAATTGGCATTGCTTTCAAAGATAGGCTCGAGCAACAGCCTCGGCTTGTCAGCCGAGTGCCGAGGCTGTCCCGGCAACGGGGGTCACGACTCGACGCCGGGCCACGACGACCGTGATGTTGTCCAATCCGCCGCGATCGAGCGCCGTGTCCAGCAGCGTCTTGCAGATGTCTTCCGAGCGCGCGGTCGCGGCAATCGTCTTCCCGATTTCGTCGTCGGTCACGTGCTTGGTCAGGCCGTCACTGCACAAGAGGAGGACCGACCCGAACCGGTCGATTCGCATTCGCGTGACCTCCGGCACGGCCTCTTCGGCGTCACCGCCGACCGCGCGCGACAAGACGTGGCGGTACGGCGACGAGACGAGCCGCTCGCGGGGCATGACGCCCTGATCGACCAGCTCCTGCGCCACCGTCTGGTCTCGCGTCACCTGCGTGAGCGTTCCCTCCCAATAGTAGTACGCGCGGCTGTCGCCAAGCTGCACGACGTAGAGCCATGGCCATACGACGATCCCGAGCGTGAGCGTCGTCGCCATCGGCCGTTTGTCGCCTCGCTGCTTGGCCTCCGCTCTCACCGCGTGGTGCGCTTCGGAGACGGCGCTCCGCAAGGACTCGAGGAAAACGTCTTCGTTCTTCCCCGACTCGTGGTACGAGCGCAGGCTCGAGTCCACGTACCGCATGATGGTCTCGCTCGCAATACGCGAGGCCTTGCCCCCTTCGGCGTTCCCGCCGACGCCGTCCGCAACGAGAACGATCGACGCCAGCACCGCGCCGCGGAGGGGCAGCTGGTCGACGTTGGGCAGGCTGGTCGCGTGAACGATGACCTGGGGATGGACGGTGCACGCGAGAAAGTGGTCCTCGTTCTCCGTGCGTTTCTTGCCGGGGTGCGTCAGGCCAAAAAAATCGAGTTCGTCGTTACGAAGCAGTTGGCTTGGATTCGCGTTCGTGGTGAACATCTCGGCGACTTTCATCGAGCCTCCTCGTATGTTCCCCGGTCCCGCGGACGGTACGAGCAAAAGTTGGTCCGTCTAGCATGTCCCGCGCAGCCATGGTGGGCAAGACGCCGGGTCGCGAGCGGGGCAACGAAATCCCTTGCCGGCGCGTTCGCCGAGAACTAGGGATTAGTTTCGCTCGTCGCCACGACACTCCCTCCTCCACCAGACCCTCATGTCCTCGACAACGTACGATCGGCGCGCGTTCATGGCGTACTTCGGCTCGATCGGGCTCGGAACCACGCTCCTTCCCGGCGTGTTGTGGGCGCAGGCCGCCCAGCAACAGGGAACCGCGATCACAATGGACCAAATCGCGGCGGCCGAGGAGGTGGCAGGGCTCCAGTTTTCGGACGAGGAGCGCAAGGCGATGGCCGACGGGTTGAGTCGCGCTCGCAACGGCCTGGCGACGCTTCACAAGGAACCGCTCGACATGAGCATGTTCCCCACGATCGTGTTCGACCCGTTGCCAACCGGGAAGGAGCTGCCGAAGAAGACGAAAGCGCCGACAGTGCGGAGCAAGGTCGCCGTGATGGCGCGGCCGGGGAGCCTCGACGAGCTGGCGTACGAACCCGTGACGACGCTTTCTGAACTGGTGCGCACGCGCAAGGTGAAGCCGTCGGAGCTGACCGACATGTACCTGTCGCGGATCAAGCGGTACGACCCGCAGCTCCACTTCGTCATCAACCTGACCGAAGAACGCGCGCGCAGGCAGGCGGCCACGCTCGATTCAGAGATTGCTCATGGCCACTATCGTGGTCCGCTCCACGGGATCCCGTGGGGCGCAAAGGATCTGCTGGCCGTGAAGGACTACCCAACGACGTGGGGCGCCGGGTTGTACCAGGATCAGAAGTTCGATTACGACGCGACCGTCGTGCAGCGGCTCGACGACGCCGGCGCCGTGCTCGTCGCCAAGCTCACGCTCGGGTCGCTCGCGCAGGGAGATCGGTGGTGGAAGGAGCGCACGCGCAACCCATGGAACCCGGAAACGGGATCGAGCGGCTCGTCGGCCGGCCCGGCGTCGGCCACTGCCGCCGGATGCGTGGGGTTCAGCATCGGCTCGGAGACGAACGGCTCGATCACGTCGCCCTCGCGCACGTGCGGCGTCGCGGGATTCCGTCCGACCTTTGGGCGCGTGCCGCGCTCCGGCGCGATGGCGCTCTCGTGGACGACCGACAAGCTCGGCCCGATCTGCCGCAGCGCCGAAGATTGCGCCCTCGTGTTCGATACGATTCAGGGCCCCGACGGCATCGACCGCTCGATCAAAGCATATCCGTTCAACTGGAATGCGAGCGAGAAGCTCTCGAAGCTCAAGATCGCGTACATCAAGTCCGACTTCGAGCGCACGGTGAACGGCACGACGACGCCGATCGCCGAGGCGGCGCACTTCCTCGAGGTGCTTCGGTCGCTTGGCGCCAACCCGGAACCAATCGACGCGCCAACGCCTAACTATGGTTATCTCGACTCGATCATCCTGAACGCGGAGTGCGGAGCCGCGTTTCAGGTCGACACGCTGAATGGCCGGATCAAGGAGCTGGAGCCGTACAGTAGTTGGCCGAACACGTTC
>Ga0326726_10001427_pt1 | contig 22185 bp, 16 predicted proteins | sample MHFenrmetagenome_2_FD_207603 | JGI IMG/M metagenome (GOLD analysis project Ga0326726, IMG submission 207603) | Lab enriched peat soil microbial communities from Michigan Hollow, Ithaca, NY, United States - MHF15MN | ecosystem: Environmental > Terrestrial > Soil > Wetlands > Peat | place: USA... | reverse complement strand
CACCCGAACATCGTTCCGGTCCGCGCCGTGCTCGATTTCGGGGGCTCGGGGATTGGGATCGTGATGGAGCATCTCGCGGGTCGAACCCTCCGAGAGGTGCTCAGCTCCGACGGATTCCTCACGCCTCCGCGCGCCGAGCGTGTCATCCGGGACATCGGACACGCGCTCGAGGCTGCGCATGCGGCGGGCATCATTCACCGCGACGTCAAACCGGAAAACATCTTCCTCGAGGACGATGGACGCGCGGTGCTCGCCGACTTCGGCCTGGCCCGCTCGATGGCCGACACCGAGCTCACGATGCACGGCGTGGCGCTCGGGACGCCAGCCTATATGTCGCCCGAGCAGATCGACAGTGCGATACTCGATGGCCGTGCCGACATCTACAGCCTTGGGCTCGTTGGATGGGAGATGCTCGCAGGTCGCCGGCCGTGGGGCGGCGAAAGCCTCTACGGCATTCTCTACCGTCAAAAGTACGAGATGCTGGCCGACCTGCGCGATCTTCGAGAGGGGGTCCCGGACACGCTCGCCGAGGTGATCGCGCGATCGATCGAGAAGGATCGCGACGCTCGATGGCCCGATGTTCGGGCACTGCTCGAGGCGCTCGACTCGACGCCGACAGACCGGCCCCTGCCCGTCGTTCCGCTGCGCGCCGCTGAAACGATGCGCTTCGTTCGCACGCCGGAGTCGGCGGTGCCGATGCTCTCCATGAAGGAGTTGGCGGCGCTCATTCCCGAGCTCGAGGAGCGGCCCCGGCGACGTTGGGCGCCGATCATCGCCAGTGTAGTATCTGTGGTTGTCGTGGTCGGGGCGCTCGCCGCCTTTCTCCTTCGCCCGCGATCGACATCGGACTCATTCCAAGTCGTGCCCGCGGGCGATGTCCGGAGACCGGTCGAATTGCAGGCGACGGGCGAGGCGTCCCCGCTCGTCCATCCGGACTCGACGGCCTTGGTGGCGGCGGCGGTGGGGAGCTCCGCGCCGGCGCCACCAGCGCGCTCCGCGCCGGCATCGTCAGCGAGCGCCCGGCCTGCGCTGCCAGCATCGAACGACAGCGCGAAGCCCACGACGCCGACGCCGCCCGACACACGAACGCCGCTTGACGTGAAGCGTCCGGAGCTGGATCGCATCGTCACGGCCGTCCGCTCGCCGACCATCACGGTTCCACCGGAGGCGCAGGCCATCGCCCCGAGCCCGACGATCATCGCCGCGGGAGGCATGCACAGTTGCTTCATCAACCCTGGTGGGCGTGCGTTGTGCTGGGGCGGCAACGAGCAGCATCAGCTCGGAGGACGCGCCGGAGAGTCGTCCGGGCCCATTGCCGTCGCGACCAGCGAACGGTTTGCTACGATCGCCGCCGGCCTGTCCCACAGTTGCGCGATCACGCGTGAGGGGTCGGCCTGGTGTTGGGGAAGCAACGATCACGGCCAGCTGGGCGACGGCTCGCGCAATCCGCGACTCGCGCCCGACCGCGTCGCGGACGCGCATGTGTTCCGCGCGATCGCCGCCGGCGTGGCGCACACCTGCGGGTTGGACGCCTACGGGCTTGCGTGGTGTTGGGGATCGAACGCGCGGGGGCAGCTCGGAGACAGCACGACCCGCGACAGCGCCGTCCCCGTGAACGTCCGCGGCGGTCGGTTCGTTGCGGTCGTCGCCGGGTGGAACTTCGCGTGCGGCCTCACCGGCAGCGGATCGGTGAGCTGTTGGGGTGACAACGGCGCTGGCCAGCTCGGAGATGGCTCGACGTCGGACCGTCGCGTGCCTGTCGCGCTCGCGTCTCCCGTCCCGTTCACGTCGATCGCGGCCGGCAGCAGCCATGCTTGCGGGGTGACCGCGGCGGGAGAGGCGTACTGTTGGGGCCAGAATCGCAACGGCCAACTGGGTGACGGGACCAACGTGGACCGGGCGACTCCTGTGCTGGTGCACAGCACCGCGCACTTCGTGTCGATCACCACGGGAGGGGTGCACACGTGCGCGCTCGCGGACGACGGCGCGGCGTTCTGCTGGGGAAGAAACACCTACGGACAGTTGGGTACGGGCCGAACGACCGACGAATCTGTTCCGACGAGGGTCGTCGACGGCCACTCATTTGCCTCAGTGCGGGCATTCGGCTCACACACGTGCGGCGTCACCGTGACGGGAGAGCCATTCTGCTGGGGCTACAATCTGCAGTATCAACTCGGCGACGGCACCCGGACGCACCGCATGCGCCCCGTCCGCGTCGAAATCAGCGGCGGATGATGAGGACCATGACATTGAGCGGTCTCGCCTGTCGCACGCGGGCGCGTTTCAACCTCAAAGCGTGGGTGAGCGCCGCCGGCAGCGGCGCGGTATTGGCGTCGCTGATCCTGCATCCGGTATCGTCATACGCGCAGAGCGGACTCGCCGGTGACCCGTTGAAGGCGGGTGCGCCGCGCGTTCGGCCCGTCTGCTCTGTGGCCAGAGTCGGCGCCGCGCCAGCTCCCGAGCAGCGCCAGCGAGCGCGCGATCTCATGGAGCAGGGACAGCAGGCGGCCATTCTCGGCGATAGCCCGGCGGCGTTGCGCGCACTGCGGGACGCATCGGTGCTCGACCCGACGGATCCGGATCTCGCCTATCAACTCGGCCGCGCCTACGAAACCGCGAAGGACGCGCGAAACGCCATCGCGGAGTACTGTCGGTTTCTCTCGCTGGCACCGACGTCGCCCGACGCAGGCGAGGTCGTCGAGAAAGTCAGAACCCTCGCGCCCCCGCGCCCCGAGCAAATCATCGACCTGACACTCGCGATCTTCCGGTCGGGCGTGGCCGCGTATCAGCGCGGCCAATTTGCCTCCGCCGACAGCGCATTTACGCGCGCGATCGAGGCCGACTCTGACTGGGCAGATGCGTACTACAACCGGGCGCGGGTCCGTATTGCCCGCGGCGATCGCGAAGCGGCTCGCGCCGATTTCGCCCGATATCTCGCGCTCGTTCCGGATGCGGCCGACCGCCGCCAGGTCGCACGCGAAATGGGCGATCTCGGTCCTGAGGAGTTGTCGCCACTGCTGGCGCTCGCGTACGGCGTGGTGATGCCGGGCGGCGGACAGTTCTATGCGCATCGGCCGATTCGTGGCGTATTGACGTTTGCTGTCGTGGCGGCCGCATCGGTTGTGGCAGCGAAAACGCGGACCGTCGGCTCGGCGTCGACGGGAGTGAGGACCGAGCGTCCGTATCTCATCGCCGGCATTCTGACTGCGACGGGCGTCGGGGTCGTGAGCGCCGTGAACGCTGCACTGTACGTTTTGTCGACTCAGGATGCTCCAGTGCGCGTGGGGCTATCCTTTGTGCCGGGATCGAACACCTTCGTCGCGCGCGCCAGCGTACCGTCGGGCTGGTAGGGAGGTTCAGAGTGCACGTTCGAGACTTGATCGATCGTCAGCGCGTCATCACCGTGAGTTCCCAAGAGGAAGTCGCGAGCGCAGTTCGCCTCCTCTTCATTCACAACATCGGCGGAATGCCCGTCGTCACGCCTGACGGCGCCGTCGTCGGGTTCATCGGCGAACGAGACATCGTGAAGACGATGAACGGGCATCTCGGTCCGGTCCGCCACATGCTGGTCCATGAGGCGATGCGACCCGCCGATTTTTGCGATCCGGACGAAGGCGTCGAGGCCGTCATGCGGCGAATGACGAGCGAGCGAATTCGCCACCTCGTCGTCCGGGAACACGGCAACGTCCTCGGCGTCGTGTCGGTCGGCGACATGGTGAAGTTCCGTCTCAGTCAACTCGAGATGGAAACCGCGGTGCTGCGCGACTACGTGGCCGCGCACCGCGCGTCGAGCTGATCGCGGCCGACGTGTTCGTGCTGACGATGGGCATCGTCGAGTGTTCGGCGACGTGGACGCGACGGATGCGCTGCGGCTCACCAGGGAGCGGCACTGTGCGGGTTGGGGAGTGAGTAGTCATGGATTTCGGAGTAGTGAACGGGCGACTCTACCAGAGTCGCCCGTGGTCGCTTTGCAGAGCGGCGGGCAGGACCTGGAGCGGAATCGGGGCCGGGGAGCCCCGTTCTTGACGGTCGAGGCCGCCGCCGAGATCTTGTGTCGGAAAGGCACGGACGGCACGACGCGATGAGAGATCTTGTGAGTGGGATCTGGACCCGGGCGCAGTGCTGCGTGACATCGCGGAACCTGAGATCGGCCGCGCTGTTGGTGTTGTGCTTCACGACCATCACGTGCGGCAGCGACCAAGGGCCGCCGTCCGCGACCACGAGGGACTTCTCCCTTCGCGCTGCATCGTCGTCGATCACGCTGCAGGCCGGCGCCGCGAGTCCCGTCATCTCAGTGACGGTCAATCCGCTCGGTGGGTTCGCCGACGTCGTGAATTTGATCGTGTCAGATTTGCCGGCGGGCGTCACGGTCGCGACGTCGGCGACTCTGACCGCGTCAGCCGCAGGGCCTGCGAGTATCGTGCTCGTGGCGGCGCGTTCGGCCGCAGTGGGACAGTTCACCGTTCGCATCTCGGGAACGGCCGGAGCGCTCACGCGAGCTACACAACTCGATGTCATCATCACGCCGGCATCGACCTTCGACGTGGTGGTCTCGAGTCCGATTGTCGCTCTGCGGGCCGGCACCACCAGCGGCGCGCTTTCGGTCAAGGTCGTTCCTGGCGCGGGATGGACCGATTCAACGCGGATCGAGCTGATCGGCCTCCCGGCGGTCGCGCGCACAACACTCGTCGCACCGGTTCGGGTTCCGTCCGACGGAAATGTGAGCTTCACGGTCTCGGCGATTGGAACCGCGCCGCTCGGCGACTATCCCTTCACGCTTCGCGCTACGGGAGACGAGATCACCCGCGACATTGTCGTCCACCTGCAGGTGGTCGGTCCGATTCGCGCGTGGGAAGATTCGACGCAACTGTATCTCGAGCGAGTCGAGCAAGGCGACACGGCGCGCATCGTCGTTGATAAGCGGCGCGGAGGCACGATCGTCGAGGCCTCGCACAATGGGCACAATTTCCTGAGTGTGGCTGGCAATGCCGCTGGTGCACAGACGCAGTTGTTCACCGCCGGTTTGTACGATGACTGCTTGGGATGCTCCGGGACGTACGGATGGTCCGCGTTTCAAGGGGGGACAAGATCGGGAGCGCCGAATCCGCTCATTGTCTCGCGGGTCGACAGCACCTCGCTGTATACCAGCGCGACCGGACAGCAATGGGTCCCGTTGACTGGGTGGATGGGACCGATCCCACCAAGCACGGTAGTGACGGTGGAGCAATGGGTCTCGCCGGTTTCTACGAGCCCGGCGGGATTCGTCGTCCGCACGAGAATCACGCATGCAAGCCCGGCGCCGCTGGCGGCACCGTCGAGCCACCACTTTCCGTCGATTCGCGGCGATGGGTCGCTTACGCGCGCGCTGCACTATGGGGGATCCTCGCCATGGACTGGAGATGCGACGATCGAGCAGGCGCTCACCGCGTCCATGCCACGGGCGCAGAAATTCGTGGCAACAGAACGCTGGGTCGCACTCGTGGACGCACGTGACCAAGGGGTCACCCTCTACTCGCCGTCGTCATATCCGGAGATCGAGCTTCGACGCGAGCCGATCTCGACCAACGCCTCCGCGGGGGATGCCTATGCCGCTTCAGCGACAACGGCTTTCCCGTTGCCAGTGTACGGATCTGTCGAAGCGCAATCCTATTTGTTCGTTGGAGATTGGCATGCTGCCCGCACCGCCATTGCATCGCTAAGGACGCAGCCGGCGCCGGACATTCAAGTTCCATTTGGGTTTCTCGACCGGCCGTTCCCAGATTCCGTGATCGCCGGAACGGTACAACTCATCGGTTGGGCGCTCGATGATCGCGGTGTGACGCGTGTCGAGGTGCTGGTGGACGGGTCCGTCGTCTCGACGGGAACCTTGACGATCAATCGTCCAGATCTTCAGGGACCGTGGCCCTGGGCGCCGCTGTCATCCGGGTATTCGCTCGCCCTGGACACGAGGCGCTTTTCTGACGGGCCGCACTTGATTGCGGCCCGTGCCGTCGACGCCGCCGGCAACTCGGTGACCTTGACGGCGCCCAAGAACGTCATCATTGCGAACACGGGACCGCCCACGATCACGGCGCCGCCGCACATCACGGTGACCAGTGGTGCCGTCGAGATCGTTCGCCAATGGGCTTCGGATCATTGTGACAATGCCGATGATCCCGACGTTCCGGCGCGGATGATTCGCCAGGCCGACGGATCATTCCTCCTGCTCGACTCGAATGCGCCGGACACTCGCGTCCTGCGCGGGCCGACTCCCGCCACCGTTCGCGGGGACTGCTCTCCCGTGTACCGATCACGCAAGGACAGCGTGGCCAACACGTTTCGAAACATGGAATGGCTTGCCTCGCTGTACCGCGACGGAGACGTGATTCATGCCCTGGTCCACAACGAATTCCACGACCCGTTCGGGCCGGCGTGCCTCAAGGGCAATCTGACGCCGGCGAATCCCTGTTGGTACAACAGCATCACCTACGCTACGTCGACGGATGGCGGCCGCACGTTCAGCGAGCCAGCCTCGCCAGGCAACGTCGCGGCGGCTCCGCCCGAGCAATGGGATCCGGCGATGGGCGATGCGCAATACGGCTACTTCAGTCCGAGCAACATCATCCGCCACTCCGACGGATACTATTACGCCTTCTTCTGGGCGCATCCGATCAAGTTCTTCCCGACGCTGGGGGGCAATTGTCTGATGCGCACGAAGACGCTCGCCGACCCGTCGAGTTGGCGCGCCTGGAACGGAGATGCCTTTACAGTCGCGATGGCGAGTCCGTACGTCAGTGCGATGGCGCCCGCCTGCACGTTCATCAGCGTTCAGGTGAACGTCTCGAGCGTGTCGTGGAGTACGTATCTACAACGCTACGTGGCGGTCGGCGTTTCGAGTCGCACGGACGTGTTCCCCGGTGGCAAGCTCGTTTGCGGCTTCTTCTTCGCAACGTCGGCCGACCTCGTCCACTGGTCCACGCCGCAGTTGCTCGTTCAGACGACGCTGACCTTCACCCCCTGCGGCGGCCCCGACCCGCCGGTGGGCGGCGACACGTACCCGTCGTTGATCGATCCGAGCGATACGACCGTGAACTTCGAGAATATCGGACAGACCGCCTACGTCTACTTCACGCGGTTTATCGACAAAGGACCGAACCGCGACCTCCTGCGGATCCCGGTGCGATTCAGCGTCCCGTAATTAAGATTCTCGAGCAACAACACGACGACTACCGACTGTCAGCGCGCGAGCAGCCGAAACAGCTTGCGTTCATCTAGTGTCGTGAGTTAAAAGTTCGTGGACAGATAATTGCTCTAGGCAGAGGGCATCTCCAACACGAGATTGCCCCCATGGTGCGCGGCCCAGCGTTGCAGCCCTTGGTGCTCACGGATGCAGAGATCGCGCAATTGACGGCGTGGAGCCGTCGACCGAAGACGGCGCGGGCGTTGGCGGAACGAGCGGCCATCATCCTCGCGAGTGCAGCGGGAGCGGCGAGCACCGAGGTGGCCGCTGCCGTGGGCGTGAATCGCGGCACCGTCGGCAAATGGCGCACGCGGTTTCTTGCCCAGCGACTCGATGGCCTGCTCGACGCGCCGCGGCCTGGTGCGCCGCGCACCATCACGGATGGCGATGTCGAGCGCGTGATCCGCAAAACGCTCGAGGAACGCCCGCCCGAGACGGAAGCCACGCACTGGAGCACGCGGACGATGGCGCAGGCGGCGGGCGTGACGCAAACGGCGGTCGTTCGCATCTGGCACGCGTACGGCTTGCAGCCGCATCGCGAGGAGACCTTCAAGCTCTCGACGGATCCGCTTTTCATCGACAAAGTGCGCGATGTCGTGGGACTTTACTTGCAGCCGCCCGAGCGGGCGCTGGTCCTCTGTGTCGATGAGAAGACCCAAGTGCAGGCGCTGGATCGCACCGCGCCGCTGCTGCCGCTGCGCCCGGGCCAGCCCGAGCGGCACACGCATGACTACGTGCGCCACGGGACCACCGCGTTGTTCGCCGCGTTGGACGTCGCGACGGGGAAAGTGATTGCGCGCTGCCACCCGCGCCATCGCGCCATCGAGTTCCGCCAGTTCCTCACCACGATCGACGCGCGGGTGCCGCCGGAGCTCGAGGTCCATCTGGTTCTCGACAATCTGAGCACGCACAAAGCCCCAACCGTGAGGCGCTGGCTCGCGCAGCATCCACGCTATCACCTCCACTTCACGCCCACGTCCGCCTCGTGGATGAATCAAGTGGAGACGTGGTTCTCGCTTCTCACCCGGCGGCAGCTTCGGCGAGGGGTCCATCGAAGCGTCGCCGAGTTGGAAGCCGCCCTCCTCGCCTACGCCGCGCGCAGCAACGAGACTGCCAAGCCATTTCGTTGGACGAAAAGTGCCGACGAAATCCTCCAAAGCGTCAAGCGATTCTGTCTGCACACTTCCAACTCACGACACTAGTTCCACTTCAGCCCGCGCAGCTGATCGAGGTTCACGTTTCCGCCCGAGAGCACGACGGCGACCTTGGATCCCGCCGGCAGCTTCACGAGTCCGTGCAAGAGCGCCGCGACCGGGGCGGCCGCCGCGCCTTCGACCATCAGCTTGCACCGCTCCATCACCCAGATCATCGCGTCGAAGATCTCGCGGTCCGGCAGCGCGACGATCTCGTCGACGAAGCGCTGCACGACGGAGAAGTTGATCTCTCCGGCGCGACGCACGCGCAGCCCGTCGATGATCGTGTTGCACTCGATCGTCTCGAGCTTCCCCGACGCGAGGCTCCGCTGCATGGCCGGTCCGTCCGACGACTCGACGCCGATCACCTTCGCGTTCGGGTTGTGGCTCTTGATCGCCATCGACACGCCGGCGATCAGCCCACCGCCGCCGATCGGCACCACGACCGCGTCCACCTCGGGCCAGTCCTGCACGATCTCGAGCCCGAGCGTGCCCTGCCCCGCGATGAGCTGCTCGTCGTCGAAGGGATGGACGTAGGTCAGCCCTTCGGTCCGCACGAGCTCCTTCGCCTTCTCGTTGGCTTCGTCCCAGATGCTCCCATGCAGCACGACCTCGGCGCCGTAGCCTTTCGTCGCCGCGATCTTGGCCGGCGTGGCGTTCGTCGCCATGCACACGACGGCTCGGATTCCATGAATTCGTGCGGCGAGCGCCACGCCCTGCGCGTGGTTGCCGGCTGACGAGCAGACGACGCCGCGCCGTTTCTGCTCCTCCGGCATCAGCGCGAACTTGTTGAGCGGGCCGCGAATCTTGTACGAGCCGACGCGCTGGAACATCTCCGCCTTGGTCCGCACCTCGTAGCCCGTGAGCTCGCTGAGCTGCCGGGAGGTGAGCAGCGGCGTGTGCTTGATGTGCGGCGCGATCCGCGCGCGAACTTCCTGATAATCCTTCAGCGTCAGCGTGAACATGTCGATGTGAGGAGAGGATCCGGAAACTACTGGTGCGGTCAACGAGCCGGCCAGGAGAGAGAGCCCTACGCTTCGAGGACCGAGCGCACCACCGCGCCAGCACGCGCCGCGTCCGCGGCGCTCACGTCGAGGTGCGTCACCATGCGAATGCGCGTCGCCGTCCACTCGGCCACGAGCACGTCCTGGCGCTTGCACGCGGCGACGACGGGCGCCGCCTCCCGACCGGCAGGCAGATCGATCATCACGATGTTGGTCTCCGGCCGGACGACCGACGCGCCGCCGGCGCCATCAACCGCCGCGGCGAGGGTGCACGCATTCGTGTGATCGTCCACGAGGCGGTCCATGTGATGGTCGAGGGCGTAGAGCACCGCCGCGCCTAGGATGCCCGATTGCCGCATCGCGCCGCCGAACAGCTTGCGCGCGGTCCACGCCGTCTCCATCGCCGCGCGCGTTCCGGCCAGCGCCGCGCCGACGGGCGCGCCGAGCCCTTTCGAGAACGCGACCATCACCGTCTCCGCGCATGCCGAATACTCCGCGAGCGACACGCCGCTTGCGACGCTGGCGTTCCAGAGACGCGCGCCGTCCATGTGGACCGGAAGCCCGCGCTCCCGGGCGACCGCGCGAATCGCTTTGAGCTCCGCGAGGCTCGTGATCCTGCCGCCCGCGCCGTTGTGCGTGTTCTCGACGCACACGAGGCTCGCCGCGGGATAGTAGCGCGACACCGGACGCATCGTGCGCCGCAGGTCGGCCGCCGTCATCACCGAGTCCTCGGGGTGGACGGCGAGCACCTGCGCACCGCTCAACGCCGCGACGCCGGCGATCTCGCTGTGGGTGAGATGCGCGTCGACGTCGACGAGCACTTCGGTCCCGCGCGGCGCGTAGAGCCACACGGCCGCCTGATTGGCCATCACGCCGCTCGGAAAGAACAGCGCCGCTTCCTTGCCGAGGAGGGCGGCGACTCGCTCCTCGAGGCGCCGCATCGTCGGGTCACCGTCCCGTTCGTCGTCGCCGACTTCGGCCGCCGCCATCGCGGCACGCATACCGGGCGTCGGTTTGGTGACCGTATCGCTTCGCAGATCGATCGTCATGCGCGGGAATATGGCGGATGCCGCATTCCCCGCGCCATCAGGGTCGTCGCGGCCCTAGTCGGTGAACACCTCGCGCTGGCGCTTGCGAACGCGGCGGAGCTCATACACCTGTCCGACCTCGCCGCCGAGGATGAAGATGAGCGATGCGTAGTAGAACCAGACGACGAGCGCGGCGATCGCCGTCGCCGCGCCGGAGTAGAATGACGCCGGGTTGAACGCCCGCGTGTAGTACGAGAAGGCGATGCGCGCCACCTCGAACGCCACGCTCGTGAACCCGGCCGCGAAGAACGCCGTGCTCGCGCGCACGCGGCGAATCGGCAGGTACTTGTACAGCGCGAAGAACATCAGGCCGATGAACACGAATGCAATGCCGCGGCCGATCGCGTACTCGACGCTACCCATCACTTCGTCGCGAAGTCCCATCGTCACGAGCGCCATCGCGCCGGTGCGCGTCGCCAGCGTCAAGTACGCAGTCACGGTGACGCTCGCCACGAAGAGCAGCGTCGACACGATGGTGATCTTCACGTCGAAGATCTTGCCGGCGATGATGCCGCGCTCCGTCTCGATGTCGAACACGCTCGCCAGCACCGTGCGCAGCGACCCGAACAGCCGCGTCGAGAACCAGACGAAGCCGATCGAGCTGTACCACGTCAGCGAGCTGCGCTTGTTGAGGAGGTCGGTGATCAGCTTGTCCACCGACGAGGTGTCGCCGTGCTGATGGTCCGGCAGCATTCGGTCGATGAAGTCGAACACGACCGTCGATGAGCTGACGTCGCCGGAGTGCACGACGAGCGGCAGGAGGAAGGTCACGCCCGTCGCGAGAAGCAGGACGAACGGCACCGCCGCCAGCATCAGGTTGAACGCGATGCCGCCGGCGAGAAAGAGGACGTTGTCCTCCCCGCTATTGTCCCACACCCGCTGAGCGTAGTCTCGAAGCGTCCAGCCAAAGCTGGCGAAGGCCGAGCGCGGCTGGTGAGCCGGGCTCGCGACCGGCGCGGCCGCGCTACTCTCCACCGGGCTCGTCGCCGATCGGCGTGCGATCTTCGTGCGCGACCGCGGCGCCGGCGTGATACGCCGCCTTCGTCTCGGCGATCCGCTGCTCGAGCTCCTGGCGCGCGTCCTTCGCCGCGGTTCGCCCGGCATCCATCGCGCGATTCACCTGCCGCTTCTTGAGGTCGATGGCGTCGCGCGCCGAATCGATCTTCTCCTCGACGCGGCGGCGTGCGTCGTCGAACGTGTCGGTGACGCGGTCGGTCACGTCGGTCACCGCGTCCTCCGCCGCCCGACGCACGCGATGCGCGCGGCGACGAATGTCGCGGCGGGTCGCCGCGCCGGACCTCGGCGCGAAGAGCAGCGCGGCACCGACACCGATCGCGAGGCCGAGCAGAAACGGCGTCACTCCCGCGGACTGCTTCTCGATGACAACGACTCGATCGTCGTCGTCGACCTCATACCGGGCCATGGTCGACTCCTCGTTGCAGCGTTAGCGCTTCTTCACCGCGGATTTCTTCAGCGTCGCGCCGGGGCGCATCGCCGCCGGGCCCTTCCCGTTCCCCTCGTCCTCGACATGCTCGGCGTTCACCAGCACCAGCAGGTCGCGCTTCACTTCCTCGGCATCCACGCCGAGGAGCTTGGCCGTGCGCGGCGCGTCCCCCCCGGTCGATGCAAAGGTACGCAAAACCAGCTGCCGGCGCGCGTCGGAGACTGTCGCACCCACGGGAATGGTCACCGAGGTGGCGACCTCCCCGGCGGTCCGCAGGTGCCTCGGCATCACGTCGTTCAGGCCGATCTTTTCGCCGCGCGCCATGATCACCGCCCGTTCGACGGCGTTTTTCAGCTCCCGGACGTTGCCCGGCCAATGGTACGACAAGATCCAGTCCCAGGCCGCGGTGTCGAAGTCGGAGAAGTGCTTACCGTTCTGCGTCGAATAGCGGGACAGGAACTCGTTGGCGAGGAGCTGAATGTCCTGCGACCGCTCGCGAAGGGGTGGGAGATCGATCTGCACCACCGCGAGCCTGTAGTAGAGATCCTCACGAAGCTCGCCCTCGGCGAGCGCCTCCTGCAGGTTCCGGTTCGTTGCCGCGACGATTCGGATGTCGACTTGGATCTCCTTCTTGCCGCCGAGCCGGCGCACCATCCGCGTCTCGAGCGCCCTGAGGAGCTTCACCTGGATGTCCGGTGACATCTCGGCCACTTCGTCGAGAAAGATCGTTCCGCCGCTCGCCATCTCGAACGCGCCGGGTTTTTCGTTCACCGACCCAGTGAACGCGCCCTTTTCGTGGCCGAACAGCTCGTTCTCGAGAATCTCCTTCGGCAGCGCGGCGCAGTTGAGCGCGAAGAACGGTCCCTTGGCGCGGTCGCTCTTCGCATGCACCGCGCGCGCGACGAGCTCCTTGCCGGTGCCCGACTCGCCGAGGATCAGCACGCTCGCCGAGGACGGCGCGACAGCGTCGATGATCTGATAGACCTCACGCATCGCGTCCGACTGGCCGGTGAGCTCGCCGTAGTGCGTGAGCCCCTCGAGCTTCGACGTGAGCTCGCGGTTCTTCTGTTGCACCGCGAACTTCTCGATCGCCTTGGGAATCAGCGCCTTGAGCCGATTCAGCTTGTCGGCGTTGAGCGGCTTCTCGATGTAGTCGTAGGCGCCCTGCTGCATCGCCTGGACGGCCGAGTCCACCGTGGCCTGTCCGGTGATGATGATGCATTCGGTCGGGATCTGCCGCTGCTGGAGCTCGCGCAGGAGGCCGAGGCCGTCGAGCTTCGGCATCTTGAGGTCGGCGAGGACCACGCCGTATCGCTCCTCAGCCAATCGCTCGAGCGCCTTCTGTCCGTCGGGCGCGATCTCGACGGTATATCCCTCGTCCGACAGAATCGCGCCCAGGCCGGCGGTGATCGCCGCCTCGTCGTCGGCGATGAGGACCTTCGCGTGTGCGGGCTTCATGTGTCCGTGCGTCTGCTCCTCTTCGATTCGCGCCGCGTTCCTCGATCATCGAGGAAAGGTGATGGCAATCGCGGACGGCTCCGTCCGAATCTCGATGTCCGCGGCCGCCAGCGCGTCGAGCACGCCCGCGTCGATCGAGATCGCCTCTCCTCCGTGTTCGATCCGAATCTGAGGGCGTGTCGCACCGCCGCCGGCCACGCAGCGAACGACCGCCGACGCATCGGCGGCCGCGAGCAGACAGTGGCCCATCGCGAGCCGAGCCGAACTCGTGTTTGCAGAGGTCGTGCCGAGCCCGTCGACGCCGCGGTCGAGCTCGATGGATCGACCCACCGTTCGGGCCGCCGGCGCCAACAGCGCAACCGTCCGCGTCACCTGCGCGCCAATGTCCACAGGCCCCCGACCGGGCCGAACCAGGAACATCAACGCCTCGGTCATCGCGATCACAGCCTCGAGTTGGCCGGACGCGACGTTCGCGTACTGCGCCAACGCCGACGCCGGCACGCCCGGCTTCTCGGACCGCGATCGCGCCACTTCCAGGTTCACCGCCACGGCGTTCAAAGCCCCTCGCACGTCGTGGGCCGCTCGACCACAGATCGCCTGGAGCGTGGCCAACCACAGCGCGTCGAGCAGTGCGTCGGCATGCGATGGCGCGTGTCTCACCCGGCCCCCCGCTTCCGTCCCTCCTGCCCCGTGTTCGGCCGCGGATGCGACGTGCCCACCCATGCTGCCTCCCGGCGTGCTAGTCGCTCAACTCGGCATCGTCCGGAGCGGCGGCGACGGCGACCGCGACGGTCGGATCAGCGCGGTGGAGCACCGGCGCCTTCACGAACCTCGCGACCACGCTCGCGGTCTTGCCGATCGCGAGCTGCGTGAACAGGAACTCGAACTTCTCGTCGTATTTCGCGGCCAGGGTCGCCTTGGTCGACTCCGGCAAATCCCACAGGCGGCGCTTGAACGGCCCGAGCGCCTTCTTGCGCGTCTTGTAGAAAAACTGCTCGTCGGAGTCGGTCGACTTCCGCTCGTCCTTCGCGTTCTCCTTGAGCCAGTCGTAGATCGTCGAGCGCAGCTCTCCCGGCATGTGGTCGAACAGCATGTTCTGAAAGTTCGTCGCCAGATGAATCTCGGCCGTCTCGCGAGCGGGAAAATTGTTGAACGCGGCATCGGGGAGCGTCGAAGCGCCATGCTGCACGGCGCCGGCCAGTCCGTAGTCGTCGCGCGCCACTTTCGACAGGCGCTCGAGGGTGTCGAGGTCGAGCTTTACGTCAGCGATCGATCCGTCGGCCAGCACGACGCCGCCGTGCGACGTGCCCGACTGCACGCTGATCTTCGAGAGCCCCACCATGCCCGAGGGCAGCGTGCGGTTGAAGCCGTCCATGTAGGCCCGGAGCTCTTCGACCGTGCTGTTCTGCGTACCGACCTCACCGATCTCTCCACCGACCGAAATCGTCACGCCCTTGGGCTCGACGTCGCGAACGGTCGTCAAGATCGAGACGCCCACCTCGTAGTTCAGTCGCTGCTGCTCGGTGAGCGACGACTTGGACAGATCGACCAGCGTCGAGGTATCGATGTCGATGTTGTAGAAGCCTGCCGCGATCGCCTCGCGAGCCAGCGTCTTGACGGCGGCGACCTCGGTCTGCGCATCCGCGGCGAACTTCTTGTGGTTGACCTGGAAGTGGTCGCCCTGGATGAAGACGGGACCGCGGAATCCTTCGCGCAACGCGGCGGCCAGGATCACGGCCACATATTCCGCCGGCCGCTGATCGGTGTACGCGATCTCCGAGCGCGCGATCTCGAGAATGAACGCGCCCGCGTCGAGCTTGATCGCCGTGCGGAAGATCGCCCGCGCCGTGTCGTACGCCATGCCGCGGACGTTGATCGCCGGCACGGTGAAGCCGTGCGTGTCGCCTCGCCCACGCGCGATGTACAGATCGTGAATCGACGCCGCACGCACGCCGACCGCTTGCCCCAACTCCCAGATCAACCACCGTGCGTGCTCCTTCTCGTCAGGCTCGCCGAAGACGGCGGCGCGTACCAACGCGTCCATGCCCCGCCCGGCGAGCGCCGCGTCGCGCGACACCGTGACGCGCCCGCCGCGAACGGTGACATCGGAGCCGAACAGCGAATTCAAGGATTCGAGCTTGTCCATAATCGCGAGTTTGGATGATTGGTCGGTTCAGCCATCAGCATGGTCGCGAGGGCTCTACCGCACAAGGTCAGAGCCTCGGTCATCCCGAGCAACGCGGGGGATCTTGTGGGTACCGGCCCAACTGCAGATCCCTCGCTATGCTCGGGATGACAAAACCAAATGTTCGGGCTGACAAACTAGATGCTGTACCTCGGATCGGGCTTCGGAAGCAGGTTCCATTCCTGTCGCGCCTGCTCCGCATCCGCGCGACCGAGCATCGCATAGGTAAATTGTTTGCCGAGCTCCACGCCGGGCTGATCGAGCGGATTGACGCCGTACAACTCGCCCGCGTAGATCGTCGCGATCTCGAGCAACATGAACAGCGCTCCCACGTGCCATGCGTCGACGCGCTGGACGTGGATCGTCATGTTCGGGCGACCGCGGCGCGCCAGCGCACCCGCCGTCGCCCGCTGCTCGATCGAGAGCAGCTCACCCAGGCGGTGGCCCCCGAGATAGCCGAGCTCCTTCACGTTCGCGTGCAGCTTGGGGATGGTGACGTCCGCGCCGACCTCGTCGACGGCGATGAACGCCACCGTCTTGTCGCCCGGGCCTTCCATGAAGAGCTGCACCTTGCTGTGCTGATCGGTCGCGCCGAGCGCGCCGAGCGGCGTCGGACCGACGCCGGCATCGCCCGCCTGCCGATGCTTGCCCAGACTCTCGGCCCAGAGTTGCACGAACCAGTCGGCCATGTCGCGCAGCGGATCGGAGTACGGCATCAGCACGTGGATGTGCCGGCCGAGCTTCGTGTCGGCGAGAAACTCGAGCGATGCGAAGACGCCGGCGATGTTCTGCGCGAGCGCGTCGCCGCGGCACCGCGCCGCAACGTCCGCCGCGCCGGCGAGCAGTTGCGCCGTGTCGACGCCGACCAGCGCCGCCGGAAGCACACCTACGGGCGTCAACACGCTGAACCGTCCGCCAACGTTCGCCGGAATGTCCACCGCGGGAATGCCCTCGGCATTCGCGATCTCGCGGAGCGCTCCCTTTTTCGGATCGGTAACGAAGACGATGTGATCGCGAGCGTTGGTGACTCGTTGATTCAGTCGGTCCCGAATGACCAGATACTGCGCCATCGTCTCTGCCGTTCCTCCGGACTTGGACGTGACGACGAACATCGATCGCTCGAGGTTCAACCTCTCCAACAACGCCGCGATCGTCCGCGGATCGACGTTGTCCAGCACGTGCAAGCGCGGCTCGCCGCCGCGCTCGCCGGCGGCGAGCGCGTTCCATTGCGGCTTGAGCAGCGCCGTACGGACCGCAATCGGCCCGAGCGCCGAACCGCCGATGCCGAGCACCACGACGTCGTCGAATCGGCCGTGCGCCCGGGCGGCGAAGTCGGTCGACTGCCGGTGCAGCGCGGCGTCCGCCGGCAGATCGAGAAATCCCAGCTCACCCGCTTCGCGACGGCGTCCCACACCGGCGTGCGCGCGACGGAACGCGTCCGGCGCGGCGGCCCAATCCGACGGCGCGATCCCGCCGGCGACGACGTCGCCCATCATGTTGGTGTAGTCGATGCGGAGCGTCATGTCAGTCGATGCGAACGGTGAGCCCGTCGAACGCCGGCGCGATCCCCCGGGGCAGCTCCGCCTCGAGATCGGCGTGGAAATTGTCGTGCGTCAGGTGCGTGAGAAACGTGCGCTCGGCGCCGATCTCGGCCGCTGCCTCGACCGCCTCGGGGATGCTCAGATGCGTCGGGTGCTCGGTCCGGAACAGCGCGTTGATCACGAGCACCTTGGCGCCCTTCATGATCTTCACGGTGTCGGCGGGCAGCGACTTCGCGTCGGTGATGTAGGCGAGCGGTCCGATCCGGTAGGCGAACACGGTGGAATTGCCGTGCGGCACCCGTGCCGGCGTGATCACGAGGTCGGCGATCGAGAACGGGGTGCCCGAGACAATCGGGTGCGCGCGTCCTTCAGGCTTGTAGGTGCCCGGCGCCGGTCGAATCTCCTCGTCGAAGATGTAGCGGAACTTGGCCGCGAGTGAGTCGAGCGCCTCCGCGGGGCCGTACATCGGCAGTGGCCCGGACCGTCGCACGGTCATCGTCCGCAGATCGTCGATGCCGTGCGTGTGGTCGGCGTGATCGTGCGTGTAGATGACCGCGTCCACGCGATCGATGCCGGCCGCGATGAGCTGCAACCGCAGCTCGGGCGGCGTGTCGAGCAGCACCCGTGTACCCGCCGCGCTCTCCACGACCGCGCCGACGCGCGTGCGCTTGTCTCGTGGATCCGGCGATTGGCAGACCTCACAATGACATCCAAGCTGCGGGACGCCAAAGCTCGTGCCGGTACCGAGGAACGTGAGCTTCACGTCCGGCCGACCATCATCCCGTGCACCGGTGCCGTCATCCCGAGCGACGCGAGGGATCTGCAGGTGGGCTGTGTAGACATGCCCTCACACCGTCTCGACCTTCAGCAGGTTCGTGGTGCCTGGCACGTCGAATGGGACGCCCGCCGTCACGACGACGCGATCGCCGGGGCGCGCCAGCTCGCGTCGCTGGACCGCCTCGAGCGCGAGCCGCACCATCTCGTCGTAGGTCTTGCAGTGCGGCACCAGCTCCGGCACCACGCCCCATACGAGCGCGAGTTGCCGAAACGTGCGCGGGCTGTCGGTGAGCACGAGGATCGGCACGCGCGGGCGATGGGCCGCCACGACGCGCGCGCTGAAGCCGCTCTTCGTGAACACGATCAGCGCGGGCGCGTTGAGCATGTTCACGGCCGCGCTGCTCGCGGCCGCGATCGCGAACTCGGTGGATACCGCGGCGTCCTTCGCCCGGCGGTCGTCGCGCCGGAACTGCTGCGGCTTGCTCTCGATCTCGGCGATGATCCGCACCATCGCTTCGACGGCGAGCCGCGGATACTGTCCGGCCGCCGTTTCCGCCGACAGCATCACGGCGTCCGTGCCGTCGAGGATCGCGTTCGCCACGTCGCTCGCCTCGGCGCGCGTCGGTCGCGGATGCGTGATCATCGACTCGAGCATTTGCGTCGCGGTGATCACCGGCCGGCCGAGCCGGTTGCAGAGCGCGATGATCCGCTTCTGCGCGTAGGGCACTTCCTCGAACGGAAGCTCCACGCCCAGGTCGCCGCGCGCCACCATCGCGCAGTCCGACGCGCGCACGATGCTCTCGATGTTCTCGAGCGCCGAGTCTTTCTCGATCTTCGCGACGACGAGCGTCGACTTGGGAACCATCGTGCGCAGCTCGGCGATGTCGTCGGCCTTCCGCACGAAGCTGAGCGCCAGGTACTCGAGCTCCTGCTCGACGGCGAACGCGACGTCCTCGCGATCCTTGTCGGTGATCGACGGCGCGGAGACCTTCACACCCGGCAGATTGATGCCCTTGTGGCTCGAGAGCGTGCCGCCATGGAGCACGCGCGCCGTCACGCGCGGAGGCGTCACGTCGAGGACCACGAGCTCGAGCAGTCCGTCGTTGATCAGCACACGGTCGCCCACGTGGACGTCCTCGGGGAGACGCTCGTAGGTGACCGGGATCTCCCCGCGCGCGACCTTCGATTCCGGCACGAGAACGACATCGCTGCCGTCCGCCAACTCGATCGACGCGGCCAGATCGCCGATACGAATGCGCGGTCCCTGCAGGTCGCCGAGGATGGCGATCGGCCGGCCGGTCTCCTCGGCGACCTGGCGCACGAGCGCGATCGTCGCCGCGTGCTGGTCGTGCGTGCTGTGGGAAAAGTTGATGCGGGCGACGTTCATGCCCGCGTCGACGAGGGCGCGGAGCGCCTCGCGCGACGCGCTCGAGGGTCCCAGCGTGCAGACGACCTTGGTTCGGCAGTAGCGCAAGGGGCGTGTCGTGAAGTCGTTCGTCGCGTGACGCGTCGACGCGTGGGGCCGTCAGGCCCCGCGTGTCGTCAGCGCGCCACGAGCTCCTTTCCCAGCGCCTTCGTCTTCGCGTGAAGGCCGGCGAGGAGCGTCTCGAACGACTTCCCGAAGCTGGCGAGTCCGTCGACGAGCAACTTGTCGGTCACTTCACGCATGGAAATGCCGGCGCGCTCGAGCGCGTCGATCGTGCGCTGCGCCTCGTCCACGCCGGCGTCGACCGTGCGTGCGACGATCCCATGGTCCCGAAACCCCTCGATCGTCTGCGGCGGCATCGTATTCACCGTGTCGGGACCGATCAATTCTTCGACGTACATGACGTCGCGGTACGCCGGGTTCTTCGTGCTCGTGCTCGCCCACAGCGGGCGCTGGACCGTGGCGCCGCGCGCCGCGAGCGCCTTCCAGCGCGGGCTGCTCGTCTCCGCCTGGAACAACTCATACGCGAGCTTCGCGTTCGCGATCGCCGCCTTTCCTTTGAGCGCCGACAGCGCCTGCTGTTGGTCGGGAGCGGCCTTGATCGCGGCGTCAAGCCGCTTGTCGACCTCCGTATCCACCCGGCTCACGAAGAAGCTGGCCACCGAGTGCAGCTTCGAGATGTCCTTGCCCGCCGCGACGCGATCCTCGAGGCCGCCCACGTAGGCGTCGATCACCGCCTTGTACGCGGCGAGCGAGAACAGCAGCGTGATGTTGATGTTGATGCCGTTCGCGATGAGCTGTCGAACCGCCTTCGCGCCCTCATTCGTGCCCGGCACTTTCACCATCACGTTGGGACGATCCACCGTCGCCCAGAGACGCGTCGCCTCGGAGATCGTGGCGACGGCGTCGTTCGCCGCGCCGGGCGACACCTCGATCGACACGAAACCATCCGCGCCATTGGTCCGCTCGTGCACGCCCGTGAACGTGTCGCAGGCGTCGCGCACATCGGTGGTCGCGATGAGCTCGAAGAGCTCCAGCACGGTGCGCTCGCCCGTCGCACCCCGGATCTGATCGTCGTACGCCGAGCCCTCGGCCAGCGCTTTCTCGAAGATCGTCGGGTTCGACGTCATGCCGGTCAGCGCGTCCTCGCGAATCCGGCGCTGCAGGTCGCCGTTCCGGAGCATCGTGCGATCGATGTAGTCCAACCAGATGGACTGGCCTGCGGCATTCAGTCGCCACAGCGGATTGTCGGGCATTTCAACTCCTCTCTGCTGTTCCCTTGGGAAGCTAATGCGTCGGTCCGCTCACTCATCTCCGCAACGCCTCGCCACGATCACTTTCCTGTGTAGACGATCTTATAGATGCGCCCACCGGCGTCGTCCGTTACGTACAGCGCGCCATCGAATCCCTGCGCGAGCCCGGTGGGACGATGCCCGCCGGCGCCCGCGCCGCGCCCGGACGTGACGTTCGGCGCAAACCCGTCGGCGAACACCTCATAGTTCCCAGCGGCCTTCCCGTTGCTCAACGGCTGGAACACGACGTTGAAGCCAGCCTGTGGCTCGCCCGTTCGATTCCACGATCCGTGGAACGCGATGAACGCGCCGTTCTTGTAGCGCGAGGGGAATGCCGAACCCGTATAGAAGAACAGTGCGTTTGGAGCCCAGTGCCCCGGGAACGCCGTGACCGGTTCCTTCTTCTGCGCGCACTGCTCGACCTTCTTGCCGTCACCGCCGTACTCCGGCGACAGCACCAACTTGTGGAGCTCGTTCGAGTAGTAGCAGTACGGCCAGCCGAAATCGTCGCCTTCGTTCACCTGCAGAAGCTCTTCCGCCGGATTCTCCGAGTTGTAGCGAGCGTCGAACTCCCAAACGCCGCCGTCGCCGCCGAGCTGATCACGGCCGTGCATCGTCGTCCACAGCTTGTTGTCGAGCGGACTGATCGTGATGCCGACCGCGTTCCGGATGCCCTTCGCGAAATGAACGCCGGTGGCCTCGGTCTGCCCCTTCTTGCGTGCGTCGAATTTCCAGATTCCCGCGCGAGTGTCGAGCTCCGTGCACGGATTCTTTCCCGGCGAGCCCTTTGAGCGATCGGTCTCCTGACACGAGTTCGTCTGTGACCCGACATTCACGTAGAGCGCGCCGTCGCGGGTGATGACGAAGTTGCGCGTCGAGTGCCCCGGCGCGCCTGGCAGATTGCTCACGATGGTGTCCGCCGGACCGCTCGGCGCGAGCTCGCCCGCCTTGAGCGGGAACCGCAGAATCACCGACGATTGCGGAACGCCGCGGCCGCCGGTGCCGCCCGGCGCCGGAAGCAGCCCCTCGGCGTAGACGTGGCCGTCGAAGAGCGCGACCTCGCTCGAGCTGAATCCCGTCGCGAAATGCTCGCGAATGTCGGCGTGACCGCTCTTGTTCGTGTCCCGCAACACCCAGACGCCGCCGCCTCGCCCCTGCGTCGACACGAAGAGGTCGCCGTTCGGCGCCATGACGAGATGTCGCGCGCCGCGCAGCGTGTCCGCGAACATCGACGCGCAGAATCCCGGCGGAAGTTTGAGCCCGGCATTGTCCGGCGCACAGGACGCCGATCCCTGAGCGAATGCCACAACCGGCGTGAAGAGCAGGGGCAACACCGACGTCACGAGATTGCGTCGCATACGGTCTGATCTGTGGGGTTGGGGAAGCCTGCGAGCGTGCTCAGCGTGCTCAAGGGCTGCGGCCGTCTCCGAAGTCTAACGTCCGCGAAAAGAAAGGCAGCACGTGCGTCGCCACTCGAACGGCGATGCGGTTCGTGTGATCGCCATCGTACGTCTCGAACGTATGGTGGACACCGGCTCGCGTGAGCGCGGAGTCCATC
>Ga0326726_10001426_pt1 | contig 22197 bp, 11 predicted proteins | sample MHFenrmetagenome_2_FD_207603 | JGI IMG/M metagenome (GOLD analysis project Ga0326726, IMG submission 207603) | Lab enriched peat soil microbial communities from Michigan Hollow, Ithaca, NY, United States - MHF15MN | ecosystem: Environmental > Terrestrial > Soil > Wetlands > Peat | place: USA... | reverse complement strand
GTATCGATCAACTCCCGCCGTTTGAAGACTACGCAATGAAAGGGCGAACTTACCGCTATTTCGAAGGCAAGCCGTTGTATCCGTTCGGGCATGGCTTGAGCTACACGACATTTTCTTATAGCGGCCTGACGCTTCCGCAGAACGCACTCAAGGCCGGCGATCCACTGACCGCAGAGGTGACCATCACCAATTCCGGCAAGCGTGAGGGAGACGAGGTCGCTCAGCTCTATCTAAGTTTTCCGAACGTGGCGGGAGCGCCGATGCGCGCCCTGCGCGGGTTCAAGCGCGTTCACTTAAAGCCGGGCGAATCGCAGAAGGTGAGCTTCAAGTTGAAGGAACGCGACCTGAGCATGGTAACCGCAGCCGGCAAGCCGATCATCGCGGAAGGGACGTATTCGGTGTCTGTTGGTGGAGGCCAGCCGAACACGGGCGCAACGACAGTGGCCGGCGAATTTCAAGTGAAAGGCACCAGGACGCTCCCGGAATAGCCTGAGCTGAAACAATCGAGCGAAGCAATTGCTTACACAAATTCTCCGGCTGCCGAAATCGGCGATCGTCGGCGCGCAGACGGGAAAGTGAGGACAACTTTGCCCACGAGATTGTGGCACGCCATGGTGTGGCCCGTACTCGTGCTGAGTGCCGGTACGTGGGCCCAGCAGGCAAACTCATGCGCCGCGCTGAAGGGCTTTAAAACTCCGACCATTGAAATCATAAAAGCCGAGATCACGAAAGCCGAACAGATTCCTTATGGAACCACAGTCCCTAATCTCTACGGGCCCGGCCACAGTGCTCCGCTTCCTGCATATTGCCGAGTCGAAGGCGTCATCAATCGCCGCGCCGGAGTTGGCGGCGAGGAGTTTGGCATCAACTTTGTCCTCGCTATGCCCAAGCAATGGAATGGCGATTTCCTGATGCAAGGCGGCGCTGGCAGTAACGGAGTAGTGCTTCCCGCGCTCGGTCTGAACGCCGCCGGAGATACGCCCGGCCTCATGCGCGGTTTCGCCGTAGTCAGCACCGATGCTGGCCACACAAGTCAACGCGGATTCGATTTCGGTTTCATGAGAGACCAGCAAGCCTATCTGGATTTTGCCTATCTCGCGAACCCCGAGGTCGCCACCCTGGCCAAGCAACTCATTGCGGAATACTACGGGAAGCCGGCAGCCTTTTCGTATTTCTCCGGATGTTCCACCGGCGGCCGCGAGGGCATGATTCTTTCGCAACGCTACCCCGCAATCTTCGACGGCATTATTTCCGGTGATCCCGCCATGCGCACCGGACTCTCCAACCTGGCGATCGGCAAGTGGATCCCCGTCGCGTTTAACCAGATTTCGCCGAAAGACGCAGAGGGCAAACCAATCATCGCCCAGGCGATCAGCGACGCCGATCGCAAGATGATCGGTGACGCTCTGCTGCAGAAATGTGATGCAAAGGACGGAGTGGCCGACGGCATTATTTCCGATCCTCTGGGCTGCGACTTTGATCCGGCGGTATTGGCGTGTAAGGAAGGGAAAAGCGAGTCGTGCCTGAGTCCGGAAAAAGCCGCAGCGATCAAGAAAGCCTTCGGCGGGCCAAAAACGCAGGGTGGTGTCCAGGTTTATCCCGGCTTCCTGTACGACACCGGCATCACGGCCAGCGCTCCCATCCGTGGCATTCTCTCGCCAGGCCCAGGCATTTTCGGGCCGGCAACCACCGCCATGGAAGTTGACGTCGAAAAGGAAGCGCTCGCGGACGTTCGGCCACTGGTGGACTCGATGGCCACCAATCTGACTACGTTCTCCGGGCATGGCGGCAAGCTGATCTTTTACCATGGCGACAGCGATCCCTGGTTCTCTCCCCTCGACACCTTTAGTTATTACAAGGATATGGCTGCTGCCAATGGCGGCCTGGAAGCCGTTTCCAGGTGGAGCCAGTTCTATTTCGTTCCAGGAATGGGGCACTGTGGCGGTGGGCCCGGTCTTGATCGGTTCGATCTACTGGGCGCGATGGTCGCCTGGGTGGAGAAGGGGACTGCTCCCGCGGCAGTAATCACAACTGGCAAAGCATTCCCTGGTCGCAGCCGTCCTTTATGCCCTTACCCCAAACACGCCCAATATGAAGGACAGGGCGATACGGAGGACGCGAACAATTTCGAATGCCGCTGAACCGCCTCTCCATGGTACACGCGTGCCGTTGCTGGCCGCAGAATGGCTCGGCATCAGTCGCGATCGAGAGCTGATCCAGGATGCTCGTTACAAGGCCTCTGGCGTGTTTTTCGTCACTGTTCCACTGAAAGAACGGTGACTGATTTCGGTTCCAGCTTCAGAGTCAGTTTGCCGCCTGCGAGCTTCGCGGAGACCGGTTTTGGGACCACAGTGTTCGGAGCATCGAAGGTGTTGACGCTGTCAACCTTCGGCGCGGTCAGGGTCTCTCCCTTTGCTGATTTCGCCGTGATGCCGGTCAGACTCGCTTCGAAATCGACGGGCTGATCCGGATCAAGGTTGGTGATTTCCAGCCATAGTTTGCCGGTTGTGTCCCTGGCAGCGATGGCGTCCACCCCAGGCAGCGCGATGTCGCCTTGTTTGTAGGTTCCTGCGTCGAATGTCACAGGCACAAAGGTAGCGTCCTGGAACCGCACATACATCTTGAAGACGTAATAGGTGGGTGTCAGGACCATCTTTTCTTTGTCGGTGATGATCATGGACTGAAGCACGTTGATCATCTGCGCGATGTTGGCCATGCGCACCCGGTCTGCGTGGCGCGCAAAAATGTTCAGGTTGAGCGCCGCCAGGATGGCGTCGCGCAGGCTGTTTTGCTGGACCAGGAAGCCGGGATTGCTGCCGGGCAACGGCGCATACCACCCTCCCCATTCGTCCACCACCAGGGCCACTTTCTTCTCGGGGTCATACTTATCCATGATGGCCGAGTGTGTGTTGATCAGACTATCCATGTCCAGCGTGGTCTTGAGAACTTGCGCGTACTCGGCGTTTCCGAATCCGACGGAGGCCAATTTGTCTTGCCAGTTCACCACGGTGTAGTTGTGCATGGAAAGGCCGTCAATGTCCCAGCTCCAGGAGTGATGCTGATAGGCTTTCATGATGGCCTCGGTCCAGTCGGTCCAGCGGGGTCCATCGCCGCCGGGACCCACTGCGATCTTGAGCATCTGCTGCGCTTTGCTTTGCTGCTCGGGATTGAAGTTTCTGACGAAGCGGCTGTAGACCTTGAGCTGATCCAGATAGTAGTCGGGTGTCATGTTGCCGCCGCAGTCCCAGCTTTCATTGCCGATGCCAAGAAAGCTCACCTTGTAGGGAGCAGGATGGCCGTTGGCGCCGCGCTCCTTCGCCAGGGTGGTCGGCTCCGCAGTGGTCAGGTATTCCAGCCATTCGGACGCTTCCTGAGGGGTGCCGGAGCCGACATTGACCGACACGTACGCGTCAGCGCCAATCTGTTCGAGAAAGTCCATGAATTCGTGAGTGCCGAACGTGTTCGGTTCGATGACCCCGCCCCAGTTGGGATTGAGGCTCACGCTTCGAGGAGTGCCGATGCCCTTGCGCCAGTGATACTCGTCCGCGAAACACCCTCCGGGCCAGCGAACGTTGGGTACTTTTATGGCTTTCAAAGCGGCGACGACGTCGTTGCGAATGCCGCGGGTATTGGGGATCGCGGAATCCGGTCCCACCCAGATCCCTTCGTAGACGCCATGACCAAGATGTTCGGCGAACTGGCCAAAGAGGTTGCGGTCAATCTTCGCTCCGGCTTTGGTAGTGTCCACGGACAAAGCAAACTTGTCCGCGGCCATGAGAGGAGCGGCAAGAACGGCGGTCAGAAGAACCAAACGAAGCAGGAAACTGCGCATGGGAGAGACGTGTCCTTTGTTTGAAGTTGGGGGCAACCATTCATCGACAAAATAGATATCCAATGCAGCAAAATATAGCTTTTCCTTTGCCAATCGGAGAGCGTAGTATCCGTTTGCTCAATCGATTGCGAGATGTGAATTGCCGTTGGGCCAATGGCGGAGCTCACGTCAAGCAAACGATTGCTGAAACTTGCAAAATTGCTGCCAGCGCCAAACCAGAACACCAGGACAAGACAATATATGAAAACCGCCGGAATGATGGTGCTTATCTTTGCGACGCTATGCTGCGCACAGGATAACAGCACTTTCCAACCTGCCACGACGAACGTCTGGGGGGCCGAATATCCGCGGGTTGATAGCGCGGGCAGAGTGCAGCTCCGGGTCAAAGCTCCAGACGCCGCCAAGGTCCGGGTGAATTTTTGGAGCGGCCCCAAGGGGGACATGGAGAAGCAGCCCGACGGATTCTGGACCATCACCACGCCGTCGCTGGTTCCCGGCCTGCATTACTACATGTTGGTCATCGATGGCGCAGAAGTCAGTGACACTAATAGCCAGGGGTTTTTCGGCGGAGGCAAATATGCGAGCGCAGTGGAAGTTCCAGAGCAGGGCTCGACTTACTATTCGATCCAGGACGTGGCCCACGGCGAAGTGCGCGAGGTCTGGTACAACTCGAAGGTGACCGGTTCTTGGCGGCACGCGCTGGTCTATTTGCCGCCGAAGTACGGTACGCAAACGAAGGCGCATTATCCGGTGCTCTATCTACAGCACGGCGCCGGCGAAGATGAGACGGGGTGGATCAGGCAGGGGCATGCGAACTTCATCCTCGACAATCTCATTGCAGCGAAAGGCTGCAAGCCCATGATAGTCGTGATGGCGTATGGCTACGCCCGGCGTGTCGGCGAGCCGCCTGATTTTACTGCGAAACCTTTTGGTTCTCCCGAAATGATGAAAGCAATGCAGGATATGTCCGCGGTGTTTGAAGACGACGTGACTCAGGCCTTGATTCCTTACATCGATTCAACTTTCCGAACGATTCCGGACCGCGACCACCGCGCCATGGCTGGACTTTCCATGGGCGGCATGCAGACTTTTCAGGTGACGCTCGATCATCTCGATCTCTTTTCCTATATCGGAGGGTTCAGCGGGGCTGGCGGTATGCTGGTGCTGGGAAACCGGAAACTGGATCCCAAGACCGATTACAACGGGGTGTTTGCCGATGCGGCTGCATTCGGCAAGAAAGTGCACTTGCTGTGGATCGGCGTCGGAACCAATGAACCGGAACGAATGCGGGCGGGACTGCTGCGACTGCACACTTCGCTGCAGGAGGCGGGCATCCAGCATGTGTTCTACGAATCCCCCGGCACGGACCACGAGTGGCAGACCTGGCGCCGGGACCTCAAGGATTTTGCGCCGAGGTTGTTCTAAGGGAATTTCCGCATTGTCTGTCGCGCTTCTTGGGAAATTGCTGCGGTCCTCTCGAGATTGTTCATAGAATGTGATTAAGAAATTCCCCTCATGAGAAAGTTCGTGCTAGACATTTCCGAATTCGTGATAGCGTTGTGTTCGTCTGGACGTAAGAACAGGTGGAACGCAGCGCGGGGAACATCCTTCGCGGCGCGATTCAACTGATCCCGGGAGGAAAGCTCATCACCGATGCCCTGGATGCCCACGGCGTGTTCGAGAAGGTGAGCGCCTGGGCCGCCTTCAGGCGCTTTGATTGACGCCGCAAGCCTGGAGCAGATTGTAGAAATTGCTGCCGACCGGAACATTTGGGTTGTTGCCGACGAATGCTACGTCTATCTGACCTTCTCTGGAAAGCCGGTCTCAGTCGGGCAATTCAAGAGGCGAGCGTCGAATGTCGTGGTCGTCGGTTCTCTTTCCAAGACTTACGCAATGACGGGATGGCGGTTGGGCTACGCTCTGGCCCCGGCCGCGGTCATCAGCGCCATGCAGACGCTTCAGAGCCAGGAAATTTCTTGCCCCTGCTCGGTTTCTCAAGTTGCTGGAGTCGCGGCCCTTACCGGGCCACAGGAATGTGTGGAGCAGATGCGGCAAGATTACGCCAAGCTGAGAGACCAAGCTGTGGCAGGACTCAAAGACCTTCCCGGTATTCGAACGGTGACGCCGCGGGGCGCATTTTTTGTATTTCCCGACGTTTCCGGGCAATTACGGCGTCGCAACATGCAAGGTGCGCGAGAATTCTGTGCGATGCTCCTGCATGAATGTGGTGTGGTAATGGTCCCAGGAGAGGGGTTCGGATCGGCAAGTCACGTAAGGCTCGCCTACTCGGTATCCGAGCAGCAACTTGCGCGTGGATTGGGAAAGATCAGGGAATTCTGCCTCGCGAGCTAAGAGTTCGCCCATTCTAAACGCTCGAGAGGCTGGGACTGTTCTGATGTCGGCAATCGGCTACCAGCAGATCGTGCAGGCGCGTACGTTCCTAACTAGGTATCTTCCCCAGACTCGTCTACAGTCCGCGCCTTCGGTTTCAATACTTGCCAATGCAGAAGTCGCATTGAAACTGGAATCTGACCAGCCAACCGGCTCATTTAAGGTACGCGGGGCATTGTATGCGCTCGCGGTGAATTTAGAGCGCAGGAAAATCTCTGAGGTGGTCACGGCAAGCACGGGAAATCATGGTGCTGCGGTAGCTTATGCGGCTTCTGTGCTGCATGTCGGGTGTACGGTTTTTCTTCCGGTCAATCCAAATCCTACGAAGCGGGGCCGCATCGTCGCACTTGGAGCCAACGTTAGAGAAGTGGGGAGAGACTTGTCTGAGGCAGCCGTCCACGCCGCTAGTTACGCTGAGCGGGATGTCGTATATTTTCTGAATGATGCGGCTGATCCTGATCTACCTGCCGGCCCAGCAACGATCGCATGCGAAATATTAGAGCAGAGGCCTAACACCGATGCCTTTATCGTGCCCGTGGGCGATACGGCTTTCATTCGCGGAATTGCTGCGGCAGTTCGCCACCTGCGTCCCCGGGCTCGCGTCATAGGAGTTCAGGCAGAAGGGGCCCCCGCATACTACCGATCATGGAAAGCCGGCAAGATTGTCCATCCTGATCTCAGTTCTACAATCGCTGACGGTCTTGCTCCCCAGGCTCCACTCCCGGAAAACGTCGAGCAGATACATCGCCTGCTCGATGATTTTTGTCTCGTGTCTGACGAGGAAATGTTGGCCACCATGCGGCACTTAATTTTGGACGAACGCGTATTAAGCGAACCCGCAGGCGCTGCGGCGACCGCGGCGTTGATTTACCGCAAGGGGTTGACTTTTGGCAAGAGACCGACCGCGATAGTAAGTGGCGCCAACATTTCTCCTTTAGTCCTTCGCTCTATGTGTGGTGAAACACGGCGCCCTGCCGGGCACAAGAAACTACCGTCGGACTGGTAACCGAACGATCTGCCACGCAGTAGAACCGTTGAATGCAACGAAGCTTACGCGCAGCATGTGGCGGATCGAAAAAATAGACCCAAAAAGCTGAGATTTTGCGATGGCTGTCACGCCTCCCGGGATCGCTCTCATGCGTTCCGCCGGGCGGCAGTAGTTTCTCGACAAGAGTTGAACCTGGCCGTTTCGCGCGGTACGGGTTGAGGTACGGGTCTGCCCAGTCTTCGATCGACTTTCAACGACTAACATGCCGCCCACTGGCCCTATCTTGATCCGTAGTGGTTTCTTGGGTCCAAAGTTGGGTCCAATTGAAAGGTCTTTTTCAGCCCAAAACGGGGGTAAGTTGCGCCAGATCAACGAGAGTGTTGACGGCTCATAACCCAACGAGCATCGATATGGCTAAGGGGGCATTTGGATCTACAGAGAACCGTCAGAACCGACTAATGTGACCGTCGCCAGCGAGTTGACCACCTTCCAGAGCGATTTCGCGAAACCCGTAAAAGGCACAAAGGGGGATCACGGTCCGCGACGTGAAGCTCCTGACGTTGCAAGATACTGCATCCGGAGGTCATGCGAGTGATCGAGGAATCCATTCAATCTCGCCCGGGCATTGGGAGCCAAGATCATCGGAAAGCACCGTGACGGCCGCCACCTCTCCCGGGGTCAGACATCTCAGATGCATGATACACGCGGGTTCTCATCAGCCTAAACCGGTTCAAAGTTGTACCGTCGGGGACGCCAAGTTAAATCAAACAGTTACCTCAACGCCCGCCGGAAGCGCCTTCGCAGCGGTGACATACTGGTGACATTCCGAAAAGGTTTTATGCAGCTGGCTGACGGCATCCGCCAAGAATGTCGGCGAGCGTTTGTGGGGACGGCAGATGCCAATCTGATCTTGGGCAAGGTCAGACGACTTTCTGAACATATTTCCGACTCAGGCACAGTTCCCTGAAAGGAACCACATGAGAAGGTTCATCATCACCGGCGCGCCGGGTGCAGGGAAGACAGCGATCATCCGTCAGTTAGAGCTCGACGGGTTCAGCGTAGTCGAAGAGGCGGCTACTGACGTCATCGCCGCAGCGCAAGCCCAAGGAATGGTTCAACCCTGGACGCATCCCTCGTTCATTGATGTAATCGCCAATCTGCAAAGGGACCGTCAGATTCGAGCGTCTTATCAACCAGGTGAGGTTCAGTTTCACGACCGTTGTGCTGTGTGCACCGCGGCGTTGGCAGTCTACCTCGGGCACCCTTTTTCACCCTTTCTTGCCAGCGAATTGGAGCGCGTCAAAAAAGAAGCAATCTACCAACGCCGAGTCTTCTTCATTCGCAATCTTGGCTTCATCACGCCTACCGAAGCGCGGCGAATCAGCTTTGAGGAAACGGTGCGCTTTGAGAAGATTCACGAAGAGACTTACCGAGACTTCGGCTTCGAACTGGTCTCAGTCGAGCCAGGAAGTCTGGTGGAACGGGTCAGCATAATCAAAGCGGCAATTCGTTAGACGAAGCGGACAATTCGTATCCATGCTACTTTGGTCGTTCGATCACAACCTCCGCTGCTCTGGCAGTTGGCCGGGGGTTTGCGGCCCGCCGCGCCAGCATTGTCAGTTTCTCCTTCTCCTCGGGGCCACGTTGAGCGGTTTGGTGGGGCGTCCGATGGCCATACCCAACCAGTGTCGGCCCGCGAACTTATTCAACGTTTTTCTGACTCAGACACTAGCAATGCAGCGGACGGCGCGGTCTGGTCGATGGCGTGATTAGCTTTCAATTCCAAGCCCGCCGGCGATCTGAGACGTCATTGGGTCATAGACCCGGTTTAGCGACAATCTTCGCGGGCGGGCCAGATGAAGAGGTTAGGCCTTGTACAGCGGAGTCCAAACCTGCATCGATGTCGCCTGTCGATTGGCCCAAGCGTAATAAGGAATAAAGGTCAAAGGAATCCGACGGCTCTTGGTCTGAACTCCACTGTAGCCTGAGTAGAGAGCCCTGGCATTCGTGTCATTTTCATAGGCCCGCCCAACATGTCGAAGCACGACAACTCCTCCGAGCAAGTCTGTTTGGAGTTGGCTCTGAAAAGTTTCCGATGGCGTGTTGGCCAGGTCTAGGGCTACGTTAACCAGTGAAACTCCTTCGGGCTGATCAAGTTCTTCCAGACAATAGACTAACGGACCGCGCTGCACCGCTACCCGCCCTGCATCATCGATCACTCGGGGATTGGCCTGAATCACCTGTGGCGGCATTTCCATCTGCAGACGAATCACGTCCCCGGAAGACCACTTACGCTGAATCGCTAAATACTGGCCGGGTTTAACATCAGAAATGGACTTGTTATTCACTGAAACCTGCGCGCCTTCCGCCCAGCCTGGAATCCGAAGATGGAAAGTAAACTCGGACGGCTGTGCCGGGGCCACATTGATATCCACCCGTCCGTCCCAGGGATAGTTTGTTTTTTGTGTGACCTTCAGACCGGTGCCGTTTTCCAGATGCCAATTGAGTTCGGAATCGTTGTATAGATGTAGGTAAATGCCGTCACTGCTGTTGCTGTAGAAATATCCCGGGAGAGAGGCGAAGGTGCGCTCGAGATTTGGCGGACAGCAGGTGACGTCGTACCACTCGTTGCGAATCTTGTCGCCACCGGAAGGATCGAAGGCCAGCGGATTACGATAGCAATAGAGCGTGCCGTCGAGCGACATCCCGGAATTAATTCCGTTGTAGAGCGCGCGTTCGATGATGTCGGCGTGTTTGGCGTCGCCGCTGGCGGCCAACATGCGCCAGTTCCACATCATGTTGCCGATGGCGGCGCAGCTTTCGCCGTAGGCACGCGCATTGGGTAGTTCGTAGGCCTCGCCAAATGCCTCGCCCTCGGCCCGCGCGCCCACTCCTCCGGAGATGTACATCTGGCGCTGCGACAGGTCTTCCCACAGAATAGTCAGCGTCTTCCAGTACGCGGGATCGCCGGTTTCAAGGTAATAATCGGTCGCGCCGCAGCAGGCGTACATGGCGCGCACCGCGTGGCCTTGCAATTGGGTGCGCGCGGTGAAGGGCGTGCCGCTAAACATGTAGATGGTGCGGCGTTCGGGAAACGTCGCGCGCTCGTCTCCCTGCAGAACGTAGCCCGCGAGATCGAGTTGCCGTCTGTCGCCGGTGATGCGGTAGAGTTCGATCAGGGCGAGTTCGATCTCCGGGTGACCGGAGACGATCGGCTTCTTTGGCGCGGGACCGTAGTTAGGAATAAGGAAGTCGTTGACGAAGCGGATGCCGGCATCCAGGAGCTTACGGTCGCCGGTACCGCGGTAGTAGGCAATCGCAGCCTGCAGCATGTGTCCGAGACAATAGAGCTCGTGGCCGGTGGACTGGGTCTGCGGTGTCATGCGCTCGGGGATGCGATCGTTCTGGTAATAAGTGTTGAGGTAGCCGCTGGGTTCCTGCACAGCGACGATCTCGTCGATCATTTTTTCCGTAACCGCCCGCAGCTCCGGCCGGTCGCCGGATTGAAGCACGAAGCCCACCGCCTCAGTCCATTTATAAGGGTCGGAATCGGAAAACACCGGCCCGATCTGCTTGGCGTCACTCTTGCCCACCAGGCGCCGGAAATTGTTCATGCGTCCGTTAGCTTCGAGCAAATCGTGCATGGTAGGGATGCTCTTGCTCACATTGATCTCTCGACGGCCCGCCCAAAATCCGCTAGGTATAGTCACGGCGCGAACGGGAATGTCATGCAACTTGGCATACGGAGACTTGGCTAGATTCTCTATCCCTTGGTCTTTCCAGGATGGGCTGTCGGTGAGAGCGACCGCCACTTGATGCATCGCGGAGGGGGAGGAGGCGTTGTTGATGCCGGCGAAAACCGGCTGAGCGGGAAGCGACGAGATCGCGGCGGCCGACATGGCGGACGTCACGAATGTTCTGCGGGAGACCTTCCTGGAATCGGACATGGATTCCTCCTTGTCAATATCAATGCGCTGACACGGTGTCCTGCTCTACGGCGCCGTGGCACATCTGTTAGCTCGGTAATTTACAGGATAACGCCGGAATTATAGCGCACTTACAGAAATCGTTTACTCACATTCGCTTCGTACCCGACGCACACGAAACAGGACTTCAAATGGTCCTGAATGCCGAACCGTCCCGGCGCCATAGGGACGTAGAAGATGACGTTTACCCACATTAGGTTATTATGCTACCGATTACGCTGACTGAGATCTTTTCTACGAGTACGCCTCATGACTGAAAAATGGAATCGCCGCCAGGTCTTGCAGCGCATGGCGGTGGCGGGTACCGCGCTGGCTTTGGGAAAAAGGAGTAGCGCACAATTGCCTGCCGGCGTGGCCAGGCCCAATCTTGAGATCCAAATTGCACCAGTCAGTGACCACACCTTCCGACTCTCTATATTTTCCGACGAAGGAAAAATAGTAGGGACTGACGGGTCTCTGTTGCGGAATGACTGGCGTACTCCCATCGCACGCCTGCAAGCCGACGCGCCTGCGCGATCGGTTCAGACAGGAAACATGAGCGTACAGATCTCTCCTCATCCGCTGACATTCACGATCGCGGATGCAGTCGGTAAGAAGATCCAACAATTGTCGGTCGATACTGAAACCAGGACCCTCTCTTTTGCGACCGAAAACTCTCCTCTGCTCGGACTCGGAGAAGGCGGACCGCAGTTTGATCGCAGAGGTTCCGCCGATCGAATGGTCAGCGGACAAGGCGGTTATCGCCTCGCCACCCACGGCGGGCGCGTGCCGATTCCGTGGCTCATCGGAACGGCGGGCTGGGCGATGTTCATCCACCAGCCTTTTGGGACCTTTGACTTCAGCGGCCCGCAAAGCCAGTTCGTGCCCGGCCCAGACGCAAAATGGCCGCTCGACATCTTCTTTGTCTGTTCCCCCGATCCGGCAACGATCATGGCCGAGTACGTGCGCCTCACCGGTCACGCCGAACTGCCGCCGCTGTGGAGTTTCGGGTATCAACAATCACATCGCACCCTGGCCAGCCGTGAAGAAGTGCTGTCGGAAGCGCGAACATTTCGAGAGAAGAAACTTCCCTGCGACGCCATGATCTATCTGGGCACGGGGTTCTGTCCCTCGGGATGGAACACAGAAAACGGATCGTTTGCCTGGAACTCCCGCGTGTTTCCAGATCCGGAAAAAATCATCGAGCAACTGCATCGCGATCATTTCCGTGTGGTGCTGCACGCCGTGATCCTCGCCGACAAGCTGCGAGGCTCGGCAAGCGATGCGTGTACGCTCTCTCGCTTCGATGAAGAAGAAGCCGGCTGTTACTGGGACACTCACCGCAAAGATTTCGCCATGGGAGTGGATGGCTGGTGGCCCGACGAAGGCGATCCGATGGGCATCGCGTCGCGGCTGACTCGGAACCGGATGTACTGGGAAGGCCCACAGATCGACCGCCCCAATGAGCGCCCCTATGCACTGCATCGCAACGGCTACGCCGGCATGCAGCGTTACGGATCATTTCTGTGGTCCGGCGACGTCTTCTCCACCTGGGAAACGCTGAAGACACAAGTGCCGATCGCGATCAATACCTCGCTCGCCGGCATTCCGTTCTGGGGTACGGACATCGGCGGCTTCGTGCCCACCAAGGAATTCACCGCCGAACTCTATCTCCGTTGGTTTCAGTTTGGAGCGTTCTGTACTCTATTTCGCGCGCATGGCCGCGCCTGGAAGTTGCGCCTGCCCTGGGGATGGAACACCGGCGATCCGGGGCCAAGCGAGATCGGCAACTACAACGGGGCAGCGCTGCCGGACGCCAGCCAGTTGCACAATCCGCAAGTCGAGCACATCTGCCGCAAATATCTCGAGCTTCGCTACCGCCTGTTGCCCTATCTTTACAGCGCGGTGCGGGAATGTACGACCACCGGCATGCCGGTGATGCGCGCGCTGTGGCTGCACTATCCGGACGATCCCAGGGCGGTGGCGTGCGCCGACCAGTATTTGTGGGGCCGGAATCTGCTGGTTGCACCTGTCGTGGAAAAAGGCGTCACCAGCCGCCAGGTCTATCTCCCCCGGGGAGACTGGTACGATTTCTGGACCGGCGAGCGTCTGGCAGGAGGCCGTGAAATCAAGCGCCCTGTGGACCTGGAAACTTTGCCGCTCTACGTGCCCGCCGGATCGATTCTGCCTTTAGGTCCGGTGAAGCAGTACACCGGCGAAAGCAGCGATCAGCCGCTCGCGGTTTCCATCTATCCTGGCGCGGACACTTCGTTCCTCCTTTATGAAGATGATGGCAGCTCGTTCAACTACCGCAAAGGCGAATGGATGGGCATTCGCATGGAGTGGAACAATAGTCGCCGCGCCTTGACCCTGCGTCTGGATCCGGCATCTCGCATGTTGCCGCCGCTGCGCCGGAATATCGAGGCGAAGCTGGGAGAGACAGTTCGCTCCGTGGTTTTCGACGGGAGTTCGGTTGACGCGAAGTTTTGAAGCGCGGTCGGCCTTCGGGAAGAGATGGTCGAGCTAGTGGACATGGTGGAGCAGCGCTTTAGCGCTGCATTAATAAATGTGATCCAAGTGCGGCCTCAGCGCTGAAGTACCTCAGGGGCTGAAGTCCCGCGCCCCACAAAGCATAAGTGCAGGCCTGAAGGCCTGCTCCACCCTTCCTTCAAGCAGACCCGGTTCCGGGCATAGCTTCCACATTGACAAACCTCCAAACAATTGCGTACTTTCAGCTAGTAAACGATTTCTCAGATCTGCCCGAGGAGCCTGCCATGGCGATCGACCTCACCCGCCGCCACTTTCTTAAAGCCACTACCGCCGCCACCGCCGCCTCTTACGCAGCGCGCGTCATGCCCGCCTGGGCCGCCGACGGACGCGGCGCGCTTGCCATCACCACTCCGCTGAACACGTTTCCTTATTCCGACGTCGAACTGCTCCCTGGCCCCATGAAAAAGCAGTTTGAAGAAAATCACGCCCTCTTCCTGAACCTGGACGACGATCGCCTCCTCAAAGTCTTCCGCCAGGTGGCCGGCTTGCCCGCGCCTGGCGAAGATATGGGCGGCTGGTACGACCTCACCGGTTTCAGCCTGACCCGCGGCGACTTCCACGGCTTCATCGCCGGTCATACGCTGGGGCAATATGTTTCAGGCTTGGCCCGCGCTTACGCCATTACCGGATCTGAACCGACCCGCGCCAAGGTGAACCGGCTGGTCAAGGGTTACGCCGAAACCCTCGATCCCAAAGCCAAATTTTTCGTGGACTACCGTCTGCCGGCCTACACCTACGACAAGCTTTCCGTCGGTTTAATCGACGCACACGAGTTCGTTCACGACCCCATGGCGATGCAGGTCCATGAAAAACTCACCCACGCCATGGTTGCATACCTGCCTGAGAAAGCTCTGTCGCGTGCCGAACAACGCTCTCGTCCACACAAAGACACTGCCTACACCTGGGATGAGTCCTACACCCTTCCGGAGAATCTTTTCCTGGCTTACCAGCGCACCGGAAACGTCTTCTATCGCGAGATGGCGAAGCGTTACCTGGAAGACGATACCTACTTCGGACCTTTGTCTCAAGGCAACAATGTGCTTCCCTTCGAGCATGCCTACAGCCACGTGAATGCCTTCAGTTCCGCCATGCAGGCCTATCTCACGTTGGGCAGCGAAATGCATCTGCGCGCGGCACGCAACGGCTTCGACATGCTCCAGACTACGCAGAGCTTTGCCACCGGCGGATGGGGGCCGGACGAGGCCTTCGGGGAACCCGGCGTCGGACAGTTAGGAAATAGTCTGGCATCCACTCATGCCAGCTTTGAAACGCCGTGTGGCGCCTACGGGCACTTCAAGATCACGCGCTATCTTTTGCGCGCCACCAAAGACTCCCGCTATGGCGACAGCATGGAACAGGTGCTCTACAACACTATCCTGGGAGCCTGGCCCATCCAGCCCGACGGCACTTCGTTCTATTACTCGGACTACAACAATACCGGCAAGAAGGTCTGGTATCGCGACAAATGGCCGTGCTGCTCCGGGACCTTCCCGCAACTGGCCGCTGACTACCACATCAGCACCTATTTGCGGGCTTCGGACGGCGTCTACGTCAATCTCTACACTCCCTCGACCGTGCGCTGGAGCGACGGCGGGGAGAAGCACAGCCTGACCCAGCAGACGAAATATCCGTTTGAAAACACGGTGCAGATCCAGGTTGCGGGCAGTCGCGCGGCGGAGTACACCATCTACCTCCGCATTCCGGCCTGGGCCGACTCCGGTACCGTGCTTTCCATCAACGGCAAACGAGTGTCGGACGCGGTCACGCCCGGTACCTTCGCCGCTCTCAGGCGCACATGGAAAGATGGTGACCGCGTGGAACTCGAACTGCCCATGCCACTGCGCCTGCAGCCTGTGGATGCCAACCATCCGAAGCTGGTGGCCCTGATGCGAGGACCTCTGGTTCTTTTCGCCGTAGCCGATTCCCAACCTGCCTTCGATGGCGCTGAACTCTTGCGGGCTCAATTGACGAATAACGCGGCGGGAGACTCGATTGCCAAATCGGTCGATGGCAAGGAAGTGTCGATGCGTCCATTCATGAGTATCGACAAGGAAAGCTACAGCACATATGTCCTGTTGAAGAGCTGAGTGGGAGCCTTGACCCGCCAACTCGCTCGCGTGCCTGGCTCATCGCATATGGCTACGTTGTTTGCCTGGGCGGATATTGTCACGACTAGAATGCGCGTGTGTGGAATTCTTCTGGTTCTTGTGACGTACCTGCTCGCGCCTTTCTCTCCAGGGCAGACCCAATCGACCGATGCCATTACCGCCGCATTGCGTGCGCGGGAATTCGATCGGGCGGTCGAGTTGGGCCGTTCCGCACTGCAGAAGTTTCCGGGTGACTCGCGTCTGTGGACCCTGCAAGGTATCGCCCTGGCCAATCTGCACCAGGACAAAGAGGCGCTGGCGGCATTTCAGAAGGCGCTGAAATTATCTCCCGATGCCGTCGCTGCCCTTGCCGGCGCCGCGCAAATCCAGTACGAGGCCAATAGTCCGGAAGCGATGCCGCTGCTTAAACACGTGCTGAAGTTGCATCCGGCGGAGCCGACCGCTCATGCCATGCTGGCCGTCCTGGAATTTCGCCAGCACAACTGCACCGACGCGGTCAGCCATTTCGAGGCGGCCGGCCCTCTGCTTGATTCGCAACCGGATGCGCAGAACGCCTACGGAACGTGTCTGGTCCGATTGCGCCGGTTCGACGTGGCCACCAAAGTATTTGAACGAGCGTTGGCGGCTAACCCCGATAATCCGCACCAGCGCCTGCTGATGGCCGCGAGTCAACTGATGGCGCATGAGCCCCAGGAGGCCATCGCAACCCTGCAGCCTCTGATCGCGTCAGGCCGAGCGGATGCGCGCTCCATGGAACTGGCTTCCAGTGCCTATGAAGATGCCGGCGACACGCCAAATGCAGTCAGCGCGCTGCGCCAGGCCATTCTGCTGGATCCGCACAATCCCAATCTTTATATCGATTTTGCCAATCTCTCGATGAACCACCAGTCCTTTCAGGTGGGCATCAATGTGGTCACCGATGGCATCGGCCTCCAGCCGAAAACGCCTTCGCTTTACCTGGCGCGAGGCGTTCTCTACGTGCAGCTCGCTGACTACGAAAAAGCCGAAGCTGACTTCGAGACGGCACATCAGTTGGATCCGGGCCAATCACTCAGTTCGGCCGCTCAGGGACTGGTAGCAGCGCAGCAGAACGACCTCGACCGGGCACTGGGCGCGGTGCAGAGCAAGCTGGCCCGAAAACCCGACGACGCCTATTTGCTGTACCTGCAAGCGGACTTTCTGGCGCAGAAAGGCGCCGAGCCGAACACTCCTGAATTCCAGACCGCCATGCAGTCGGCGAAAAAAGCGGTGGCGTTGCAGCCGGCAATGGGCGACGCGCGAGTCGTCCTGGCGAAAATGTACATGCAATCCGGCAAATATCAGGATGCCGCTGCAGAGTGCCGGAAGGCTTTGGAGATCAACCCGAAAGATCAAACGGCGGTGTATCGGCTGATCCAGGCGCTGCGTAAAACCGGCGACCAGAAAGAGCTTCCCGATCTGCTGAAACGACTGGCAGAGCTTCGCAAGCTGGCGGCCAAGGAAGAAGGCGAACGGAACCGCTACAGATTGGTGGAAGGAGATTCCCAGCCTGCCGACACCAACCAGCCCTGACCAATTGCACCTGATCCGTCATTCATGCAAACATTTCCCCCTGGAATAATTTCAGGAATTCGCACGCGCTGATTTCTAAAGGACCTGTTTTTTGCCATGAACTTCTCCCGCCGCACATTTGGGCGACTCATTCTGGGCTCGACGATTTCGGCGGCGACCGAGAGACTTCTGGCGCAGGGGGTTGCCACCCATACCGCCAAGCCGTTGGCGCGCCCGGCCCCTTCCGGGCGTCCCTTCAACGCGCACTTTGTCGATGTGGCGGCCAGCGCCGGCCTGACCGAGCAAACGATTTACGGCGGGGTCGAAAGCAAGAAATACATCCTCGAAGCCACGGGCTGCGGCTGCGCTTTTATCGACTATGACAACGACGGCTGGATGGATATTTTCATCCTCTCGGGAACGCGACTGGAAGGAGCGCCGCCGGGCACGACCAACCGCCTGTATAAGAACAATCGCGATGGCACCTTCACCGATGTCACCGAAAAGGCGGGACTCACGGCGGTAGGGTGGGCGTCGGCGGTGTGCGTGGGTGACTACAACAACGACGGTTTCGAAGATCTCTTTTGCACTTACTTCGGGCAAAACCGGCTGTACCGCAACAATGGCGACGGAACTTTTACCGACGTTACCAAGGCGGCGGGACTGTGGACCGAGCAGACGCGATGGGGCGCGGGCTGCAGTTTCCTCGATTACAACCGGGACGGGCATCTGGATCTCTTTGTTTCCAATTATGTTCGATTCTCTTTTGAGCACGCCCCAACACCCGGAGAAAACGTGAACTGCAACTGGAAAGGAATTCCAGTGGAGTGCGGTCCGCGCGGGTTGCCTACGGGAAGGCATTCGCTCTACCGCAACAATGGCGATGGAACATTTGCCGACGCCAGCCAGCAGGCCGGAATCGCGGCCGCAACTGAGAGTTATGGCATGACCGTGGTGGCCGCGGACTTCGACGAAGACGGTTGGCCCGATATTTACGTCGCGTGCGATTCCACTCCGAGTCTGCTCTTCATGAACAACCATGACGGCACCTTCCGCGAAGAGGGCGTCATGCGGGGCGTGGCGTTGAGCGACGATGGCGCGGAGCAGGCTGGCATGGGTCTGGGCGTTGGAGATTATGATCTGGATGGCCATCTCGACTTATTCAAGACCCACTTCGCCGACGACGCCAATGGCCTCTATCACAACGATGGCAAAGGCAATTTCGACGACGTCACGCGCTTCTCACGGATTGGAGTGGAAACCCGCTACATCTGCTGGGGGGCCGGCATCGTCGATCTCGACAACGACGGTTATCCTGACTTGTTCATGGTGAGCGGCAGCGTATATCCGGAGGTCGAGCGTAAGTTGCCGCAGTACGCCAACAAGAATCCGAGGTCGGTGTTTCGCAATCTGGGGAACGGCGCTTTCGAAGAACTCGGAGAAGAGGCCGGTCCGGGGGTGGCGGAGGCACATTGCAGCCGGGGTTGCGCGTTCGGGGATTTTGACAACGACGGTGATGTCGACATCCTGATTGTCAATCTGAATGAACCGCCATCGCTGCTGCGCAATGACCTGAAGGGAAATCAGAACTGGATCAAAGTAAAACTGGAAGGAGTCAAATCCAACCGCAGCGCGATCGGGGCCAGGGTGCTGGTACGCTACGGCGGCAAGGTGCAGGCGCAGGCAGTGTTGAGCCAGTCCAGTTTCTATTCGTCGAACGATCCTCGCCTGCATTTCGGACTTGGGGCGTCCAAAACTGCTGACATCGAAGTGCACTGGCCGAATGGATTGGTAGAGCAATTCCCTGGGATAAAGTCCAACCAGTGGCTCAAGCTTCGCGAAGGAAGCGGCGCCGGGCCAACGGCCGGTAAGGGCGCAAAAGCAAGATAAGGTGGGATTTAATATCCAAGTCAACGATTACTTCGATTGACCGCTCCGCAGAAGACCTCGATTTAACAATCCCTCGAAAACTAAAAAAATCTTGACAGTTTCGATAGTCCAGCGCTATAAGTCTTTTCCATTAGATGAGAAAACGTTTACTGACCCTGCGGGGAACGTTTCGAAAGCTTTGCCACCGGGAGGATTCAATGTCGTCCAGGTCAACCGTCAGCTTCTACGTCGTTTTTGTCGCAGCCACGCTCTTGTTCTTTAGTTCCGCCGCGCTGGCACAGTTCACTGCCAGCATTCAGGGAGTCGTGCAAGATCCGAGCGGAGCGGGACTGGCCGGCGCCAGGGTGAACCTGGTAAACAACGCAACCCACGTGACCACCACGACCGCGGCGGATGGCTCGGGAAACTACCATTTTGGCAGTCTCGCGCCGGGCTCCTACAGTGTGACCGCCGAAGCCTCCGGCTTTGCCAAGTCCCAGGTCGATGTGACCTTGCTGACGGAACAGAACTTGAGCGTACCCATCACGCTGAAGGTGGGCTCGATATCCGAGGCGGTGAACGTCACCGCCGAGGCTCCTGTCGTCGATACCTCGGACAGCCGCACGCAGCTCACGCTCGAGAACCAAACGGTGGCGCAGCTGCCGGTTGTCGGCCGCAACCTGGTCACCTTGGTAACGCTGGCGCCCGGAGTTTCTGGTTTGGGAACCAGCGCGACCGGCAGTCCCGGGTCGGGAGTGGACAATTTCTCCACTGAAGAGCAGGTGGACGCCAGCGCCAACGGTCAGGGCCAGAACAACAACCAATACGTGGTGGATGGGCTGGACGTGACCAGTGGCATTCGCCAGGGCGTCCTGAATCTAACCCCCCAGCCCGATTCCATCCAGGAAACCAGCATTCAGGTCAACACGTTTTCGAGCGAGTACAGCCGCGCCGCCGGCTTGCAGACCATTTTTACCACCAGATCCGGTACGGACCAGTACCATGGCTCGGCTTCGGATTATTTCAATTACCAGGGGTGGTTCGCGCGGCAGTACTTCTCAGGTCCCTACCTGCCCTTCCATTCCAACAACATGAGCTTCACTTTTGGGGGCCCGGTAATTCCTGGCAATCACCATCTGTTCGGATACTTCGCGGTCGAACCGTTGCGCTCTTCTCAGAGCACAAACGGATCGGTGACCTTCGCAGATCCCCAGTTCACGGCCTTTGCGCAAACAACCTATCCGAACACGGTGGGCACACATCTGCTCACAACGTACTTGCCCGCAAATGTGTCTGGCGTGGCCGTCTCGCAAACTGCGCAACAGATTTTCGGCAGCGGCGCGGGTGGATGCGGCACGACGGCAGGGCAGAACGGAGTACCTTGCGACCTGCCCATGATTGATTCCGGGTCGTTCGGCGCTACACAAATACGCAACGGCACGCAGTATTTTGCCCGTCTGGACACCGTCTTCAAGAGTGACCGAGTCTACGCCAGCATGTTCAGGACACTGCTGACCAGCGGTGCGGCCTCGGCTATGCCGCAGTTCTCCGCCTTAAACCCCACCTGGCAAATTGCAGGGCAGTTAAACTGGACACACACGTTTTCTTCCACGACCTTGAACGCCGCCTCCGTGGGCATGAGCCGGGTAGAAGGCCTTCTGGGCAGCGGAGCCAAGGACTACACGGTCCCTTCGGTTTCCGTGAACGGCATCAACGTGGATTCGGGTCAGGCTTTCGGAGTAGGTTTCGCGCAAGGAGATTTCATTCAGCATAACTATCACTGGCGCGACGTCCTGACTCACGTTAAGGGAGCACACACCCTGAAGTTTGGCTATGAAGGCTGGTATGGCGACGATGTGGAACCCTTCGAAGGACCGTGGTCGCAGCCGAAATTTGCCTTCGACAACCTGTTGAAGCTGGCTCAGGATGCGCCCACCAACGAGAACGGGATCATGTACGATCCCGCGACCGGCCAGCAGAAACTGTGGAACTGGGATGCGGCCTCCCGAACTTTTGGACTTTTTGTGGAAGACACCTGGAAGGCAAGGAAGAACCTCACCCTGACCCTGGGCTTGCGCTATGACGACAGCGGCAACCCGTGGTCCAAGAGTGACACAACCGTGTTTGGAAACTTCTATCTGGGCACGGGTACGACCATTCAGGAGCAAATCGCGAACGGCTACGCCAAGCCCACCCACAATGCCTTGCTGCATTCGGTCAACAACCTGTTCAGTCCTCGCATCGGCGTTGCCTGGGACCCCACCGGAAGAGGCGACTGGGCGGTGCGCGGCGGCTTCGGTATCTACAACAACTGGCTGACGCAGGCGAACGTCCAGGAAGAATTCCGGGGCAGTCCTCCCGGGTTGGTCTTGCCGACGTTCTTTGCAGGTGGAACCGCGACCGCGGACGCTCCGATTTTTGTTCTCGGAAACAGCGACAAGCCGCCGTTTGGGTTTACCTTCCCGACGTTCCAGGGCGGGCTTAACGCGCAAGGGGGAGTCCCGGGCACTGGTTTCGCCATCGGCGGTATCAACCCACTATTGAAATCACCAAAATCGAATATATGGTCTGCTACCGTAGAGCGAAGGCTCGGGAACAACTTTGCCGCGAGCGTGGGCTATTCCGGCTCCCATTCCTACAATATCGTCGACAACGGCAATGCCAACGGTATTGTCAGCTATGGTGTCGACATCAACAATTTTGCTGGCGACCTGATCGTCAACGAGAGCAAGGTTCCCACCCGGCTCAATCCCAGCTTTGGTGCGATTACCTACAGCGACAACACCCGCTACGCCAACTACAATGGCGTGTACTTTGATGTTCGAGGGCACTTTTCGCGCGGGTTCGTGGATGCTTCTTACACTCGCTCCCGGTCGCAGGACGATGCCCAGGCGTACCCCGAACCCCTAAATCCTTCGCGGTTTTATGGGCCGTCGCTGCAAGATGTCCCGAACCGCTTCTCCC
>Ga0326726_10001425_pt1 | contig 22218 bp, 20 predicted proteins | sample MHFenrmetagenome_2_FD_207603 | JGI IMG/M metagenome (GOLD analysis project Ga0326726, IMG submission 207603) | Lab enriched peat soil microbial communities from Michigan Hollow, Ithaca, NY, United States - MHF15MN | ecosystem: Environmental > Terrestrial > Soil > Wetlands > Peat | place: USA... | reverse complement strand
TGTCCATTCCGCCGGCCGCGCTCGCCATAATGACGGGCTTCCCGGCCGCGCGATCCAGGACGATGCTCAGATACAGTTCGCGCTGAATCGCGAGCCCTTCCTCGATCAGCACGCGGCCGACGGCCCGGCCTTCAGGCCCGGTCTGGTGCGTGACGAGCGTCATACCGAGCATCGCCTTCGTCAGCGCAGCCGCGTCTTCGGGCGACCTGGCGAGCTTCACGCCACCGCCCTTGCCGCGCCCGCCCGCGTGAATCTGCGCCTTCACGACGACGACGGGCGTGCCGAGCCGGCGCGCGATGTCCGCGGCGTCCGCGGCGGTGAACGTGACCTCGCCGCGCGGCACGGGCACGCCGTGGCGAGCGAGGATGCTCTTGGCTTGGTACTCGTGAATTTTCATGTCGGCAGGAAAGTTCTGATGCTAACTTGCGCGTGCTCCTGACGCAACAGTAAACTCGTCATTTGATGGCATCACGACAAGGCTTCCTCTCGACGTCGGTGGGAACGAAGCTCCTGATCGGCGTCACCGGCTTTCTCCTTTTTCTTTACCTTCTCATCCACATCGGCGGCAACGCGCTGATCGTCTTCGGCCCCGCGGTCTTCAACAACTACGCGTACGTGATGGAGCAGAAGAACCCGGTGCTGCCGCTCATCGAGCTGGCACTGCTCGCGGTCTTTCTCATTCACGTGTACAAGACCGTGCGCATGTTCCTCGCGAATCAATCGACGCGGCCGGTGCGGTACGCCATGAAGAAGCCGGCCGGCGCGCCGAGCCGGAAGACACTGGCGTCCTCCACGATGATCGTGTCCGGGCTCTGGCTGCTCGTGTTCATCATCATTCACGTGAAGGCGTTCCGGTTCAGTCCGGAATACGAGTGGCCCGCGGGCGGCCGCGACCTCTACCGTCAGGAACTGGAGAACCTCTCCAATCCGCTGATGGTCCTCTTCTACATTCTCTCGATGACCGTCGTCGGGTCGCATCTGTACCACGGCATCGCGAGCGCGGTGCAGTCGCTCGGCCTGGATCATCCCACGTGGACGCCGCGCGTGCTGTTCGCGGGCAAGGTGTTCGCCGTGATCGTCGCTGTCGGCTTCATGATGATCGCGGCGTGGGTGTACCTGAATCAGCCGGGCGCCGGGAGGGTCCGCGTATGACACTCGACGCGAAGATCCCCGGCGGCGCGATTGCGGAGAAATGGGACCGGCATAAGTTTGAGATGAAGCTGGTCAACCCGGCGAACAAGCGCAAGTACACGATCATCGTCGTCGGCACCGGTCTGGCCGGCGCGTCGGCCGCCGCGTCGCTCGGCGAACTGGGCTACAACGTTCTCAACTTCTGCATCCAGGACTCCCCTCGCCGCGCGCACAGCATCGCCGCGCAGGGCGGCATCAACGCCGCGAAGAACTACCAGAACGACGGCGACAGCGTATACCGCCTCTTTTACGACACAGTCAAAGGCGGCGACTACCGATCGCGCGAGGCCAACGTCTATCGCCTCGCGCAATTGAGCGTCAACATCATCGATCAGTGTGTCGCGCAGGGCGTGCCGTTCGCGCGCGAGTACGGCGGGCTGCTGGACAACCGCTCCTTCGGGGGCGCGCAGGTGTCGCGCACGTTCTACGCGCGCGGGCAGACCGGCCAGCAGCTGTTGCTCGGCGCGTACCAGTCGCTCATGCGTCAGGTGCACGCGAAGAGCGTGACGATGTTCTCGCGGCGCGAGATGCTGGACCTCGTGATCGTCGACGGGAAGGCGCGCGGCATCATCGTGCGCAATCTGTCGACGGGCGAGATCGAGCGCTACGCCGGCGACGCCGTGATCCTGGCGACCGGCGGCTACGGCACGTGCTACTACCTGTCCACCAACGCCGTGAACTCGAACGTGACGGCGGCCTGGCGCGCGCACAAGCGCGGCGCGCTGTTCGCCAATCCCTGCTTCACGCAGATCCACCCGACCTGCATTCCGGTCAGCGGCGACCATCAATCGAAGCTCACGCTGATGAGCGAGAGCCTGCGCAACGACGGCCGCGTGTGGGTGCCGAAGCAGAAGGGCGACAAGCGCCGGCCGGACCAGATTCCCGAGGACGAGCGCGACTACTACCTCGAGCGCAAGTATCCGAGCTTCGGCAACCTGGTGCCGCGCGACGTGGCGTCGCGCAATGCGAAGCAGGCCTGCGACGATGGCCGCGGCGTCGGCGACAGCGGACTCGCGGTCTACCTGGACTTCAAGGACGCGATCAACCGTCTCGGCGCCGATGTGGTCAAGGAAAAGTACGGCAACCTCTTTCAGATGTATCAGAAGATCACGGACGAGGATGCGTACAAGGTCCCGATGCGGATCTACCCGGCCATCCACTACACGATGGGCGGCCTCTGGGTGGACTACAACCTCATGAGCAATCTGCCCGGCCTGCACGTGCTCGGCGAAGCCAACTTCTCCGATCACGGCGCCAATCGGCTGGGCGCCAGCGCGCTCATGCAGGGGCTGGCGGACGGCTACTTCGTCATTCCGTACACCATCGGCCACTATCTCGCGAGCGCGCCGCTGCCGAAGGTCGCCACGGATCACGCGGCGTTCAACGAAGCGGCCGACAACGTCCAGGGACGCATCACGAAGCTGCTGTCCGTCAAGGGCAACCGCGGCATTCGCGAAATCCACCGCGAACTCGGGCGGATCATGTGGGACGACGTCGGCATGGCGCGCACGGAGGCGAGTCTGACTCGCGCGCTCCAGGCCATCCCGAAGCTGCGCGACGAGTTCTGGCAGAGCGTGTCCGTGCCCGGCACACCGGACAATCTCAACCAGAGCCTCGAGTACGCCGGGCGCGTCGCCGATTATCTGGAATTCGCCGAACTGCTCGCGCTCGACGCGCTGCAGCGGCGCGAGTCGTGCGGCGGCCACTTCCGCGAGGAAAGCCAGACGCCGGAAGGCGAAGCCCTCCGCGACGACGCGAATTTCACGTACGTCGCGGCCTGGGAGTTCACGGGCGTGGGCAAGAAGCCCGAGCTCCACAAGGAGCCTCTGACCTTCGACGAAGTGCATCCTACGCAGCGGAGCTACAAATGAGGGCTGAGGGCAAAGGGCAAAGGGCTCGAAGAGGACCATCATCGTGCGACTGAATCTGAGAATCTGGCGCCAGGCCGGGCCCTTGGCGGCCGGCCGGCTGGTGGAATACACCGCGGATCACGTCTCACCTGACATGTCGTTCCTCGAGATGCTCGACGTCATCAACGAGGGGCTGACCAAGAAGGGTGAAGACGCGATCGCATTCGACTCCGACTGCCGCGAAGGCATCTGCGGCATGTGCAGTCTGGTCGTCAACGGCGTGCCACACGGACCGGATCGCGGGACGACGGTGTGCCAGCTTCACATGCGGCGGTTCAAGGACGGCGACACGATTACGATCGAGCCGTGGCGTGCCGCGGCGTTTCCTGTCGTGAAGGATCTCGTCGTCGACCGCAGCGCCTTGGACCGCATCATCGCCGCGGGCGGCTACGTGTCGATCAACTGCGGCGGCGCGCCCGACGGCAACGCGATTCCGATTCCGAAGGCCGTCGCCGACGTCGCCATGGACTCGGCCGCCTGCATCGGCTGCGGCGCGTGCGTTGCGGCCTGCAAGAACGCGTCGGCGCATTTGTTCATGAGCGCGAAGATCTCCCAGCTCGCGCTCCTGCCGCAGGGGCAGCCGGAGCGCTACCGGCGCGTGACGGCGATGGTCGCGCAAGCAGACGCCGACGGGTTCGGCAGCTGTTCGAACGAAGGCGAGTGCGAGGCCGTATGCCCGAAGGAGATTCCCATCTCCAACATCGCGCGCATGACGCGCGAATACGTCAAAGCCGCGTTGACTGCATCGAAGTAGTCAATCACGCGGCCTCGGACCGATCGAGGGGCAGGTCGAGTCGGAATCGCGTCCCGACGCCTTCGGTACTGTCCACGAAGAGGCCGCCACCCGCCTGACGCGCGAAACCGTACGCGCTCGCCAGACCCAGGCCGGTTCCCCGTCCTTCATCTTTGGTCGTGAAGAACGGTTCAAAAATCCGATCGACGATCGCTGCGGGGATGCCCACACCCGTGTCCTCGACGACGACTTGCGCGCACGACGGCGCCGCCGCGACCGGTGGCTGACCGATGTCGTGCATCTTCCCGATCTTCGAGACGATCGTCAGCTGACCGCCTGACGGCATCGCATCCCGCGCGTTGATCGCCAGGTTCATGATCACCTGGTCGAACTGACCGGCGTCGGCCCGCACGGGCAACGCCTCCTGGCCGAGCTCAAAGCGGACGCGCACGCTGCGCCCGACGGCCATGCCCACCATGCCTTCGAGCGCAGCCAGCCGATCGCGGACGTCGAAGCGCTCCGACGACGCCGGCATCTGCCGGGCAAAGGTCAGAAGCTGCCGCGTGAGCGCCGCGCCGCGCTGGGCGGCCTGCTGGGTCAGGTCCAGTTGCCGCCGCATACTGCTGTCGGCCGGCAAATTCTCCATCGCGAGTTCCAGGCCGCCCATGACTGCAGTCAAGGTGTTGTTGAAATCGTGCGCAACATTGCCAGCCATGCGGCCTAGGGCGTCCATTCGCCGGGTTTGACGCAGTATGGTTTCCAGGTGCCGCTGCGCCGCCATGTCGCGGACCGAGAGCACCATCGCCGGCCCGGTGCCCTCCTGCGGCACGAGTTGACCGGAGACGTCGAACGGCAACCACTCCCCCGATGCGTGCTGGATGCGGATCGCGGTCGGGGGCCGGCGACCCTGCGGATCGGACTGCATGCGCGCCCAGGCCGATCTCACGCTCTCGCGATCGTCGGGATGAATGAGGTTCAGAAACGGCCGTCCTTCGAACGCTGACGGCGGCAGGCCGATGAGACGCTCGCAGCTCGGCGCCACGTATTTGATCCGGCCGTCCGCCCCGGCGATGACCTGCACGTCCGACGAGTGCTCGACAACGAACCGGAAGCGCGCCTCGGACGCGCGCAACGCGTCCGCGGTCTGCTGGATGGTCTGCGCCGCGCGCACGGCTTCCAGGCGCTCGGCCTCGACCAGCACGAGCGCGGTAGCCACACCGAACGCGATGAGGAAGCAGACCTGCAGCACGGTGAGGAGCAGGCTCTCAGGACGGCCCGCAGCGCCGTGTTGAATCTGCCAGACTTCGTAGCCCGCTGAGACGAACATGCGGAGGCTCAAGCACACGAGCGTCGCGGCCATGACCGCGCAGCCTTCGGCCCAGCGCGGGCGCGCGAGCGCGCGTAGCGGCCACAGCGCCCACGCGTACGTCAGACCCATCAACACACGCGGGAGAATAAATCCCCCGACGGATGGGTGAATAGCGACCGGGCCCAAGGCTTCGACTTCGCGGAAAGCGATGAGAATTCCGAAGATGAGGGCGCCGGCCACCGCGTACCGCGCGGCCTTGACCCTCTCGCGCCCGACCAGCGAGTCAGTACCGGCGCGAAACAGCACGACGCCAAGCTGAAGCGGAAGCGCCTGGAGGGCCCGCCCGACAGGCCCGAAGTCTCCCCCAATCGCCAGACCGATGTTCGTCGCCGTGAAGACGACGCCGACGGAATACGTCAGCCACGCGGCGGCCCAGCGAATCGCCGTGGGTCGCTGAAATCCCCTCCACAGTCCAAGAAATGCCAGACCAAACGTGAGGGACACGGCGCCCTGCAGCGCCATCGACACCAGGAGCAGGGAGCGATCAGTGGGCACGGGTGAGGAATGCTACACCCGTCGGGCAGCCGATGGCGGAGTTCAACGGACCCAGGCCGCGGTTCCGTAAAGCCGAAAATCGGTGACGAGATCGAGCGTCTCGCCGATTCGTGCCGCCTGGGCGTCAGCGCTCCGCAGACGATCAACGCCCGCGTTGAATTCCTCATCAGTGAGCACGGTCAATTGCGAGGTATAGGCGCGATCCACCGCGCCGGCCGCGACCGCGTCGGCGACAGGCATCAGGGCCTCTACCCGGTCGGCCTCGGACGACTCGGCCCAGGCGAATCCGGCGCGCGACAGTTCGCCGCGCAAGGTCCGAACAGCCGCGAACCGCCCGCGGTCGATCTCGAGCGTCTCCGGAAAATAGTTGTAGACCCACCACTCATCACGCTCGGCGTGCGGGTCCTTTCCGATGGTCAGCAGTCCTCCGCCCTGACGCAGGACGCGGCGCGCCTCGGCAAAGAAGCGCTGTCGATCGGTGAAGTGATGAAGCGCGTTGATGCAGAAGACGCGGTCGAACGACGCGTCGCGCCACGGAAGCATCTCAGCCGACGCGCGCACGAGCCGCGCGGCCGGCGCCGCGTGGCGCGCTCGTGACAGCATCCGGGACGAGGGCTCGACGCCTGCCACGAGCGGCGACCGCCCGCTCACCGCGTCCAGCCAGTGGCCCGTCCCGCAGCCGACTTCCAGGATCGCAGGCCTCTCGGACCCGATGAAGTCGAGCAGCGTCTCGCGAACGCCGCTGTAGGTGTGGAGCGTGTACCGTCGATCGAATCCGTCGGCGACGCTGTCGTAGTCGACGACGCGGCCGCTCACGCCTGGCGTGCTTCTTGGTCGAGGATCTCGCGCGCGGCGTCCACGTCGTCCTCACGCACGATCACCTCGAACCCGACGCCGGCCCACGCCATCGCGGGCCGCATGCTGCCACCGTCATCGGCGCGGATCATCGCGTCGATGCCGGCGGCACCCAGCGCGCTCACGGCGATGTCGGCTTCCGCACGGTTGTTGAACGTGTGCACGACGACGAGCGCTACGTCAGGCATGGGCTCACACCTTGATCACGTCCACCAGTTCCTTCACCGCCGCCGCCGACTTCTTGAACGCGGCATCTTCGTCCGCGGTCAGCTTGATTTCGATGATCTTCTCGACGCCGCGGGCGCCGAGCTTGCAGGGCACGCCGACGAACAGATCGCGCACGCCGTACTCTCCCTGCAAGAACACCGAGCACGGGAGAATCTTCTTCTTGTCGAGCAGGATCGCCTCGACCATCTGCACGACCGACGCGCCGGGCGCGTACCACGCGCTCGTTCCGACCAGCTTCGTGATCTCCGCGCCGCCATTCGCCGTGCGATCGCAGATGCGGGCGATCGTCTCTTTGTCCATGAGATCCGTGATCGGAATGCCCGCGACCGTCGAGTACCGCGGCAGCGGGACCATCGTATCTCCGTGGCCGCCGAGAACGAACGCGTGCACGTTGTCCACTGAGACGTTCAGCTCCTTCGCGATGAACGAGCGCATGCGGGCCGAGTCCAGCACGCCGGCCATGCCGATCACGCGCTCACGCGGGAACTTCGAGAGCTTGTAAACGGCCTGCGCCATCGCGTCAAGCGGGTTCGAGACAGGAATGATGATGCAGTTGGGCGAGTGCTTGACGATCTGTTCCGTGACCTGCTGCATGATCTTGTAGTTCACGTTCAGCAGATCGTCGCGGCTCATGCCGGGCTTGCGCGGCATGCCCGACGTGACCACGACGATGTCGGAGTTCGCGCTCTCCGCGTAGTCGCCGGTGCCAAGCACGCGCGAATCCGATCCCCAAACGGGGCACGCTTCCAGCATGTCGAGCGCCACGCCGGCGGCTTTCTGATCAGCGATGTCGATGACCACGACGTCGGCCAGTTGCTTGTCCGCGACGCCACGAGCCACGGTGGCGCCGACGTTTCCGGCGCCGCCGACTACTGTCACTTTTCGGTTCATTCTCGACTCCCCGCTCGCCTGAAGGCTCGCGCTACATGTTCTTGATGATGGCGTCCGCGAATTCCGAGGTCTTCAATTCCGTGGCGCCCTGCATCTGGCGCGCCAGGTCGTAGGTCACCTGCTTTTGGGCGATCGTCTTCTCGAGACCACGCTCGATGAGCGCGCCGGCCTCGTTCCATCCCAGGTAGTTGAGCATCATCACGCCGGACAGGATGACCGACGCCGGATTGATGACGTCCTTCCCGGCGTACTTCGGTGCCGTGCCGTGAGTCGCCTCGAAGAACGCAATGTCGTCGCCGACGTTGGCGCCTGGCGCCATGCCCAGGCCGCCGACCTGGGCTGCGCAGGCGTCGGACAGGTAGTCACCGTTCAAATTCGGCGTCGCGAACACGTCGTACTCGGCGGTCCGTGTCAGGATCTGCTGGAAGACGCTGTCGGCGATCCGGTCGTTGATCAGCAGCTTCCCGTCCCTCGGGGCGCCCTGGCTCACCTCGTCCTCGGTCACGATCTGGTCGCGGAACTCGGCCTTGGCCAGTTCGTAGCCCCAGTCACGGAAGGCGCCTTCCGTGAACTTCATGATGTTGCCCTTGTGCACGATGGTGACGACCTTGCGGTTGTTGGCCAGCGCGTACTGAATCGCCATGCGAACCAGCCGCTTCGTGCCGGTTTCGGAAATCGGCTTGATGCCAATCCCGGAGTCGGGCGCGATCCGCTTTCCCATCTCCTTCGCGAGAAACTCGATGACGCGTTCCGCCTGCGGCGTGCCCTTGGCCCACTCAATCCCTGCGTACACGTCCTCGGTGTTCTCGCGGAAGATGACGACGTTCATGCGCTCGGGATGCGTGACGGGCGCCGGCGTGCCCTCGAAGTACCGAACCGGACGAATACAGGAGTACAGGTCGAGTACCTGGCGCAGCGTGACGTTGAGGCTCCGGATGCCGCCGCCAACCGGCGTCGTCAACGGACCTTTTATTGCGACCTTGTACGCCTTCACGGCCTCGAGCGTGTCGTTCGGCAACCACTCGCCGGTGAGGTTCTTGGCTTTCTCCCCCGCGAGAATCTCGAACCAGACGATGCGGCGTTTGCCGCCGAACGCTTTCTGCACCGCCGCGTCGAACACGCGAACGCTTGCGCGCCAGATGTCGGGCCCGGTGCCATCGCCTTCGATGAACGGAATGATCGGATCATCGGGAACGACGAGCTGCCCGTTCTTGCGCGAGATGGGAGTGCCGTCTGTTGGAGGCTTGAGCGAAGTGAAATTCGGCATAAGTTTTAGGTCAGGTCACCTGTCGCTGAAAAAAGATTTCCGCGAACGTTGTGGAAAACTCTGTGGAAAACGACCGGTGTTTACACCGATGTGCCGCAGTCTTCCGAATGTTTTAGCGGATTGCACCACAGTAGGGCGAGTCAACACCGCCGGTCTCCGCGACAACCAAAACCTCCGGATTATACTGTAGGCATTTGAAAATAGTCGTCGCCGATGACCTGCCAGCGTCCGCGCTGGAAATTCTCCGTACCGAAACCGGTTGGACCGTGGACGCGCGTTCCGGACGGTCGCCCGCCGCGCTCGCGGCCGATTTGGCGGACGCGGACGCACTTCTCGTTCGCAGCGCCACGAAAGTAGACAGCCGCCTTCTCGAAGCAGCGCCATCGCTTCGGATAATCGCGCGCGCCGGCACCGGAGTCGACAACGTCGACGTGACGGCAGCCAGTGCCCGCGGCATCCTGGTCGTGAATGCACCGGGCGCCAACAGCATCAGCGTCGCCGAACACGCCTGCGCGCTCATGCTGGCGCTCGCACGATCGGTGCCGGCTGCCGATCGGGCCATGAAGGATGGCAAGTGGGAGAAACGCCGGTTTCTCGGCACTGAGGTTCGAGGAAAAACGCTCGGCGTCGCCGGCCTCGGACGCATCGGCCAGGAAGTTGCGCAGCGTGCCCGCGCGTTCGGGATGCGGGTCGTGGCTCACGATCCGTACATTTCCAAGGAAGTCGCCGCCGGCCTTGGTGCGGAGCTGATGTCGCTCGACGAGCTGTGCGCCACGGCCGACTACGTGACCCTGCACCTGCCGGCCACGGCCGAGACCCGTCACGTCTTCAACGACGACCGGTTTTCGCGGTGCAAGCCCGGTATGCGCCTCATCAACACGGCTCGCGGCGAACTGATCGACGGCGCCGCGCTCCAGCGCGCGATCGCCTCAGGCATCGTCGCCGGCGCCGGGCTGGATGTCTTTGAGAAAGAGCCGCCGACCGATTGGTCGCTCGCCCAACTACCACAGGTGATCGCGACGCCACATATCGCCGCGTCTACAGAAGAGGCACAGGAACTGGTCGGCGTCGAAACCGCCGCCACCGTCCGCGACTTCCTGCGGGACGGCATCGTCCGCAACGCCGTCAACTTCCCCGCCGTGCACCCCGACGAGTTGCAGCGCCTGCAACCCTGGATCCGGCTGTCGGACCAACTCGGGGCGTTGGTCTCGCAGATGGGCACGGGCGGCATCGAAGCGCTCGGCGTCCGCTACTACGGCGCGCTCGTCGAGAGCCGGGGCGTCGAGGTCATCGCCGCGAGCGCCGCGGCCGGTGTCCTGCGGCCGATCCTCTCGAGCGGCGTGTCCATCGTCAACGCGCGCGCGGCGGCCCGCGAGCGTGGGATCGACATCGTCGAAACGCGAAGCTCACGGCCGCGCCACTTCACCAGCCTCGTCTCGATCAAGCTGCAGACCGACGCCGGCGAGCGCTGGGTCGAAGGCACGGTCTTCGAGCCGAACAGCCCGCGGCTGGTCTCGGTGCTCGGCGTCGACGTCGAGGCGCCGCTCGGCGGGACGATGCTCATCATCGCCAACGACGATCAGCCGGGCGTCATCGGTGAAATGGGCACCATCCTGGGGCGCCACCGCGTGAACATCGCGAACTTCGCGCTCGGACGCAGCGACCGGGGGGCGATCGGCGTGGTCAACGTCGACGAAGACGCGGGCGCGCCGCGCGCCCTCGATAAGGCTATCGACGAACTCCGCCGGGTCCCTGCGATCAAGACTGCGTGGGTCGTCAGGCTGACGTAGGCGCGTCTCACTCGCGCTACGGAGCCGCGGGCTTCACGCACACGCGAAGCGCACCCGGGTGCACGCGGACGCGAAGCCTGTTTCCTCCCGTGACCGGTTCCCCGTCGACGTGAAACATCATCGGCCGATCGGCCTCGATGACGACGTTACGCACCCGGCGTATGGAGCACCCGGGCACCCGGGCCATGGTGCCGTTGAACAGACGCGGCAACTGCACGAGCGTCGCGAGCCGTGAGCGCTCCTCGACGACGACAAGGTCCAGCTGGCCGTCGTCCACCCGCGCGCCGGGGGCGATCCGCGCGCCGTTCCCGAACTGCGCGGAGTTGGCGATGGTGACAATCACCGCGCGGGTTTCCTTCATGACGCCGTCATCGGCGGAGATTCGGTACCGCGCCGGCTCGTACCGGAAGACGGCGCCCGCGGAGATGGCCGCGTACCCCAGCAATCCGCGGCGGCGGTTCCCCGGCGCGTTGAATTTGGCGGCCACGTACGCGTCGAAGCCGAGGCCTGCGAGGTTGACGAAGAGGCGTCCCTCGATCTCGCCGGCGTCGAGCGGCTGCGGCTCCGCGCGGAGCGCGTCGGCGATCGCGCGTTGCGGACGCGGATCGATGCCCAGCTCGCGCGCGAGCCCGTTGCCGGAGCCCGCCGGGACGATCCCCATTGGCACATCGTCAAAGGCCAGCGCCGACGCGACTTCGTTGATCGTGCCGTCACCGCCCCAGGCCATGACGAGACGCGCGCCTCGGGCGGCCGCGGCTTTCGCCAGCTCGCGCGCGTGACCCGCGCGCTCGGTCACGAACACTTCGGCGGGGTCGCCATGCGTGTCGACGACTGACAGCGCGAGCTGCGCCCGCGCGCGCGCGGCGTCCGGGCGCGCCCCGCCCGAGATGGGATTGATGATGATCGCTACGGGCACGTGAAGGGTGAAGTCTGACGTGTGAAGTCTGATGACTTCAGACGTGTCACGGCGGACTACTTCAGGACGAGGCGCAGGCTGGCGCCGCCGTTGACATCGGCCAGCTCGACAGCGTCGGCGGATATTTTCGTCACCTTGTACTGTGCCGTGACGGCCTCGCCTTCCTTGACGAGATACAGCTGGGTCGGACTCGAGATGATCGCCGTGCGCACTACGCTGCCGTCCGGCCCCGGATCCTCGGCGAAACCCGAGAGTTTCAGCCCCGACTCGGGACGCGTCGCCGCAAACGGGGCCGGGAAGAACAAAGTCGACGCAGGCGGGGCTGCGGGTACGACCGGCGCCGGCCGCACAATCGCAGAACGGAACGAGAAGAGATTTCGAGCGGCCGCTTGCGGTTGCGCGTTCGGCCGCAAGCGCTCGTGCAACCGGGCGATTTCATCGGCCAACTCGGCGCCGCGCACTTCGATGGGCGCCGTTCGCACGACTGGCGGCGGCGCGCTCTCGTGATTCGATGTCGCGGCGTTCGCCAACCACGCCGCGAGCGCGCCTCCGACGACCACGATCGTCGCCGCCCGCTTTGAACTCATTGGTGCTGTCTCGGATCGTAGCACGGGCGCTGAGCGTGTATGCTATTATTCGTCGTGCACCCTGCATCGACTGGTTCAAGAGTCGATTCGGTTTCTCCCCTCAAGATTGTCGCTGTCATTCCCGCTCGATACGCCTCGACGCGCTTTCCCGGCAAGCCGCTCGCGGATCTCGACGGTCGCCCGATGATCGAGCACGTGTACCGGCGCGCCGCCGCGTCATCGGCGGTGTCACAGGTCATCGTTGCGACCGACGATCTCCGCATCGCGACGCGCGTCAGCGCCTTCGGCGGCACGGTGCGGCTGACCAAGGCGACGCATGAAACCGGCACCGACCGGCTCGCGGAAGTGGCGGCGACGCTCGACTGCGATGTCGTCGTCAACGTGCAGGGTGATGAGCCGCTCGTCGATCCGCGCGCCATCGACGAACTCGTCGCGCCGTTCGCGGCCGATCCGTCGCTCCAAATGACGACGTTGTTCCGCCGGATTCACGACGCTGCGGATCTCGACAACCCGAACATCGTCAAGATCGTCCTCGATCGCAGCGGCTTCGCCCTGTATTTTTCGCGGGCGCCCATCCCACACGTACGCGACCCCAGGGGCGGGTGGCCACCGCTCTATAGGCACATCGGGTTGTACGGCTACCGCCGCAGCGTTCTGATGGTGCTTGCCGGCCTCGAACAGACGCCGCTCGAACGGGCCGAATCGCTCGAGCAGCTGCGCGCGCTTGAACACGGCATCCGCATCAAGGCCGTCGAGACCGCGCACGAATCCTTTGAAGTCAACACGCCGGAAGATCTTGAACAGGTGCGCCGCCTGCTGGCGGTGACGACGTCGAGCTGAGGACACACATGGACGGACGGTCTCCGAAGTACATCTTCATCACGGGCGGCGTCGTGTCGTCGTTGGGCAAGGGACTGGCAGCCGCGTCGATCGGCGCGCTGCTGGAAGGCCACGGCTACACCGTGACCATGCAGAAATTCGATCCATATATAAATGTCGATCCCGGCACTATGAGCCCGTACCAGCACGGCGAGGTCTACGTGACCGACGACGGAGCCGAGACCGACCTCGACCTGGGCCACTACGAGCGGTTCACGAACACGGTCACGACGAAGAATTCGAACTGGACGACAGGCAAGATCTATCAGAGCGTCATCCAGAAGGAGCGCCGTGGGGATTACCTGGGCCGCACCGTGCAGGTGATTCCGCACATCACGAACGAAATCAAGGACGCCATCCGCGCCGTGTCGAAAGGCGTCGACGTCGTGCTCGTGGAAATCGGCGGAACCGTCGGCGACATCGAGAGCCTGCCGTTTCTCGAAGCGATTCGCCAGTTCCGCCAGGATGTCGGGCGCGACAACACGCTCTACGTGCACCTGACGCTCGTGCCGTACATCGGCGCCGCAGGAGAACTCAAGACCAAGCCCACGCAGCACAGCGTCCGCGATCTCCGGTCGATCGGCATTCAGCCGGACATCCTGCTCTGCCGCACCGATCGCTACCTCGATTCCGACATCAAGCGGAAGATCGCGCTCTTCTGCGACGTCGACGAAGAAGCGGTCATCACGGCGAAGGACGTCTCGACGATCTATGAGGTGCCGGTCGTACTCGCTGCCGAAGGACTCGACCGGATCGTCCTCCGGCGCCTGCACCTGCCGCAGACCGAGCGGCGCATGCAGCCGTGGGAGGATCTCGTCAACCGCATCAAGAATCCCGTCGACGATCTGACGATTCACGTCGTCGGCAAGTACGTCGGCTACGAAGACTCGTACAAGAGTCTCAACGAAGCGCTCTACCACGGCGGGTTCCAGCAGCAGTTGAAGGTCAACATCAAGTGGATCGAAGCCGAGGCGCTCGAGGAGCCGGGCGGCCTCTCGCTGCTCGACGACGCCGACGGTATTCTCGTGCCCGGCGGGTTCGGCAATCGCGGCACGCGCGGCATGATGCGCGCAGCGCAGGTGGCGCGCGAGCGCCGGATTCCGTACTTCGGCATCTGCTACGGCTTCCAGTGGGCGACGGTGGAGTACGCGCGCAACGTGGCCGGCCTCGCCGACGCCGATTCAACCGAGTGCAATCCGGACGCGTCGGCCAAGGTGATCTACAAGCTGCGGGATCTGCTGGGTGTCGACGATCTCGGCGGCACGATGCGGCTCGGCACGTACGCCTGCGAACTCACGCCGGGATCGCTCGCACAGCGCGTGTACGGCGCCAGCCTGATTCACGAGCGCCATCGTCATCGCTACGAATTCAATTGCCTCTACGAGCGGACGCTCACCGAGCATGGCCTGCGCATCTCGGGACGCTCGCCCGACGGCAAGTTCGTCGAGATCGCGGAACTCCCCGGGCATCCCTGGTATCTCGCCGTGCAGTTCCATCCGGAGTTCAAATCGAAACCGACGCGGCCGCACCCGCTGTTCGCCGCATTCGTCGGCGCCGCGCATCAACACAAGACTGCACACGGTGTGCCGCGCGCGGCCACCGAGTCGGTCGCCTGATACAATTGGCGGTTGTGATTCCGCTGACCCTCGGCGACATCGCGATCGGCGGCGGCCACTCGTTCGTCCTCATCGCCGGCCCGTGCGTGATCGAAAGCGAAGCCCACGCGACGTCGCTCGCCGAACAGCTCGCCGACATTGCGCGGCGCGCGCGCGTGCCCTTCGTCTTCAAGGCATCGTTCGACAAGGCGAACCGCACGTCGGGGACGTCATTCAGGGGGCCTGGACTCGACGAAGGCCTCCGCGTCCTCGCCGCGATCAAGTCGCGCTGCCACGTGCCGGTTCTCACGGACATTCACGAGCCGCAACAGGCGCGAGCCGCGGCGGATGTCGCCGATATCCTCCAGATCCCGGCGTTCCTGTGCCGGCAGACGGATCTGCTCGTCGCCGCTGCGAAGACCGGTCGCATCGTCAACATCAAGAAAGGGCAGTTCCTCGCGCCCGATGACGTGAAGCACGCGGTCGCCAAGGTCGTCGCCGCCGGCAACCCCCGCGTGCTCGTTACCGAGCGCGGCGCCAGTTTCGGGTATCACAACCTCGTGGTCGACATGCGGGCGTTTCCAATCATCCGCGCGCAGGGCGTGCCGGTCGTGTTCGACGTGACGCACAGCCTTCAACTGCCGGGCGGCGGCGACGGTATGACGGCCGGGCAGGCAGAGTTCATCGAACCGCTCGCGTCCGCCGGCGTGGCCGCTGGCGTCGACGGCGTCTTTCTCGAGGTGCACGAAGAACCGGCGCGCGCCAAGAGCGATGCGCAGAATGCGCTGCGGCTCGACGCGCTGGAGCCGCTGCTCCGCCGTCTGACCGCGATCGACGCGATCGTCAAAGACGCCAGGCCGGTCCATGGCTGATCGTTCGCTGGCCCGCAACGTCCTGCAGACGGAAGCCGCCGCGATCCTCGCGCTGGTCGATCGGCTCGATGCGCGTTTCGACGCTGCCGTCCAGTTCCTCCGCCAGTGTACGGGCCGCGTGATCCTGACCGGCATGGGCAAGTCCGGAATCATCGCGCACAAGATCGCCGCGACACTGTCCAGCACCGGCACGCCCGCGTTCTTTCTGCACCCGGCCGAAGCGATTCACGGCGATCTCGGCGTCATCCAGGCCGACGACGTGGTCGTCGCGCTGTCGAACACCGGCGAGACGGCCGAGTTGCTGCACCTGCTCGAGACGATCCGGCGCCTCGGCGCCAAGCTCATTGCGGTCACAGGCGATCCGCAATCGTCGCTCGCGCAGGCGGCCGACGTGGCGCTCGACTGCAGCGTCGCCGAAGAAGCGTGTCCGATGAACCTTGCGCCGACGGCGAGCACGACTGCCGCGCTCGCCATCGGCGACGCGCTCGCAATGACCGTGATGGTGGAGAAGGGGTTCCGCCAGGAGGATTTCGCAAGCCTCCATCCCGGTGGCAAGCTCGGCAAACGCCTGATGCGCGTCGAAGCCTTGATGCACTCGGGGGCGAACTGCCCCACCGTCCGCGCCGACGCACGGATGCGGGACGTGATCTACGAGATGTCGAGCAAGGGCCTCGGCATGACGTGCGTCATCGATCGCGACGATGCCGGGGACGACGCCACGCTGCTCGGCATCATCACCGACGGCGACCTCCGGCGGCGAATGGAACGCGGCGGCGAAATCCTCAATCTGCGCGCGGCCGACGTCATGACGCGCAATCCAGTGTCCATTCAGCGGACCACGCTCGCCGCCGAGGCGCTCAACATCATGGAGCAGCGCAAGATCACCTCCATCGTCGTGGCCGACAGCGCGTTGCCCACGCGGCTCGCCGGCGTGCTCCACCTGCATGATTTGTGGCGGATGAAGGACATTTTCTAGGGGTCATGGCGAACGCGAATGCGAGCCGGATCAAGGTCGTCTTGTTCGACGTCGACGGCGTCCTGACCGACGGCAAGCTCCTGCTGCACGCGGACGGCACGGAAAGCAAAGTGTTCGACATCAAGGACGGCACGGCGATCGTCTGGGCGCAGCGCGCGGGGTTGACGGTCGGCTTCCTCTCGGCGCGGCTGTCGGCCGCGACCACGCAGCGGGCCGCGCAGCTCGGCGTGACGCTGCTGCGACAGGGCGTCGCCAGCAAGCTGGACGAGTACGTGAAGATCGCCGACGAGCTTGCGGTCGCGCACGAGCAGATCGCGTACATGGGCGACGACCTGCTCGACCTGCCGGTCCTCGGCCGTGTCGGCCTCTCGGCGGCGCCGGCCGACGCCGCCGACGAGGTGCGCGCGCGCGTCCAGTGGGTCAGCGCGCGACGCGGCGGCGACGGCGCCGCGCGAGAGTTCATCGAGCTGATTCTCCGCGCCCAGCACGCCTGGGATCCGCTGCTGGCGTCCTACCTCGCCGAACCCACGAGCCATCGCGGATGAGTTACTACACGCCGCTCCTCGCCGCCCTGCTCTTCCTGCTCGTCGGCCTGACGGTCGGCAAGGCGTGGGAGCGGTACAAGCTGCGCGACGGCACGTGGATCGATCGCCGGCGCGCCCGGGAATCGCCGCACTACATCCTGGGCCTCAACTTTCTCGTGGCGAACCAGATCGACCAGGCCATCGAGGAACTGACCCGCGCGGCGAGTCTCGATGCCGACGCGCTCGAAGTGCACATGATCCTCGGCAACCTGTACCGGGAGAAGGGACAGGTCGGGAAGGCCATTACCGTCCATCAGCAACTGCTGCAGCGTCCCAGGCTGAGCCGCCTCGAGCACGCGCACGTGCTGCTCTGTCTCGGGCTCGACTACAAACGCGGCGGGTTCGTGGAGCGCGCGCTCGAAGCGTTCACGGAAGTGCTCCGGCTGGATCCGAAGAATGAGTACGCGCTGGTCAATTTGCAGAAGCTCCACGAGGAACAGCACCAGTGGACCGAGGCATACGACACGCGCCGCCGTCTCTCTAAGCTGACGGACGCGGATGCCCGGCCGCAAAGCCAGGCGATCCTAGCGTTCCTCGAGAACGAGATCGGTCTCGAAGCGATTCGGCGCAAGGACCATGCGGAAGCCATCCGCCGCTTCGAGGCGGCGATCGATCTCGACGCGCGTGCGGTGCCGGCCTACTTGAATCTGGGCGACGTGCGGGTCGCGCAGGGAAACGAACGCGAGGCCGCCGCCGTCTGGGAGCGCATGATCGACGTGGCGCCGGACCGCGCCTATCTCGCATTCGACCGGCTCGAGGCGCTCGCCATCCGCACCGGCAATCCCGAGCGGTTCACGCGCGTCTGCCGCCGGCTCATCGACGAAAACGCCCAGGACTGGCGCGCCAGGCTCGCCTTGTCACGCCACCTGGCGGCCGGCGGCCAGCAGCGCGAGGCCCTCGACCTGCTGTTCGCCGCGCTGGTGCAGAACCCGCACGCGCTCATCATTCATCAAGCCATCTGGCGCGCGCTCGGCGAGTTGCATCACCCGGCCTCCCTCGTCGATCGCTACAGCGAGTTGACCAAGCACGCGGTGTTTTACCTGGACCCGCACGTGTGCATGCGGTGCCGGTACCGCAGCACGGAGCTGCTCTGGCAGTGTCCGCACTGCCACGACTGGAATACGTTTGTCGAGGAGCGGATCGCGCCGGCGCAGGACACCACTGAAGTGGAAGTGTGAAGGTAGAAGGTGGAAGGCAGAAGGTAGAAGTGAACAGGCTACGAACTTGAGGAAATGAGTCGCTCAAGGACCGCCGAGACCTGCCGCTCCGTGTCCGCAAAGCTTCCGTCCGTTCGCACGACGTAATCCGCCTTCGCCGCTTTCTCTTCCGTCGACCACTGCGCCGCCAGCCGCGCCCGCGCATCGGCCTCCGTCATCCCGCGGTGAATGAGCCGCGCGACCTGCATCTCCGGCGGACAGAGGGTCACGATCACCTTGTCGAACTTCTTTTCCGCTCCCGTTTCGAACAGCAGCGGCACGTCGACGATGGCGAGCGGCGGCTGGCTGATCAATTCGAACGCGCGAAGGCCCGCCGCAATCGCGCGGTAGACTGCCGGGTGCACGATGGCCTCGAGCTCCCGGCGCGCCGTCTGATCGGCAAAGACGATGGGCCCGAGTTTCATGCGATCGACGCTGCCGTCGGCCGCCAGGATGTCGGCGCCGAAGCGCGCTGCGATCGCCGACGTCGCCTCCGTCCCTGGCGCCATGACCCCGTGCGCCAAGCTGTCGGCGTCGAGGCACGGCACGCCGCGCTGACGAAGCAGATCGAGCACGTGGCTCTTGCCGCTCGCGATGCCGCCCGTCAACGCCACCTTCAGCATTTCCCCACCAGCCCCACCTGCTGCCCCACCTCTCCTACCTGCCCTACCTGCCCCACCTGCCCCACCTGCCCTACCTGCCCTACCTGCCCTACCTGCCCATTAGACGTTCCTCGGCGGCGCGCACCGTGTTCTTCAACAACATCGCGATCGTCAGCGGCCCGACGCCGCCTGGCACCGGCGAGAGCGCGCCCGCGACGTCGGCGACTTCCGGATGCACGTCGCCGACCACGAGCGAGCCGCGCCGCAAGAATGCCTCGTGACGCTTGGAGCCCGGCGCAAACAACCGCTCGACGACTGCGCGATCGCTCACGTGCGTCGTGCCGACGTCCACCACGGCGGCGCCCGGCTTGACGAACGCGCGCGTCACGAACGCGGCCCGTCCGAGCGCCGCCACGAGAATGTCGGCTTCAGCCGCGACCTGCGGCAGATTCGCCGTCCGCGAGTGACAGATCGTCACCGTCGCGTTGCGATGCAGGAGCAGCAACGCCATCGGCTTCCCGACGATGTCGCTGCGGCCGATGACGACCGCGCGCGCGCCGGCGATCGTGACGTTCGACCGCTCGAGCAGCTCGATGACGCCCGCAGGCGTGCACGACGCGAGCACGGCGCGATTCTGGACGAGCCGTCCCACATTCACCGGATGAAGTCCATCGACGTCCTTCGCCGGATTCACGGCGTCGAACACGCGACGCTCCGCATCGTCGCCCATCGCCGCCGGCAGCGGCGACTGCACGAGGATGCCGTCGTGCGCGTCGCTGCGGTTCAGCCGCTCGACGACGGCGAGGACGTCCCCGAGCGACGCGGTCGCCGGCAGGCGCTCGAGATCGGCGCGAAGGCCGACGTCGGCCGCTGACTTGAGCTTGCCGCGTACGTAGATCTGGGACGGGGGATCGTCGCCGACCAGCACGATGCCGAGACCGGGCGGGCGGCCGGCCCGCGCGGTGAACGCGGCGATGGCGGGCGCCGCTTCGGTACGAATCGCGGCAGCGACAGCCGCGCCATCCAGCAGCCGCGCCGTCATGACCGGGCGGCCTCCGCCTCGAGACCTCGGAGGGAATCGGGCCGTCCAAGCACGACGAGTCTGTCGCCGGGACGGATCGACGTCTCCGGCTCAGGGTTGAATTCCATTTTTCCCGCCTGTCGCTGAATCCCAACGACGATCACACCGTAGCGCTGGCGCAGATTCGCGTCCAGGATCGACTGGTTCGCGAGCGCGGATCGCGGCGCGATCGCGATTTCCTCCATCGCCAGCTCGAGATTGTCCGTGCTGGTCGCCAGCTCGACGAAGTCCACGACGGCCGGGCGCAGCGCCGTCTGCGCCATCTGCACGGCACCGATCTGATACGGCGAAATGACTCGATCCGCGCCCGCCCTCTTCAACTTGATGGTCGCGTCCTCGGTTTCCGCGCGGCCCACGATGAACAAGTCCGGCCGCATCACCCGGGCGCTGAGGACCGCGTAAACGTTCTCCGCGTCGGTGCCCACGGCGGCGATGAGACCGCGCGCCCGCTCGATCCCGACGCGCGTGAGCACGTCCTCGCGGCTGGCGTCGCCTTCGACGCCCAGCGCTCCCTCATCCATCGCGAGGCGCACGCGATCCGGATCCCGCTCGATGACCACGAACGGGATGTTCTGCCGCCGGAACTGCTGCGCCACGATCTGGCCGATCCGGCCGTAGCCGCAGACGATGAAGTGGTCCTTGATGGATTCGAGCATACGTCGGTGCCGGCGCCGCTGAAGACGCCCGGGAAGCCCGCCCTCGACAACGACCGTGGCGAGCAGGGTGAACGTGTAGAGGGCCGCGCCCACGCCGCCGATGAGCAGGACCACGGTGAATTGCTGGCCGGCGAATGAAAGGTCGTGGACTTCCCTGTAGCCGACCGTCGTGATCGTGATGATCGTCATGTAGAACGCGTCCCACGCGCTCCACCCTTCGATCAGCATGTAGCCGGCGGTGCCCCCGGCCACGATCAAAACAAGAAGGGCGACCGCCAGACCCGGGCCCTGCGCCCGGAACAGTCGGTCGCCCCGCTGCGCCCGTTTCACTGAAGCGACGTCGTCCTCACCATCGCCCGCCTACCGGGCCGCGGCCTTGAGGCGGCTGTGGTTGATGCCGTACGTGAAGTAAAACACGAGGCCGATCACGAGCCACACGCCAAGCCGGAGCCAGTTGGTCCAGCCCAGCCCGTAGATCATCGCGCCGCATACGACGATGCCGAGGACCGCCACGATCGGCAGCGCCGGCACCGTGAAGCTCCGCACGATCTCCGGCCGCCGCACACGCATGATCCACACGCCCGCGCAGACGAGCATGAACGCGAACAGCGTCCCGATGCTGGTCATCTCGCCGACGATGCTCTCCGGAAGGAACCCGGCGAAGGCGGCAGTGAACACGAAGAACAGCATGTTGGACTTCCACGGCGTCTGGAACTTCGGGTGCACGTCCGAAAAGACCTTCGGCACCAGGCCGTCGTGGCTCATCGAGAAGAACACGCGCGACTGCCCCATCAACATGACGAGAATGACCGACGAGAATCCCGCCAGAATGGCGACCGTCACGAAGTTCGCCATCCACCCGTAGCCCGTCATGTACTTCGTGATGGCGAAGGCGACCGAGGCTTCCTTGCCCGCGGTCCGGAAGTCCTCGACGGTGGCCACGCCGCTCAGGACGTGCGAGAACAGCACGTACAGAATCGTGCAGACGACGAGCGAACCCAGAATGCCGATCGGCATGTCGCGCTTCGGATTCTTCGCCTCCTGCGCCGCCGTCGACACGGCGTCGAATCCGATGAAGGCGAAGAACACGACGCCCGCCGCGCCGAGGATCCCCATGATGCCGCCATACGGGTGCGTGACCCCCTGGCCGGTCGTGTACGTGGTGGGCTCGGGAATGTACGGCGTGTGATTCGCCGGGTTCATGAAACCCCACCCGATCGTGATCACCATCAGCACGATGGCGACCTTCGTGATCACGATAAGCGTGTTCACGAACGCGGACTCCTGCATCCCGCGGATCAGCAGCGCGGTGAGGATGAAGAGGATGGCGATGGCGGGAATGTTCACGATGCCGTGCACGCCCGTCCCTTCCATCACCTCGAGCGGCGAGTGGCACCATTCGTACGGCACGTGCATTCCGAAATACTCGAGGATCTTGTTGAAGTACTCGCTCCACGCGATCGCGACGGTGGCGGCGCCGACGGCGTACTCCAGCACCAGATCCCAGCCGATGATCCATGCGACCAGCTCGCCCATCGTGGCGTA
>Ga0326726_10001424_pt1 | contig 22218 bp, 16 predicted proteins | sample MHFenrmetagenome_2_FD_207603 | JGI IMG/M metagenome (GOLD analysis project Ga0326726, IMG submission 207603) | Lab enriched peat soil microbial communities from Michigan Hollow, Ithaca, NY, United States - MHF15MN | ecosystem: Environmental > Terrestrial > Soil > Wetlands > Peat | place: USA... | reverse complement strand
ACCGGCCGGCCCATCGTCATGTAGTGCAGCCTGAGCTCCGGGAGCGTCTCGCCGCTCCGGAACCGGAAGCCGTGGACGACGAAGCTGCCGGTGTCAAGCTGCGCGTGCGCGGGGGCCGGCGCGGCGGTGGCTCCCGTGTCGGCGGTGCGGGCGGCGCGACGAATGCCTCCGTCTGCCGAGACAGCCGCCGCCGGCGCGAGCAGCGCCGCCAGGACCAGCACCGGCGCCAGGCGCTGGGTCGCGTTCATGGAGTACTCCGGTCTATCACATGGACGCTCCGCTGGGCCGCAGGCACGATGATGAGGTCCACGATGTTCACGTGGGGCGGGAGGTTCACGATGTAGGCCACCGCGTCGGCCACGTCGTCCGGCGAGAGCGGCTGGAACCCCTCGTACAGCTTCCCGGCGCGCACGCGGTCTCCGTGGAACCGCACCTCGGCGAACTCCGTCCGCACATGCCCGGGATCCACACTGGAAACCCTGATCCTGGTCCCCGCCACGTCGAGGTTCATTCCCTCCGAGAGCGCCTTCACCCCGTACTTGGTCGCGTTGTAGACGTTGCCCGACGGATACACCTGGTGACCCGCCGTGCTGCCGATGTTGACGACGTGGCCGGCGTTGCGCTTCACCATCAGCGGGAGAATCGCCCGCGTCACGTTCAGCAGCCCCTTCAAGTTCGTGTCGATCATCCGGTCCCAGTCGTCGGGGTCGCCCTCGTGCACCTTGGCGAGGCCCGCCGCCAGGCCGGCGTTGTTGAGCAGGATGTCGGGCACCAGGCCGTCCTTCTCGAGCGCCTCCGCGGCGCGATTCACCGCCGCCCGGTCCCGCACGTCCACCGCCGCGACGCGAACGGTGACGCCGTACTCCCCACGCAGCTCTTCGGCGGTGCGGTCGAGGCGATCCTCACGCCGCGCCCAGAGCACCAGGTTGGCGCCGTCCTCGGCGAAGCGGCGGGCGCACGAGAGGCCAATCCCCGAGCTGGCGCCGGTGATAAGGGCGAGTCGTCCTTGAATGTGGCTCATGGGGCATAGATAGTAGTCCGACCCTCTTTCCGAGGCCAACCGATGCACGCCACACCTTCGCTCTGCCGGCCGCTCCTCACCCTCTGCGCCGTGGCGAGCGTGGCGCTCGTGGTGACCGTGCCCGCGGCTCGCGCCCAGACGCCACGGCACGTGATCACCCACGAGGACGTATTCCTGATGAAGCGATTGTCCCCGCCCGTGGCGAGTCCCGACGGCCGCTGGGCGGTCTTCTCCGTGACCGAGCCGGCGTATGACGAGAACAACACTGTTTCGGACCTCTGGATCGTGCCGACCGACGGGAGCCTGGCCGCCAGGCGTCTCACCAACACCAAGGGAGGCGAAAGCGGCGCGGCGTGGAGTCCCGACGGCCGGAGCCTCGCCTTCAGCGCGCGCCGGGAGGGGGACGAGGCACCGCAGATCTACGTGCTCGACGTCGCCGCTGGCGGCGAGGCGCAGCGGGTCACCGCGCTGTCCACCGGAGCGACGGCGCCGCGGTGGCGGCCCGACGGCCGCGCGATCCTGTTCTTCAGCTCCGTCTACCCCGGGGCGGCGACGGATTCCGCCAACCGAGCGGAGGCGGCCGCACGTCGCGCCAGGAAGTGGAGTGCGCGCGTGTACGACGGGTTTCCCGTCCGCAACTGGGACCGCTGGCTCGACGACCGGAAGCCCAGCCTGTTCGTCCAGAGCCTGGAGCCGGGGGAGCACGCCCGCGACCTGCTCGCCGGCACGCGCCTGGCAGCCATGCCAGGTTTCGGCGGACAACTCGGTGACGGCAGCGAGAACATCTCCGGCGAATGGACGCCGGACGGCAGCGGGGTCGTGTTCGCCGCGACGACCAACCGGAACGAGGCCGCGTTCGCCACCGGCCTGTCATCGCTCTGGCTCGTCCGAGCGGATGGCGGCGAGCCGGAGCGGCTGACGCCCGACACGGTGCGCTACGGCGGCCCGCAGTTCTCGGTGGATGGGAAGGTCCTGTACGCGACGTGGTCCCCCGTCAACGGGAAGGTCTATAACAACCCGCGCGTCGTCGCCTTCACGTGGCCGGACATGGGCCAGCGGCGCATCGTGGCGGGAGGCGCGGACGTCGCGCCGCGCGCCTGGCAGGCCGCCGCCGACGGCCGCGGCGGCTGGTTCGTCGCGGAGGACGCGGGGCTGGTGCGGCTGTTCCGAGCGACGGCGAACGGCGCGGCGCGGGCCCTGCCGGAGCCCGGGGCCGGCGCGTTCGGGGGTCTCGACCTCGGCGGAACGGCCGCCGCCCCGGTGTTGGTGGCCACATGGGAGAGCGCGGTGAGCCCCCCCGAGGTGGTGCGGGTGGATCCCGCGACCGGCCACGTGACGCCGCTCACGCACCTCAACAGCGACCGGGCGGCGCGCATCGATTGGCAGCCGGTGCGCCACTTCTGGTTCACCTCGAGTCGGGGGGCGCGGATCCACAACATGCTCGTGGTCCCGCCCGCGTTCGACTCGACGAGGCAGTACCCGCTGTTTGTCGTCATCCACGGCGGTGCCGCCAACATGTGGACCGACCAGTTCGTCATCCGCTGGAACTACCACCTCCTCGGCGCGCCAGGGTACGTCGTTCTCCTCACCGACTACACCGGCTCGACCGGCTACGGGGAGGCGTTCGCGCAGGCCATCCAGTTCGACCCGCTCAATCGCCCGGGGCACGATCTCCTCGGAGCGGTGGATGCGGCGCTCGGGCAGTTCTCGTTCCTCGACTCCACGCGGATGGTCGCCGGCGGTGCCAGCTACGGCGGGCACCTGACCAACTGGCTGGCCGTGAACACGACGCGCTTCAAGGCTTTGATCAGCCACGCCGGCCTGTGGGATCTCGAGAGCCAGTGGGGGACCAGCGACGTGATGTACGGCCGCGAGGTGGAGATGGGCGCGCCGCCGTGGGTCAACGGCGAGAAGTGGCGCGAGCAGAGCCCGCTCCAGAAGGCGAGCGCCCTCCACACGCCGATGCTGGTGAGCGACGGCGAGCGCGATTTCCGGGTGCCGCTCAACAACTCCCTCGAGCTGTGGGCCGCGCTCCAGCGGATGCGGGTGCCGAGCCGGCTGCTGGTCTGGCCGGACGAGAATCACTGGGTGCTGAAGGGCGAGAACAGCAGGTTCTTCTACCAGCAGGTGCACGCGTGGATTCAACGGTGGCTGCAGTGACCGAGTCCCTCCAAACGGGTGTGGAGGTCCGGCGCGACCCTGGCGGCGCGCCCACCACCGGGCGACTTTCAGCGGCATGCTGACCCTCGCGGGCTTCGCGCCGACCGGCGGCGGTTCTCCCATCGCCCACGTCGTGCTGGCGCTGGCCGTGATCCTCGCCGCCGCCAAGCTCGGCGGAGACGTCGCGGTGCGCCTCAAGCAGCCGGCGGTCCTCGGCGAGCTGGTGGCCGGCGTCCTCCTCGCGAACCTCGACCTGGTCGGCGTGACCTGGTTCCGGTCGCTCGCCGGCGACGCGACGATCGAGCTGCTCGCCCAGCTCGGCGTGCTCATCCTCCTGTTCCAGGTCGGCCTCGAGTCCACCGTGCGCGACATGATGAAGGTCGGCGTCGCATCCACCCTGGTCGCCGTGCTGGGCGTGGTCACGCCGTTCGCGCTGGGCTGGGGGGTGGGCGCGCTGCTTCTGCCCGGCCACAGCGCGTACGCGCACGCCTTCCTCGGGGCGACGCTGACTGCCACCAGCGTCGGGATCACGGCGCGGGTGCTCAAGGACCTCGGGAAGGCGCAACGCGCCGAGGCACGCGTGATCCTCGGCGCCGCCGTCATTGATGACGTGCTCGGGCTGGTGATCCTCGCCGTGGTGGCGGGGGTCATCGGAGCTGCCGAGACCGGTGCCGCGCTCTCGGCCGGCGCCACCGGGATGATGGTGGCCAAGGCGGCGCTGTTCCTGTTCGGCGCCCTCGCCATCGGCGTGGTGCTGTCGCCCCGCCTCTTCGCGCTCGCGGCGCGGCTGCGCGGGCGCGGCGTCCTGCTCGCCACCGCGCTGGTCGCCTGCTTCGTGCTCGCCGCGCTCGCCTCGGCGATCGGCCTCGCGGCGATCGTCGGCGCCTACGCCGCCGGCCTCATCCTCGAGGACGTACACTGGCGCGAGTTCACGCGGCGCGGGGAGCAGCGAGTCCAGGACCTGATCGCTCCGATCGCCGAGTTCCTGGTGCCCGTCTTCTTCGTGGTGATGGGGATGCGGGTGGAGCTCCACGCGTTCGCGCAGCCCGGTGTGCTCGTTCTGGCGCTCCTCCTCACGGCGGCGGCGATCGCGGGAAAGCAGGCGTGCGCACTGGGCGTGATGGGGCGCGGCTGGGACCGACTCTCGATCGGCATCGGGATGATCCCGCGGGGCGAGGTCGGCCTCATCTTCGCCAGCATCGGGATGACGTTGACGCTGCACGGCGAGCGGATCGTGGACCCGGCCATCTACTCGGCCGTGGTCATCATGGTCATCGTGACCACGCTCGTCACGCCGCCGGCACTCGCCTGGAGCCTCGCGCGCGGAGACCGGCGCCCCGTGAAACGGCCGCCCTGACGGAGCTTCCGGCCTCCGGATGGCCCTTGGGACTCACCGCGGACGGGCGGTCAGCACCTCGACCGACTGGCTCAGATCGAGCTGGAACATCGCTTCGGCGGCAGCGGCGACCTTCGCGTCCTCGATGAACGCGTCGAGCTCGTAGTTGATGGCCACGCCGAAGGGATTGAAGTCGGTCGAGCCCACGCGAATCCAGCGCCCGTCGATGATCGAGGTCTTGGCGTGCATCATCTCCCCGCGCCACTCCCAGACGCGCACGCCGTTGCGCAGCAGCGTCCGGTAGAAGCGCCGGGTCAGCCCATGCACCCACGGGTGGTCGTTCCTGCCCGGCAGCAGCAGCCGCACATCCACGCCATCCCGGGCGGCGCCGGTCAGCGAATCCACCTCCGCGAACGACGGCACGAAGTACGCGCTGGCGAGCCAGATTGAGCGTTCCGCCGCGGCCGCCTGCAGGTGCAGCGCGCGGCCCACGCGCAGGCGCCACGGCTCGCCTTCGACGATGCCCACCAGCGAGGGCGCGGCGGTCGCCGGGTCGAGGTGGGCGTTGCGCGGCCGCCGCCGCAGCCGCCGCTCCTCGCGGGTGGGCCGCGTACCCTCCGCGCGGCGCCACATGTGCTCGAATGCCTGCTCCATGTCGGAAGCCGCCGGCCCCTCGATCCTCACGCAGCGGTCGCGCCACGGGGAGCGGCGTTTGCGGATGACCCCACCCTGCCACTGCTCCCCGATGCCGATCCCTCCCGTGACGCCGGCTCTCCCGTCCACCACGAGCAGCTTCCGGTGGTCGCGAGGAACCAGGCCCAGCCACGGGTGGAATCCGGCCGGGTTGAACACCCGCACCTCGACGCCGCGCGCGCGGAGACCCCGCAGGAAGTGCGACGAGATGCCCCGCATCCCGACCCAGTCGGCGAGCAGGCGGACGTGCACGCCGGACGACACGGCGGCAGCCAGCGCCGCCGCGAAGCGTTGCCCCACGCTGTCGTCCCGGAGAATGTAGCTCTCAAGCGCGACCGAGTCCTTTGCGGCTTCGATCAGCGCGATCATCGCGTCAAAGGTCGCGTCCCCGTCCGCGAACAACGTCACCTGATTGCCGGGCGAGACGTCCGCCGCCCCGATCCGCCACAGCGCCCGGGCAATCGACGGCCCGCCGGGCCCGGGCAGGGCGGGTGGGGAGGCCGAAGGCGCCGGGTGCGTCGCGACGTCCGCGGGTTGGGTCAGCCTCTCGCCGCTCATCCCGACTCGACCGGCAACCCGTGGCCGCCCTTGCGGTCGCCGGCCCGGAGGCCAACTTGGTAGGAGGTGTCCTTCACAGGAGTCTCTCGATGAAAGTGACCAAGAACCTCGGCATGCTGTTGTTGAGCATCTGGCTCATCCTCAGCGGACTGGTGCCGCTGCTCCATCTCAGCTTCTCGGGTCTGGGCACGCTCATGGCGCTCCTCGCCATTGCGGCGGGCGCATTGATCCTCGTGGGCCGGGACCTGTCCGTTCCCTGACCGGCGGGCGGACCGGTCGGGCCGCTGACGTAACAATGCCCGAAGGCCGAGGAAGCTTCAATCCGTCCTTCGACCCACCGCCTTCGATTGATGCCGTCCAAGGCGTTTGGCCTGGCGCGCGCATCGTTGGCAGGCTCGTGGCTGGCCGGTGTCGCTGCGGGGGATCGGCATGAGGATTCCGCACCCATTTGCGCTGCTGAAGCGGGCGGCGGTCGCATGGAACGACGACGACGCCTCGAGCATGGGTGCCGCCCTCGCGTTGTACACCCTGTTCGCCATCCCGCCGCTGCTGGTGATGGTCATCGCCGCCGCGGGGGTGATGTTCGGCCGCGACGCGGCCCAGAGACAAATCCTCGGCCAGCTGCGCAACCTCACCGGTGACGCCGGCGCCCTGGCGATGGAACAGCTGCTCGAGGGCGCCCGCAGCCCCAGCACGAGTGTCGTCGTGGCGGTCGTGGGCACCGCCATCCTGCTGTTCGGCACCACCAGCGTCTTTGCCGAACTCTACGGTGATCTCAACAAGATCTGGCGCAGCCCCTCGCTCCACAGGGCGAGCGGCATCGTGCACCTCATCCGGACCCGCATCCTGTCCTTCGGCATGATTCTCGGGATCGGGTTCCTGCTCCTCGTGTCGCTCGTGGCTTCGGCGGCGCTCACGGCGGCAGGCGACTGGTGGGGCTCCCGGTTCACGGCATGGACCGTCACCGTGGAGGTGGTCAACGCGGTCATCAACCTCGGCATGATCACGGTGGCGTTCGCGATGATCTACAAGCTGCTGCCCCGCGCCGCCATCGCGTGGAGCGACGTCTGGGTCGGTGCGGTGATGACGGCCGTGCTCTTCGAGGTCGGCAAGTTCTTGATCGGGCTCTACCTCGGCGCGGCCTTCGTCTCCTCGGGGTTCGGCATCGCCGGCTCGCTCGTCGTGTTCCTGGTGTGGGTCTACTTTGCGGCCGAAATCTTCCTGCTCGGCGCCGAGTTCACCTGGGTCTATGCCTACCGCTATGGCTCGCGCGCGGGGGAGGCACCGCCCGATCCGCCGGCACCCCGAAGCGGCCGGCCCCTCAGCGCGGCCGCCGCGGAGGCCGCGCACCAGAGACACCTGAAGCAGAAGTGAACGACGACCGCCGGAGGACAGGGGACGTGACTACCGCTCCCACCACAGCGCGGGGTCGCGGAACCGGTGGGACGGCGCGGGGATCGCCACCGTGAACGTGGTCCCTTCGGTCGGCTGCGACGCGACGGTGAGCGTGCCGCCGAAGGTCTGCTCGACGATCTCCCGGGCCCCCGCGAGCGCGTCCGCGAGCGCCTCGGACCCTTCCGCCGCAGGCGAGCGGACCGCAAGCATCACGACGGGCCCGACGTTCTCCACCGACACTCGCACCGTGCCGACCCTGCCCTTGAGGCCATCCACCGCCGCGTGGATCGTCGTCGTGAGAACCGACTTGAGATCGCCCGGATTGCCCGGGACCGAAACCACGTAGGCGAGGGTCTTGAGCTCCAGCGTGGCGCCCCGCAGCGCCGCCTGCGCGCGCTCCGCATCCACGCACGACCAGACGACCTGTACGACGTCGAAACTCCCGCCGCTCGCCACCACGGCCCGCGCCCGCTCCTGCACCGTCTTGACGAGCGCGACGGCCTGCTCCAGCGCCCGCGCAGCGACGCGCAGATCCTCCGCCAGCTTATCCCGCGACGTCAGCTCCGGGTGCGCGGCGCCGGAAAGCGCGGCACTGCTGCGCGCGACCGACTGGCGTGCCGCAGCCAGCGGTGAGCCGATCTCCTGCGCGAAGGCGCCCAGCTGCTCGGTGAAGCGCTGGAACAGGTCGAGGGGCGCGGCCTCGGCTGCGTGCTCGGCGGCACCATGGCTCGAAAGGCCCAGGCACAACCCGGCCAGCTCCAGCGCCAGCCGCTCCCGGCTCCGGCGCTCCAGCGCGTTCGGGGGCGGAGCGGGCACCTGGTCGCGAACGGGGGCCACGCACCACTGCTCCGTGCCGGAGACGCGGCCGGCCACCCAGCGGCTCCCCGGCCCCGCCGGCATGGCCAGATGCCGCAGCGCCTCCTTCACCTCGGGCGTCGCGTCCCACGCCAGCGCATCCGTGACGTTCGTGACCACGGGGATCAGCGAGTTCTCCGGCGAAACTTCCCACACGCCGACCATGCGCCCGTGCAACACGGCGCTGGCGCGGCGCAGAACTTCCGCCGCCCACCGGGCCTGCTCCGGGTCGTTCCTGGGAAGGGTCACTCGAGGCACTCCAGTCGCGCCGGGGCGCGCACCAACGCCACCCACGATGTAACGCCGACGGCTGAGGGGGACGCCGTGCCCTGAGGGGGGTACGAGAGCAATATCCGGCCTTGCGGCCTCCGCGGCAAGAGGCGGAACCCGGCGGACTCGACGGGTGTTACTGGGAGATGGACGCACCTTCGCGGACCCCCACGATCTTCCTGGCTCACGGGTCACCCTTCCTGCTCGACGATGCAGAGTGGATCGGGCAGCTGGGCGCGTGGGCCCGCGCCATGCCACGGCCCACGTCGGTGCTGATGCTGTCGGCCCACTGGGAACAGAAGCCCGTCACGCTCGGCTCGACGCGCACGGTGCCGCTCGTCTACGACTTCTACGGCTTTCCCGAGCACTACTACCGGATACGGTATCCGGCGCCCGGAGCGCCGGAACTGGCTCGCCGCGTGCGCGAGCTGCTCGGCGCCTCGCAGCCGATCGCCGAGTCCGAGCGCGGGCTCGACCACGGAGCCTACGTCCCGCTGATCGCGATGTACCCCGGCGCCGACGTGCCGGTGCTGCAGGTCTCGCTGCCCACGCTCGATGCGCCGACCCTGTTCGACCTGGGGCGGGCCCTGGCGCCGCTCCGCCGCGAGGGCGTGCTCGTCGTGGGGAGCGGCTTCCTGACGCACAACCTGCGCGCGATGGACATGCGGCCCGACGCCCCCACGCCGGCGTGGGCGCAGGAGTTCGATGCCTGGGCCGCGGACGTGCTCGCCCGGCAGGACGCGGACGCGCTGGTGGACTACCGGAACCGCGCCCCCGGCGTTCGCCAGGCTCTGCCGACCCACGAGCACTTCGTCCCCGCGGTTGTCGCCCTCGGGGCGGCCGCCGAGGAACCGGGTCCGGTGCAGTTCCCGATCACCGGCTTCAACTTCGGCTCGCTCACGAAGCGATCGGTCCAGTTCGGATGAGGTGGCTCGCCGTGCGTCCCGGAACGTCGGCGTTCGCCGCGGCAGCGCTGGCGCTGGCCGCCGCCTGTCACGGGTCGCGCGGCGGATCGGCCGCGCAAGGCGACCTCACCGTCAGCCACGCCGTCGTTCCCGTGCCCGCCTCGAACGCGGAGGCGTCGGTGTTCATGGTGATCGAGAACCGGGGCGGGACCGGGGTGATGCTGGTGGGAGCGGTTTCGCCGGACGCGGCGTCCGTCCGGCTGGACCGCGACATCGGCGGCCAGATGCAGACGGTGCCGGGGATCAAGATCCCGGCCGGGGGACGGCTACGGCTGGTCCCCGGGAGCTACCACTTGATGCTCGAGAAGCTGAGGAAGCCGCTCGCCGTGGGGGACACCGTGACCCTGCGACTACACTTCGAGCCGAGCACTTCGGTCACCGTCCGGGCGCCGCTCCTCACTTACACGGAAGCGATCAGCGACCTCCCGGTGCACTAGCGGACCGCCGCGGGCGCCGCGGCAACGAGAAGCCCCGCGCGGGAATGCCGCGCGGGGCTTCGACGTCAGCAGCCAGAGCAGCTACTTCGAACCCATGCCTGCGAAATCGGAGAACGTGAACTTGTACGCCTGCGCCGTGCTGTCATAGACGGCGGTGAACTTCGTCGGATAGTGCTCTGCCGGCGACGTGCCCGGCACCGCCGGAAGGTCAATCGAGAAGGTCTTCCGGCCCATCAGGGTGGCCTTGGTGATCATTGGCTCGACGAAGATGGGCAGCTTGTGATAGAAGCCGACGATCATCGTCTTCTCGAACAGCGCCGTGCCGGTCAACTCCGATGCCAGCAGCGAGTGCATCCCCATCCCCGGCACGCACAGGCCGATCAACGTGCCAAGCTGCGGGATCGCGACGTCCGGCAGCGCGAACGCCGCCGGGATGGCCGCGGGCTTGGTCGAGTCGGCGCAGTCAATCTTGCTGACGTCCATCGTGTTGAAGTGGACGTCGAAGTGCGGCGTCAGGTACGGGCCCGGCGGATGGCCGTGGGGTTCCCAGAAGACGTTCATGTTGTCGAAGCCGGTCGCCGCTTTCACCTCGGCTGGGAACGGGATCGTCGCTTCCGCCTTGGGCGGCCACACCATCGGCATGTCGGCGGGCGCGTTCTCTGCGACCTTCACCGGGATGGTGGCCCCGAACGCCACGACGCGATCGCCCGACATCGTGCCCCAGGTGCAGACGCTGGCACCCTCTACCTGGCGGCACTCTCCCTGGACCAACTTCTCCTTGCTGCAGCCCGGCGCCGACGCCAAGGCTGCTCCGAGCCCGGCGACCAGCATCAGGTTGCCGGCACGACCTGCGTTCCACGGCATGCGTTTCCCCCGCGAAGAGTGGTTTGAGACCTTCAACACAAGTGTCTGTGGAAGGCGCGGAGGATACGTGTCGGAGCAGGCGCACGCAAGGCCGTCTTTGGGGCGGCCGGCCGGCGGGCGTTATCTTGGTCGGCGATGAGCACGCCCGACCTCTGGTCGCGCCCCGACGACGCGGAGCGGCAGGACCGGCTCGACGCGATGAAGCGGCGAGCGACGGGTTTCCTGGCCCTCGCGGCGGGTATCTTTGCGGTGGCAACCGCACTGGAGAGCCGGTACCCGTGGATCGGGTACGTGCGCGCGACCGCCGAAGCCTCCCTGGTCGGCGGCCTCGCCGATTGGTTCGCCGTGACCGCCCTCTTCCGCCACCCCCTCGGCCTGCCGATCCCGCACACCGCCATCGTCGCGACCCGCAAGGACCGGATCGGCCGCGTGCTGGCGACCTTTGTGCAGAGCCACTTCCTCTCCCGCGACGTCATCGCCGCCAAGGTCCGGTCCATTCACCCGGCCGAGCGCGTGGCGCGGTGGCTCTCCCAGGTCGAGAACACCCGGCAGATCGCGCAGCAGGTGGCGAGCGGGGTCGCGAAGACCCTCGAGACGCTGCCGGACGACGAGGTCGGATCGCTGGTGCGGCAGGGCGTCACCGCTCAGCTGCACGCCGTGCGCGCCGCCCCGGCACTCGGCCAGACGCTGTCGCTCATCCTCGCGGGGAATCGGCACCAGGAGCTGCTGAATGAGGCGGTACGCCTCGCCGCGCAGGCGGTACACGACAACCGGGAGCTGATCCGCGAACAGGTGCGCTCCGAGAGCCCCTGGTGGGTCCCGGGGGTCGTGGACGACCTCCTCTACCAGCGCATCGTCGCCGCGTTCGAGGCCATGCTGCGGAGCATCGGCCACGATCCCAGCCACCCGATCCGCGCCACGTTCGACGCCGCCCTGCGCGACTTCGTGAACCGGCTCGAGCACTCTCCGGAAGCCATCGCGCGGGCCGAGGCGATCAAGGAAGCCTGGCTCGCCGATCCGGCGGTGGGCGAGCTGTCCGGCCGGCTGTGGGAGACCGTGCGCCAGGCCATCGGGAGGTATGCGACCCGCGCCGAGGGCGCGGCGCCGGGACCGCTCGAAAGCGGCATCGCGGCGTTCGGGGCGGCGCTGGCGACCAACGAACGGCTGCTGGCGCAGATCAACGACCTCGTCACCGACCTCGTCGCCTCGGTGGTCGAGCAGTACCGCCCCGAGATCGGGGACTTCATCGCGCAGACCGTCGCCGCGTGGGACCCCGCTGCCACGAGCCGCCGGTTCGAGCTGGCGGTCGGGCGCGACCTTCAGTTCGTCCGCATCAACGGCACGCTGGTGGGCGGCCTGGTCGGCCTGGCGATCTACACGGTGGCGCGCTTCTGGCGGTAGCGGCCGCTCAAGCGTGCTTGATGAAGGTCCCCGCGTGCAGCTCGGCGTACGCGCGCCGCAGCTCCTCCTCCGTGTTCATCACGATCGGGCCCATCCAGGCGACCGGCTCCTGAATCGGCTGACCGGATACCAGCAGGAACCGGATGCCCTGCTCTCCCGCCTGCACCGTCACCTCGTCGCCCTTGCCGAACAGCACGAGCGAACGGTTGCCCGCCTCCTCCAGCACCGGCTCTCCGTCCGAGCCCCCCCCCACGCGGTCCGTGAGCACGCCCCTGGGATCCGACGCGTCGCGGAACGCTCCGTGTCCCTCGAACACGTACGCGAAGGCGTTGTCGTTGAGCGCGACCGGGAGCGTCTTCTTCTTCCCCGGAGGCACCGCGACGTCGAGGTAGCGCGGATCGGCGGCGACCCCGTCCACCGGCCCGGTCTTCCCCCAGAAACTCCCGCACACGACCCTGACCCGCGTGCCGTCGTCGTCGGTCACTTCGGGAATATCCTTCGCCACGACGTCCTGGTAGCGCGGGTCGGTCATCTTGAGCGACCTGGGCAGGTTGGCCCACAGCTGGAAGCCGTGCATCCGGCCCCTCGGGTCCCCCTGCGGCATCTCCTGGTGCAGGATCCCGCTGCCGGCGGTCATCCACTGCACGTCGCCCGCGCCGAGCGTGCCGGTGTTCCCCAGGCTGTCGCCGTGGCTCACCGAGCCCGCGAGCACGTAGGTGATGGTCTCGATGCCCCGGTGCGGATGCCACGGGAAGCCCGCGAGGTAGTCCTCGGGGTGCTCGTTGCGGAAGTCGTCGAGCAGCAGGAACGGATCGAAGTCCGAGGTGGCACCGAACCCGAAGGCGCGGCGCAGCTTGACCCCTGCGCCTTCGAGGGTGGGGCGGGACTGGATGATGCGCTTGACCGGTCTCAGAGACACGCTGTTCCTCCGCCATGGGCCGTCGGTGGTTCGCCTGAGAACACCGGCCCCGCCCCCGAAGTTCCCGGCAACCGCGCTCCCACTCTCCGGCCGGCTTGACACATCCGTCGCCCGATACCGTATAGATTGGTCGTAGCGGAACTGCCTTCCCGATCCCTTCAATAGAGGAGTCATCCATGCGGAGCGTGCTGTCGACGCTGGCCGCGGTGGCGCTGTTCGGAGCGCCGCTCTCGGCCCAGACGGCCGACTCGATCATCTCACGCTACCTCCGGACCATCGGCGGGATGGACCACATCCAGGCCGTGCAGACGCTGCGACGGGTCGGGAAGGTCACGAGCGGAGGCGGGTTCGAGGCGGTGGTGGTCCAGGAGAACAAGCGCCCCAACCGGGTGCGCGAGGAGTTCACGATCGTCGGGATGACCCAGATCATTGCCTACGACGGGCAGACCGGCTGGAAGATCTCGCCGTTCCAAGGGAAGAAGGACGCCGAGGCGCTGGGCGAGGACGAGCTGCGCGGGGTGGTGGAGGACGCGGACTTCGACGAGCCCCTGGTCAACTACCAGCAGAAGGGCAACAAGGTCGAGTACCTCGGCACCGACCAGTTCGAGGGCACCGACGTCTACAAGGTCAGGGCGACGCTCCCCAACGGCGACTCCTACACCTACTTCCTGGACACCTACTACTGCATCCCGATCAAGGTCGAAGTGCGGCGCACGATCCGCGGCGCGGAGCAGTCCTACGAGACGGTGCTCGGCAACTACAAGGCGGTCGCCGGCTGGTACCTGCCGTTCTCGTTCGAGAGCCGCGCGCTCGGCGGCAGCTTCGGGAACAGGATCACGTTCGACAGCATCCAGGTGAACGTCCCGATCGACGACGCCCGCTTTGCACAGCCGGCGGCGCCGCTTTCTCCGTCACAGGCGCCCGGCGCGGTGAAGCCGGCCGGGGGGAACGGACAATGACGACGCGCAACCTGGTACGCCTCTCCGCAGCCGCGCTCACCCTGTGCGTCGTGGCGGAGCTGCGCGCGCAGACGCCCGCGCCGGTCAGGGCCGACTCGGAGACGATCTCCGGCCTCGGGGCCCGCAACATCGGGTCCGCGACGATGAGCGGCCGCATCTCCGCGCTCGCCGCGGTCCACGAGGGCTCGCGGCTCACCGTCTACATCGGCGCCGCCAGCGGCGGCGTGTGGAAGTCGGTCAACGGCGGCACGAGCTACAAGCCGGTGTTCGACAAGCAGCCGGTGCAGTCCATCGGCGCGATCACCGTGGATCCGGTCAACCCGAAAGTGATCTGGGTCGGCACGGGCGAGGTGTGGACGCGCAACAGCGTCTCCGTCGGCGACGGGATCTACAGGTCCACCGACGGCGGCGACAACTGGACCAACCTGGGGCTCAGGAACTCCGAGCGGATCGCCAAGATCCTGGTGGACCCCACCGCCACGAACACGGTGTACGCCTGCGTGACGGGCAAGCTGTGGAGCGACGGTGACGAGCGCGGCGTCTACAAGACGACCGACGGCGGAGCCACCTGGACGCAGGTCCTCAGGGGCGGCAACGCCTCCACGGGCTGCGGGATGATGTCCATGGATCCGCAGCACCCGCAGACGCTGTACGCGGGGATGTGGGACTTCCGCCGCAAGGGGTGGACCTTCCGCTCCGGCGGCGATGGTCCCGAGGCGTCGAGCGCCAGCGGCCTGTTCAAGAGCACCGACGGCGGCGCGACGTGGATGGAGCTCGATCAGCACAGCGCGGCGGGCCTCCCGCCCAAGCCGTGGGGGCGGGTCGCGGTCTCCGTGGCGCCGTCGAAGCCGGACGTGGTGTACGCCTTCATCGAGGCGGTTCCGCCACTCAATGCGCTGTACCGTTCGGACGACGGCGGCCGGACCTGGTCCGCCAGGGACCGCAGCCAGCAGATGATCTGGCGGCCGTTCTACTTCGCGAACCTCATCGTGGACCCGAACAACGAGAATCGGATCTACAAGCCGGACGGCGGGCTGATCGTCAGCAACAACGGCGGGGCGAGCTTCAGCGACATCACCGGCGGCACGCACGGCGACCATCACGACGTGTGGGTGGACCCGCGCAACAGCGACCACCTCATAACCGGTGACGACGGCGGGGTGTGGTACAGCTACGACGCCGGCAACAAGTGGTGGAAGGGCGACAACCTGCCGATCTCCCAGTTCTATCACGTCAGCCTGGACATGGACCGGCCCTACCACGTGTACGGAGGGCTGCAGGACAACAGCTCCTGGGTCGGCGCGTCGGAGTACCCGGGCGGTGTCACGAACGCCCAGTGGGAGAACATGTACGGCGGCGACGGCTTCTGGATGTGGGCCGACCCGTCGGACCCCGACTACCTCTACGCCGAGGCGCAGGGCGGCGAGATCGGCCGCGTCAACCGCAAGACCCACGAGACGCGCGGCATCAAGCCGCTGCAGAGCTACGGTGAGCCCAAGCTCCGCTACAACTGGAACACCCCCATCTCCCTGAGCCCGACGCAGCGGAGCACGGTCTACATAGGCGCGCAGTTCCTGTTCCGCTCGCGGGACCACGGCCAGACATGGCAGCGCATCTCGCCCGACCTCACGACGAACGATACGACGACGCAGCAGCAGGAAAAGTCGGGCGGCGTGACCGTGGACAACTCGTCGGCGGAGACCTACAACACGATCTACGCCATCAGCGAGTCGTCGAAGAACCCCAACGTGATCTGGATCGGCACCGACGACGGCAACGTCCAGCTTACGCGGGACGGCGGCCGAACCTGGACCAACGTGGTGGGCAACATTGCGGGCCTGCCGCCGCATGCCTGGGTGTCGTCGATCGAGGCCGGGCATTTCGACGCCGGCACGGTCTACGCCACCTTCGACCTCCACACTTTCGGGGACATGCGGCCGTACGCCTACAAGTCCACCGACTACGGCCGGACGTGGACGTCGCTGATCGCGGCGGACGCCCCGGTCCGCGGGTACGCGCATGTGGTGAAGGAGGACCTGGTTGACGGCAGGCTCCTCTTCCTCGGCACGGAATTCGGGCTCTACGTCTCGCTCGACGGCGGGGAGCAGTGGGCCCACTACAAAGGTGGCAATCTGCCGAACGTGGCGGTGCGCGACCTGGCGATCCATCCCCGCGACCACGACCTGGTGATCGCGACGCACGGCCGCGGGATCTGGATCGTGGACGACATCACCCCGCTCCGCGCGCTCACGGGGGAAGCGTTGGCGCGTGACGTGGTGTTCCTGCAGGCCAGGCCGACGGCGCAGCGACTGCCCGCCGGCGGCGGGTGGTCCAACGGCGACGCGGTCTTTGTCGGCAGCAACGCGACCGACGACGCGGTCATTACCTACTACCAGCGGCGGCGCCACATCTTCGGCGACATGAAGATCGAGGTGTTCGATCCGGCCGGGAAGCTGGCCGGCACGATTCCGGTCAGCGAACGGAGGGGGATCAGCCGCGTGACATGGGGGATGCGCCTCAAGCCGCCCCCGGTGCCGCCGGCGGCGTCCGCCGCAGGCGGCGCGGTCGTCGGGCCGCGTCTGGTGCCCGGCGTCTACACCGTTCGGATGACGCGGGACACGGCCGTCTACACCACGCGGCTCACGGTCATCCCGGACCCGCGTTCGCACCACACGGCGGCCGACCGCCAGACGCAACTGGCCCTGGCCCGGCGGCTCGCCGCGCTGCTCACCGACATGACGTTCGACGTGGAGCGCATCAACGGGGCCCGCGCGGCGCTGGACGGCCGGGCGGCGAGGCTGCCGGCGTCAGACGCGCTCGCGGCGCGACTCCGTACGGCCTCGGGGGTCGTGGACAGCCTGCGCAAGAAGATCGTCGCCACGAAGGAAGGGGGCATGATCACCGGTGAGCAGCGGCTGCGGGAGGACCTGGCCGACCTCTACGGCTCGATCGCGGGTTACGAGGGGCCCCCGTCGCGGACGCAGGTGCAGCGCGCGACGGCGATCGCGCGCGAGCTGGGCGACGTGATGGCCGGATTCGACGCGTGGGCCGCGAGGGAGCTGGATGGCCTCAACGCTGCGCTCACGGCACAGCAGCTTCAGCCGATTGCCCTGCTCACCCGCGCCCAGTGGGACGCGAGCCGGGCCACGCGACCGTAGTGGTCTGCCGGTCCGTCTGAAGCACGAAGGCCGGGGCGCGAGTCCCGGCCTTCGTGTTTCACGAGGATGCTCCCGCCAGGTCCCGGCTCAGTGAGCGCTCGCCAGGTCCTGCACCGCCCCTTCCAGCGTGCGCACCTTCGCCGCATCGGAGGACTTGGCCGCGTCGAGCTCGAGGGCCGCCGCGAGCTGCGTCAGCGCCGTGCGCCGCGCCGGCCCCGCCATCTGCTGGGCGCGTGCCAGCGCCGTGCGCACGGCCGTCACACGCGCCGCGGCCAGGCCCCCGGACCGCTCCAGCTGGTCGAGGTAGGCACGCGCCACCACGAAGCTGATGGGCCACGAGAACCGCGGCTGATCCTGCACGTTCAGGACGTCGAAGTGCACCAGGTTGGCCGCGTCGATCTCGTTCTGCGAGAGCAGCCCGCTCGGCTCGAGGTCGAAGATGTCGAGCCCGCGTGCGATCTCCGAGCTGACGATGTGCCCGTTGTACCAGTACGCGGACCACGAGCCCGCAAGCTCGAGTCTGGTCGAGTCCATCGGGCCGCGGTCGAAGTACGCTATCTCCGTCGCGTGCGCCGGATCGGTCCAATCGAACACCGAGATGCCGCCCTGATACCACCCCTGCACCATGATGTCTCGCCCGGGCACCGGAATCAGGGAGCCGTTGTGCGCGACGCAGTTCTCCGTCGGGGCCTGCGGCGCCGGCATCTTGTAGTAGCTCCTGAACGTGAGCGTGCTGTCGGCCAGCGAGAAGATGGCGTCGGCGCCCCACTCCGGCCGGTCGCTCGCGCGGCAGCGGGGCTGGAGACCGCCACCCCACTCGTCGGTGAACAGCACCTGGGTGCCGTCGTTGTTGAACGTCGCCGAGTGCCAGTAGGAGAAGTTCGAGTCGGACACCGCCGCGATGCGCCGCGGGCGGGCCGGGTTGCTGATGTCGAGAATCAGCCCGTAGCCCGCGCACGCTCCGCCGGCTACGCCCATCGCCGGGTACACCGTGATGTCGTGGCACTGCACGGGGCCGGGCCGCACGCCGCCGGGCCCCGCCGGCGCGCCCGTGGCCCGGGCGGAGTCCGCCATGCGGTGCGCCTGGGCGACGTCCTGCGGCGCCTCGCCGTGGCCCCGCGGCTCGCGAAGACCACTCAGGATGGCCGGCTTGCCGATCACCGAGGCATCCTCGGGATGGGCCAGCGGCACCCGGATCACTTCGATGCGGAACAGCTCTGAGGTCGAATCCCGGTCCGGCGAGAGCGCCGAGCACCCCGCGAGTTCCGTGGGCGAGCGCACCGGCGCCGCGCCCGAGACGTAGACGTACACGTTGGCGGTGTCGAACGGATCGGTCACCAGCGTGTGCGTGTGCGAGCCGCGGCACGTCTGCACATTGGTCACCGCCCGCGGGTGCGCGATGTCGCTGATGTCGAAGATGCGGATGCCGCGCATCCGCTGCGCGCTCACCGTGTCGGTCACGCCCTGGGTCCCGCAGTCCACGCGGCCGTCGAGCGCCTCGACGGACACGAACATGAGGTTTCGGTACACCGACACGTCGTTCTGCTCCCCGGGGCAGACCAGGCTCGAGACCACCGTGGGATGGCTCGGCTCCGCGATGTCCCACACCTGGACGCCGCTGAAGTTGCCCTGCACGACGTAGTGGCCGGTGAAGGCCAGATCCGAATTGGCGTAGCGGAAGGCGCCGGGACTGCTCGGGTCCATGAACTGCGCCCCCGGCGCGCTGGTGGATAGAAGCCGCAGGTTCCACGTCGCCTCCGCCGCGTTCATCCACCCCGCGTGGAGCCCGACGCGGGAATCCGGGCTCGGCGCCGTGGTGGCCACCTGCTGCGACCGAGCGAGCGCAAAGGGCACGACGGCGACTGCAGCGACGAGCACGCGCACCTTCCGGATCATTGGCTACCCTCTCCGATGGTCAGTGCCGCAAGCATGCGGCGCATCCGCTCAATCTCCGCCGACTGGCCGGCATTCACGTCCGATGCGAACTGGAAAACCTGCCCGTCCCGCGCCGCTCCCGGCTGACCCAGCAGCTGCTGGACCATCGTCAGGGCGCCGCTGTGATGCTGAATCATGAACCTCAGGAACAGCCGGTCGAACTGCGGACCCCTCGCGCCGTCAAGCTCGGCGAGCTGTTCCGCCGTGAGCATCCCGGGCATGAGCGCGCCCCGGTTCATCGCCATCCCCGCCATCGCCTGGCCGGCCGTGTCGGGCGCCGCCTGGTGCCGCTCCCGCAGCCACCGCTGCATGAAGGCGATCTCGTCCCGCTGCGACACCGCGATGCGCTCGCACAGCGCGCGCACGGACGATCCGGCGTCGTGCGTCAGCGCCCAGCCGGACAGCAGCACCGCCTGGGTGTGGTGCGCGATCATTCCCACCATGAACTGCACGTCGGCCGCCGCATACGGCGGCAAGCCCGGGCCCGGCTGCGCCCGCGGCGCCGCCGCGGCCGTCGGCCGCAGGCCGCGGCTGCAATCCGAAAGCGCAACAATGCAGATCAGGCCGGCGACGGCTCGCGGCCAGCGGGAACGGATCGGGGATGGCCTCAACGAACGGCGAATTATCGTCGGAATCTCGGGCGAGTGGAAGTGCGGTCGGAAAACGCGCGGGGGAGCGGATTTCCCGCTCCCCCGCCCGTCGTGGCCCGACCGGCGCTGCCCTTACCGCATCTGTGGCGGCGCCTTGACCGGGGGCGCCGGCCGGCTCGGCAACCGCCGCGGATGCTCCTGCATCATGCGCAGAATCTCCGCGACGCCGCGCTCGAGCTGCGGGTCGCGGCCCGCAATGACCGACAGCGGATCGTTCTCCACCTCGATGTCGGGATCCACGCCGTGGCCTTCGATGATCCACTGGCCGTCGGTGTTCGAGAACCCGAACTCCGGCACGTTGACGTTGCCGCCGTCAATCAGCTGGCCGTGGTCGCTGATGCCGACCACGCCGCCCCACGACCGCTTGCCGATCAGCGGGCCGAGGCCCGCCTGCCTGAACATCGCGGGGAAGATGTCGCCGTCGGACGCGGAGGTCTCGTTGAGCAGCGTCACCAGCGAGCCGTAGAACGTGGGCCCGTCGGGGTACGTCCCGGTGTAGTCGCTGTTGCGCGAGAACCCGGTCGCGAGGAGCCGGCGGCTGAGACGTTCGATGACCATGGCGGAGATGTTGCCGCCGCCGTTGGCTCGCACGTCGATGACGAGCCCTTCCTTGCGGATCTGCGGGTAGAACCACTTGATGAACTCGTTGATGCCGTCGGAGCCCATGTCCGGCAGGTGGAGATAGCCCACCCGGCCGTGGGTCAGCGAATCCACCCGCCGCCAGTTCGCGGCGACCCAGTTGTAGTAGACCAGCTCGGTCTCGCTGGTGATGGGACGGTAGGTCACCTGCCGTGCCCCATCGGCCACAGGACGCGTGTTGAGGGTGAGGGTGACCGGCCGATCCGCCTTGTAGCGCAGCAGCCGGTATGGGTTGTCCGGAGCCTTCAGGTCCTCGCCGTCCACCGCCATCACGTAGTCGCCCACCCGGGCATCCACGCCCACGTCGGTGAGCGGCGAGCGGTACTGCGCCTCGGCGTTGTCGCCGCGGAAAATGCTGGCGATCCGGTAGCGCCCCGAGGCGGCGTCCAGCGCGAAGCGCGCGCCGGGGAGCGCGACCTGCGGTCGGGCCGGGAGCTCGCGGTCTCCGCCCGAGATGTAGGTGTGGGAGTTGCTCAGCTCCGAGATCATCTCCTGCAGCACGTAATCGAGATCGGTGCGGTGACCGACGTACTGGAGGAGCGGCTGATAGCGGTCGTGCAGCGCCTTCCAGTCGTAGCCGTTCATGTTGGGGACGTAGAAGAAGTCGCGGAACCGCCGCCACACCTCCTCGAAGATCTGCGCCCACTCCTGCTGCGGCACGATGTCCGCCTGCAGCCCGGCCGTGGAGACCGTCTTCTTCGAGGACGCGCCCTTCGCGTCAACGTCGTACAGGTTGTACACGCCGCCCTGGTGCACCAGCACCTTGGTGCCGCCGGCGGACAGCGCGTAGCCGTCGATCGAGTCGGCGAGGGTGGTGGCCTTGCGCTCCTCGAGGTTGAAGATGACCAGCGATGCCCCCGCCCCCGGGTCGCGGCCGTAGTAGTTCGCCGGGCGCTTCACGTACAGCAGATTGCCCTTCACCGCCGCCAGGCCGCCGATGTTGTCGGCCGGCACGGGCACCGGGGTGACGCGGTCGGCCAGGCCGTCGAAGTCGATCGTGACCGGCGTCGGCGCGACCTTCGGCGGCGTCTTGGCCGTGTCGGCCGCCGGCCTCCGCCCGCGCGGAGCGGGGGCGGCACGGGCCGCCTCGGCCGCCGTGGCCGCCGCCGCCGCCGCCGCCGCCGTCGTGTCGGGCTTCACTTCGTCGCTCTGCGGCGGGAACGGCGACGGCACGTCCTTCCGAAGGGCGAGGGCGAAGATGCCGGTCGTGCGGTTCCCCGCGAAGTTCCACTCGAGCGAGCTGAGCTGCGGGTGGTACTCCCGGTCGCTCAGGAAGAACAGGTACTTGCCCGCGGGATCGAAGACGGGGTTGTATGCGGTGTTCAGAGCGCCGGTGACCTGGCGCGGCGCGGCCTCGCCGACGCTCCAGATCCAGATCGAGTTGAAGCCCGTGGCGTGGCTCATGCTGAACGCCAGCCAGCGGCCGTCGGCCGACCAGGCCTGGTCCCCGATGTAGCCGCCGGAGTCGTGCGCCACCTCCGTCAGGAGGCGCCCGGCGATCTGCAGCACCCACAGCCGGCCCGCCTTGTCGCTGAAGGCCAGCCGCTGATTGTCCGGCGACCACACGGGCGGGTAGCGCATCATGTCGCCGTTCGTGGTCAGCCGCTCGGGAGTGCCGTGACCGTCCTGGTCAGTCAGGTACAGCTCCTCCTCGCCCGACAGGTCGGAGATGAACGCGATCTTCCGGCCGTCGGGCGACCAGCGCGCCGCCTTGTCGTGCGCGTTCGAGCTGTGCGTCAGGATCCGCGTGTAACCGTGCTCGGCCGGGACGGTAAACACGTCGCCGCGCGCGACGAACACGGCGCGGGCGCCGTCCGGGCTGAGGGCGTAGTCCTCGATCCACCGGGCCACCGACCGATGGCGTGGCCGCGCGGCGAGGCCGTCGTCCGGCACGACGATGTCCAGCTTGCGGTCGCTGCTGTCACGGGTGCCGTACACGTGCAGCTCGCCGTCCAGCTCGTAGACGATGCGGCCCGCGTGGTCGGAGCTGGGCCAGCGCACGT
>Ga0326726_10001423_pt1 | contig 22235 bp, 18 predicted proteins | sample MHFenrmetagenome_2_FD_207603 | JGI IMG/M metagenome (GOLD analysis project Ga0326726, IMG submission 207603) | Lab enriched peat soil microbial communities from Michigan Hollow, Ithaca, NY, United States - MHF15MN | ecosystem: Environmental > Terrestrial > Soil > Wetlands > Peat | place: USA... | reverse complement strand
TTCGGTGAAGCTGATTTTTGCGCCTCCCCAGTCAACCTGAAAATGGAACCGCGGTATTGGATATTCCTGTGCCATGGTGTATGTGACGTTTATGAATTGAAAAAAACACGTACGTATTTTACCTCTCTCATTCCATTACAGTTACGATTCGACCATCTTGTGCGAGAATTTCAGGATTATGAACTCAGCAGGCCTGACGGCAGCCATACCTATTTCGATGATCATGCGCCCTTCGATGATATCGAGCGGGGTCATCGTTTTCCCGAGGCCCACCGATACATAGAATGCGTGTTCCGGCTTGATTCCCTGCAGTGCGCCCTGGCGCCAGAGCACGGTCAGGAAGTTCTCGATCATTGCCTGGATACGCACCCACGTATTGGCGTCGTTGGGCTCGAACACGAACTGTTCGGTCGCTTTCTTGACCGACTCCTCCACGAAATTGAAGAGCCTCCTGACGCTGATATACCGCCATTCGTTGTCGTTTCCTGCCAGTGTGCGGGCACCCCAGACGAGCACGCCCTTCCCGGCGAAGCTGCGTATGATGTTGATCGATTTGCCTGCGTTGACATCAACGTTATATTCAGCCTGCTGATCCTGGGAGATCTTTTCTGCTGGACTGATAACGGAGTTCAGGCTGACATTGGCAGGTGCTTTCCAGACTCCGCGATCACGGTCGACCGATGCATAGACGCCGGCAATCGCACCGCTTGGTGGAAGCAGGTTGAGAGACTCGATCGCTTTGGCCACGATGCTTTTATAGGTGCCGAAGCCGTTGAGGAGGGCGTCGTTGAACTTCTTTTCATACTCCGCTGCCGAGCTTTCAGCAAAACGGTAGAGTGCGATGATGGCGCTGCCGGCCTGTATGGCGGCGTTTCTGGCGATATCCGCCTTACCCTTTTCAGTGATTCCCGGTGCGGTGTACTTCGCGACGAGATCCGTCGTCGGAACGGCCAGGAAGGCTGCGGCATCGGCGTAACCGAGCAGGGCGATCGCTTTGGCCAGATCTGTCGTCGCCGTTGCAGGATTGTCGACGAACAGCTTGATGTTGCCGTTTGCGACGACCTTGAGATAGTTGTAGTGTGCAGCAAGCACGTCGAACACCTTTGCCTTGAGGCCGGAGTTTTTGATGTACTGGTCGATGTCCGTCTTCAGCAGGAAATCCTTTGTCTGGTTCGATGCGGGATCCGGCACTGTTAATACGATTGCCGGCAGGGCATCGACCATTTTTTTCACGTTGGATACGACCTTTGCAAGCAGGTTGTAGATTCCCTGCAACTCGTCCTGGAGATCGACGAGCGTCGTGCCGGTGCTCGTGTTGTAGATGTCGGATTGCTTTTTCAGCTCATCAGCCCAGGTTTTACCTGCTCCGGCTCCGGCCGATTCATCGGTGTTCAAAGAATCGACGGCGCTCTGTGACTTGGTTACATCGAACAGCAATTGCAGGATCGAAGTATCGTTCGTCAGGCTTTGGGCCGAAACGACCTCGCCCGAGTGGTCGGTGCGCCTCATGGTCAGGTCGCGGTAATAGAAGTAGCGGGGAAGGCTTGTGTTGATCCATGGGCCGTATGCGGCGCCATACTTCAGATTGTTGATCCCGATATTGTCCCGAAGCTTCTGGACGTCTGAACCGAAATCGTCCACTTTTTTAGTGTCGCACAGCGTCACCCTGTCCTGGAGCTTGCTGCATTGTGCGAGTGCGGCGATCTGCACGTCGTGCAATTCATTGTTCGGCAGCTTCACGGCATCGGGGAAAACGAGTATGGTCGGTTCGTCCTCGTTTTCGAGGGCTGCCAGGCCGTCGAGGAAGTCCTGTTTTTCGATGGTGTCGTCGTAATTGCCGACTGAAACGATATAGCAGTTGCCGCCGCCGTTCGCATAGAACATCCTCAGGCTGTCGTACAGCAACCCGCCTTTGTTGTCCGTCTTTACCGCTCCGATATAGCTGTTGTCCGAGTCGAGGTATACCTCCATCTTCTGCGGCGAAACGCCTCCGAAAATCTCCTCGTACTCGGCAATCGATTCAACGCGGATTGGCTTTGTCCTGAGCGATTCGCCTTTTCGGAGCGCCTTTTGAGTGTATCCGACAAATGCAGGTATTGCCGTTTCTACAGCAGCTATCGAAGGGGGAAACTTCGGGATCTCTTCGATATAGACGCCCGGGGTCTTATACATTGTCATGGTTTATCCCGTTTAGGTTGAGGAAATGTTATACAAAGATCTCGGAAACAAGCCTGGTGATGTTGTTCTTGTCGTCCTTTTCAGCCTTGACAACTCCTTCCGAAGGTTTCTGGCCAGTGCCGGATGCGTTCCCGAAAAATGTAAGCGGCAATGGTTCAGCGGACAATGTCTCTACTCGGTTTCTGTCGATGCGCTTCCACCATGTCTGGCGGTTTTTGAATCGCAGATGGAAAACCGGGGGATTCGACTTTGCCAGACCGTTGCCATCCGTGAAACTGAAATCGTTGTCACTGTTGCGCATCGCGAAAAGGCGGACTAGCGCGAATACATCGTCGGGGATTTCATCGGTAAGGCTTATACCGCGTGCCGGAGCACCGGTAACGCCTTCCGGCGCCACGATGACCGGTACATCTCCCTGGTTGGCAAATACCGGCAGCGTGGATTTATCGTTACCCAGCTTCTGCATGCCCGGCAGTCCGATCCCTGTCGGATCAGAGGTCAACTGGTAAAGCTTCCCACTCTTGTCGAAGAGTGATTCCACCCTGTCGGCAGGATCAAGCACCGGAATTTCCCTTGATAAAAAGAGCGTTTTGCTCTCTCCTGCTCCTCTGGAGGCCCCGGTCAGATTTGAAAAGAGAGGCACGTTCTCCTTGAACCTGAAACGCTCTTTGCCCGGTTCGGAACAGAACTCCCGTATCGATTGCGGGAGCAATGTCATCGCCGTGTAATTGAAGAACTCAGCGCTTCGTACCTTCAGTATGAATTCAAATACGGTGTCAGTCGGCAGGCTTGCGTCCCCCGGTATGGCCGCAATGAAACCTGCCGGTGTGTTTCGAAGGATGCCGCCATGGACCTTCAGTACTTTGCCTGTGGAGTCGGACGGAGCCATGGAAAGAAACGTGCCGACATCGTAACTCAGGAACAACTGATCCTTTCTTACGCCCGGGATCTTGTCGAAGACCGTTTTTCCGTCATCCAGCCAGTAGTGGTGGAGCAGCCGGACTTCGAAAAGTTTTTTATATCCGCTGATAATCCGCTCTGCCATATTACTTAATGGGTAGATTTTTATGGCTGAAATCGGTGACTATCTCCGTGATCAGGCTGCTTTCGTGCTGAACCGAGCTGAATTTCAGGTCCAGCATCCGCATCCAGTAAATCACGAAGGGGTACTGCTTTCCGCCGAGTGTGCCCCAGATGTGGTTTACCTCCTCCATAGAAGGGGAGTAGAGATCGAAAATCAGTTTGAAAGACTCAAGACAGTCTATGGTATTCTTCGGGGCGCTTTTGGTTATCGATCCCGGCAGGACATTGTCCTGGGTAAAAACATTCTTGAACTGGAAAAAACGAAGTACCCTCGAAAGCAGCAACAGACCGTCAGCATATGTTTCATGGGGCGCTATGGCCAGAATCTGGAAATTCAGAAAGACGGGTGGGTTTTCGTATAGCGCCTTGAGTGTGACCTCGTCCCTTATGTAATTTGGCTGGTTTTTCAGTGTTTTTTCCTCTTTGATGTTGATCACGGAAAAAATCACTGAATCTCTTGACAGCCCGCCTTTGCCTGCATCGAACCCATCCGACGGATTCCCCAGTTGAGCCTTCCCGGAACCGCCTCCATAGATATCATTGAGGTGGGCATTCAGCTCATTGACAATGATGGTCAAAGCATGAGAAATCATAGGTCGTGTTCTGATTTACGATATGATGCATCGACGCTTGCTGAAGAATCTGAAGCTGAAAACACCTATGATGGACTTTGATATACACCAGCATCGACCTGAATTGTTTCGGAAGCACGCCAATGGTTCAGGTTTCTGGATGTAATGCCAAATCGGACAGTGCTTTTGCTGGCTGGTAAGGCAGACAACCGATAAACGAACTAACTGAAACCCCGTTTGTTTCAGAGCTCGATGAGCCGGGAAAAAATCCTGCTCCGGGCAACAATCGAAGAGAGCTTATCTATACTTATAATTAAATAAGCATTAATACTGATTGCATCAAAATGCAAAAAAATGCTCATACAGGAAGTTTGTATATGTCCGGAGTGTCAGGTGCGCAATCGGCCTATGAACCATATAGTGATTTCAGGATTTATGTTTTTTTTATTCGGCTTTCACGTATTGGCTTACGTTAAAATGCGACGACGGAGCGTTTATTGACGTGAGTTTTTCGTGCTGAAAAATCGGATAATAACATGCGGAAAAATACAGGGCAGGGCAGGGTAGATAAGCCGCATGATCAGATTGAAAATAACCCGAGGTATGGTCACGATCGTCGGGCTCTCAACCAGACCATGGGTTATGGAAGAGTAGATCCCTCGGTATGGAAAGCACCGTTATCATCAAGCTCAGGATAAGGCTTGCCCTGTTCGCGCAGGACAGCGCTCAGCCGGGGATAGGAGTATTCGAAGAGCAACTGCCGGTACTCATCATCAGGAATATGCCTGGAGCGGTAAAGTCCTGCGGCTTCCCGCTGACGCTGGGCTTCAAACAGGATGACGGCTGCGGCGACCGATACGTTCAACGATTCCACGATGCCGAACATTGGGATGTAGATGCAACGCTCGGCCATTCGCAGTGCGTCTTCTGATGGTCCGGTCAGCTCCTCCCCGACGACGATGGCTGTCGGTTTCGTATAGTCGATCGATCTGAAATCTACTGCATCAGGCCGGTAGGTGGCGACAAGGATCTGCAGGCCCTGTTGCCTGAGGTCGGCGCAGATCGGTACGACGGAATCCCCAAGGCTGACCTTGACCCATTTGCTGGCGCCGGCTGCCGTATTCTGCCTGGTTCTGATGTATGTACGGAAGGAAACAGCATGCATCTGGTGGATACCGACGGCATCACAGCTCCTGATAATGGCCGAAAGGTTGTGTGCCTTGTTGACGTTCTCCATGACGAGTGTCAGGTCGGTCTGCCGCTGTTCAAGCAGGCGACGTATTTTGTGGAATCGTTCCGGTGCGATCAATATGGGAGTGTTTGCTTGAACGTAAATGGTTGTGAATAAAAGACAAGAAAGCTTTTTTTTACAAAATGTTCAATCAATGCGGCTTCTCTCCACTTTCAAACATTGGTGGATGCTTGATCGTAGATGCGTTGCTTCCTGCGTATTTTTTTATATGTTGCCTTCAGATTTAAATTTCTGCATATAGAAACGGCAGGGAAACGCGGTTAGTGCAGGGATATTCTGTAATAACCTGCAATTGCCTACGGACTTACACTGAACCCTCAACCTCACAATCTTGTTAAAGCATAAAAGTATGTCTGTCCGGACAGGGATTGTTCCGGCTGGAAGAACGTGATTGTAACAATGCGTCTGCATCAGAAAAAACATCCGCATCTTGAAAGGCTGCTTGCCACGGCCAAAACCATATCGCTCGACAGTTCGTCAAGAGTGCTGGTTCTCAGCGACCTGCACATGGGCAATGGCGGGCGCCGAGACGAGTTCAAGCGCAACTCTGAGATCGTCCAGTCGATGCTGGAGGAGTACTATCTTCCGGAGAAGTACAGCCTGGTGCTGAATGGTGACGTTGAGGAGCTGTTCAAGTTTTCTGTTGAGAGCATTGCCGAGCGTTGGGGCGGTATCTATGAACTTTTCCTGAAGTTCGAAAGTAACGGTTTTCTCTGGAAGACTTACGGCAACCATGACGCTGACCTTTTCGAGGAACGCGACTACAGGCTTTCAGGGTGTCTTCTCGAATCGATCAAATTCATGTACGGTGAAGAGGTGATGCTCCTTTTTCACGGTCACCAGGCATCGATTCTCCTTTGGGAGACCTATCCCATCGTAAGCCGTGCGGTAGTGCTGTTCCTGCGATACATCGCCAAACCCATGGGCATCAGGAATTTTTCTTCCGCCTATAACAGTCGCCGACGCTTCGCTATTGAAAAATCTATCTACGACTTCTCGAACCAGGCAAAAATTGTCTCCATCATAGGCCACACCCATCGTCCGCTGTTTGAATCCCTCTCTAAAGTCGATCACCTGAACTATCGGATCGAGGAGCTGTGTCGTGCCTATCCATCAGCATCGCCTGATGAGCGTTTTGCCATCCAGGAGCAGATCGACGACCTGAAGACCATGCTTGACGCATGTTTCACCGAAGGAAAGCGGATCGGTCTTCGGAGCGGACGCTACAATAATATTGTCATACCCAGCGTGTTCAATTCCGGGTGCGCCATCGGCAAGCGGGGCGTTACCGCGCTGGAGATTGATGGCGACAGGATACGTCTCGTCTACTGGTTCAAGGGCAAGCAGGGCCGCAGATTCGTCAGCGACCGGAACAGCGAACCGGAACAGCTCGGCAACACCGGCTTCTACCGCATCGTGCTCAACGAGGACCATCTCGATTACGTTTTCTCCCGCATTCGCCTTCTGGCCTGAGATCAGGCCGTCCCTTTCTCCCTATTACTCTCCAAAGAGTTAACCTGATCTTTACAAACCAACAAGCAGGATTGTCCTACTTTGTGTCCGAGTTATTTCGATCAATCTATCAGAAGGAAATGATGGTTTCTGTCATCCTCCTGATCAACATTCCATGAGGGTCGATCGATGTTCCTGCAGGCATTTGCATGTTGCTTTTGATATGGCAGGTGAACCCATGATTAATCGATGCATCAAAACATCCTGAAACGATATGCAAATCTTGAACGCTTGCTGGCGTCGGCAAGGTCGGTGACTTTAGATCATTCGTCGCGGGTAGTTGTGTTCAGCGATCTGCATATGGGCGACGGAAGCAGGAAGGACGAGTTCCTGCACAACTCCCGGTTGCTCGAGACGGTGCTCGACGAGCATTATCTCATGAAGTGCTTCAGCCTTGTGCTAAACGGCGATATTGAGGAACTGATGAAGTTCAGCAGCGGGAGCATCGCTGCGCAGTGGAACAGGTTTTATGAGCTGTTTCTCCGTTTCAGGGAGAACGGTTTTTTCTGGAAGATCTACGGGAATCATGATCTGGGCCTCCTTGACGAAAAGGAGTACCGCCTTGCGCCGTGTCTCGTCGAGTCGCTTGCGTTCCGATTCGGTGTCAACACGATTCTCCTGTTTCATGGCCACCAGGCATCGGCATTCCTGAATGAGTCATGTTCTCTTTTCGGTCGTTCGCTTTTCTATCTGCTGCGCTACATCGCAAAGCCTGCAGGTATACGCAACTATTCGGTATCGTATAAAAGTCGAAAACGGTATGCCATCGAGCAGACGGTCTACGATTTTTCGAACCGGGCCGGAATCATCTCGATCATAGGCCATACTCATCGTCCGCTGTTCGAATCGCTGTCAAAGGTTGATTTCCTCAATTATCGTATCGAAGATCTGTGCCGTGCATATCCGTCAGCTGGTCTTGAGCGACGGAAACATATCGAGGGTGAGATAGCTCGAATGAAAGCGGATCTTGATGAGTGTTACCGCAAAGGGTTCAGGAAAAGCCTCCGGAGCGGCCGTTATGGCAACATAACTATTCCAAGCATTTTCAACTCCGGCTGCGCCATTGGCAAGCGCGGAGTTACAGCTATTGAAATTGAGGATGGCATGATCAGGCTTGTCCATTGGTACAACGGTAGCCTGAAAGGAGGGATTTCGAGTGATGCAGGTCGTTCGGAAGAACTTGGCCAGAGCGGGTTTTTCAGGATCGTGCTGAATGAGGATCGCCTAGATTATGTTTTCTCAAGAATCAGGCTGCTTTCGCCAGATCAGGATAATGTCCGCCCATATGGGGAAGGACAGCTTAACGCGTCACCAATCTTTAGTTAACCATAATGTATCATTAACGTCACGGTTGCATAACACTCGTTTGCTATTCTTGCATATGCTATTTCATACTGATAGTTAACCATGCAAAACGAACACGATGCATCACAAGAAAATTTCGATGGTGAAAGACAAGAGAATCGCTCTGGTCGCTCACGACAACAAGAAGAGGGATTTGCTCGAATGGGCAAAATATAATCGGAAGCTGCTTGAGCACCATGAAATCTTTGCTACCGGAACGACAGGCGAGACGCTGATTCGGGATCTCGGCCTTGTGATCAACCGTCTTCAGAGTGGGCCGCTTGGAGGCGATCAGCAGATCGGGTCAAAGATTGTGAGCAACGAGATCGATTTTCTGATCTTTTTCTGGGACCCTCTGGAGCCGCAACCTCACGATCCTGACGTCAAAGCACTCCTCAGGATGGCGGTGGTCTGGAACATACCGATAGCCTGCAACCGCGCGACCGCAGATTTCATGATCTCGTCTCCCCTTATGGACGGTGAATATTTCCGCCTGGTGCCCGATTATGACGAATATCGGTCACGGAGATCAGTGAAGAATGCCGGATTGGTGACCACCTCCTTCATAGCTGATTTTTGAGTGATCTAAGGTGCTTTTGACGGATATCCCTGCTTTTCCTTCCACTGTGCAACGCAGGCCGGACATCTTAACCGCAACAACTCCTGGCGGGCATGATTCCAGGGCAGGGATATTCGTTTATTATCGGTTTGGCCAGATCTTTCCGGCCAGGTGCTTTCTGATGAGGACGTCGGCAAGCGGGAGGCCGGCAGGCTTTTGGTCAGGCGATGGTTGTTTTAAGCTCGTTCCAGAGCTCTTTGTACGCTTTCGCAGCAGCAGAATCAGGGCGGACTGCATTGAGAGGAGCACGGTAAATGCCCATTTTTTCGACTTCTGAATTGTAAGGGATTGTATTTGAAAGGACTTTGGGGTTATCACTGAATTGACTGATGATATCCCTGTGCATGGTTTTTCTCTTTTCCTCCATTGAAAAAAATGCACGGATTTTCGAAGTGTCAAGTCTGTTATCATCAAAAAAGGTTCTCAATTGATCGAATGTTCTTATCGACAGTATGGTTGGGATAAGGGGAACCAGGATGATGTCCGATGCGGCAAAAACGCTTTCAGAAAGGAGCGTCAGGTTGGGCGGGCAGTCGAAAAAGAGGTACTCGTACTCTTCACTGAGATCGGAAATGTTTTTTCTGAGTTTTTTCTTTGGACTCTTTTCTTCCGACAGTTCAATATCGAGATTCCTGTAGGTGATATCAGATGGGAGCAGGTCGAGATGATCAAAATCTGTAGCCTTGATATGGTGGTAGATTTTTTTTGAGCCTTTCAGGAATTTGTTGCTGTTAAACTTTTCCGATGCCGTTATCCTGAAATAATATGAGCTGGCGCCCTGTGGATCCAGATCGCAAATAAGTGTCGGTAAGTTTTCCTGGGCTGCCAGATAGGAAAGATTGACTGCCGCGGCCGTTTTGCCGACGCCGCCTTTGATGCTGTAAAGCGCGATGGTTTTCATACTACTGCAGGCTGGTTGCAAGTTCGTCGAAGAGTGTTCCGGTTTCTTCGTTGTCAAAACCAGTAAAAGTTTCCCGGAAATTCTCCCTTGCCCTTTCCTGTTCCTTGTAGAGCGAGGTAAGGAGGCCTCCTATGGCTGCAGCCTCGTCAATGCTGCCACCAGCAGTTTGCAGCGATTCGATCCGGTTTTGCATGAATCGGAGCTGAACGGATATGTCCACGAAGCTTCCGAGATTCTCCTGAAGTTCCTTCAGGTGCCTGACCAGTCGGCCAGCTGTTTTCTGAGGAAACAGCGACGAGAAGAATTCCAGAAGGTACCTTAGCTTCTTGCACTCAATACGCAAGGAATGAAGCTCTTCATCGCCGGCTTCAGCCTCTATCCTGCGGCCATGCACGATCACTTTTTTCCATGCTTTCCTGATTGACCTTGCCGCAACCACCTTGGTCGAGAGGGCTGATTTCGGCGCCAGCTCCTGGTCGGGAAGCTCATCCCGTCCAACGAACTCCTTCCAGGATTCAATGAATCCAAGATATTCTGCACTCGAAAGGTAACGACAGAACGCCCGGTGTAACAATCGCCTGTCTGTTTCAATATCATTGAAAATGGGAGTGAGCGAATTTCTGAGCGAAGGGGGCAGAAGCCTGGAGTACTCTGCTTTCCGAAGAAGATAGACGTCACAGTCACGCAGTTCATTGGTGCGTTTACCCAGTTCGCGCAGTCCGGTCAGGAACCATGCCGTCTGGTGAGGATCGAATACACCGTTCAGAAGCCGGAGTATCGATCTTGTGCGACGGATGGCGACACGGTAATCATGAAGAAATTCGGAATCGATATCCTTGCGTATTCCGTGCTCATTCATCTGCATGATCGAAGTTGTGAACTGAAGGAGTCGCCTGACGTTTTCATGGATGGTCGCCTCAGCATCGAGCTGCATGTGGATCTTTGCGGAATAGCCCCTTGATGCCGGACCGGCTTCTTTCATAATCAGGAGGAATCTCTCCCTGAAGCCCACAATGCGGTATGAATCAACTTCTTCCGGGAGTGCCTTGAGTATTTTCGACAGCTCCTTGTGATAACCTTTAAGTGGCGTAATCGAATAAAATCTTGCGAATGATTCCGGATTTATTCTGTCTGCAACCTGCATCGATTCGGAATTCAGGATGGCAACGGTTTTTTTGTTTTCGTCAAGGATTCGCCAGGACGAAACGGAAACATCGAGAGAACAGGTGCGTATGAACGCCCTGATATCGCTGCACTGTTCAAATAGTTTTTTTGCCTTACACTCAGGAAGAGCAGCCGGGAAAAAAGATGCAGGAGTTCCGTGAAAGTCGATTTCTGCCTTGATGATCCCAGAATCCAGGTCTGTCAGGTAGAGGCTGCCTTTTTTCCGGACGACGATCAAGCCCATGTAGAATGCGTGCTCTTCGAAAGTATCATAGAAAACCTGTCGTTCCCTGGCCGTGGAGATTTTTTTTAAACTCCATCCGGAAGGAAGGGATTTTCCATCAGGCAGGTCTTGCGATGCATCCTCGCCGACTCTGAAATAGAGTGTTTCAGGAAGGGCGCTCATCAGCAGGCAGCGTGAACTGGAAAAGATGCCATGGGGCGATGCCGAAGTTCGTTCATGTTAAGGCAGCAGTAGAGGCTGGACGCATCATGTAAAAGCTTGAGGCAGCTTTTTCCTGTCTCTTCGTGGCTTGTGTGTTTTTTGCCGGTATTGCATGACATGACCGGGTTGCCGGAACCGTTGAACTGACCGGTAACTATTTTTGGTGACCTTTTAAAGGTTGTAATGTGGTTGCCGGAACAGTCGAAATCGCCATAGACTTCTACAGGTCCATGTTTCAGGTTTTCCAGGCGGTTACCGGAGCAAAAGAAATTCCCATTGATGAATTCCGGGCAGTCGGCAAGGGATGAGAGCATGTTACAAGAGCAATCGAAATCGTGTCGTACTTCGTCAGGTGTGCCCTCAAGCGAGAGTAGCCGGTTATTGGAACAGTTGAACGATCCGGTTTCCAAAGGTGATCCATAGAGTGATCCAAGCAGGTTGTTCGAGCAGTCGAACCGGCCTTTCACCTTTTTCGTGGCTCCCTTGAGGGAGATTAACCGATTGCCTGAACAGTCAAATGAGCCTTTTACCTTTGCTGGTGCACCCCTGAGGCAGGTCAGCCTGTTGCCTGAGCAGTCGAAATCGCCGTTGATTTTGTTTGGTCCGCCTTCGAGTGAAACGAGGATATTGGCAGAACAGTCGAAACTGCCGCTAATTTCCGGTGCCCCGTCCAGAGTTGTCAGTTGATTACCAGAACAGTTGAAATTTCCCTCTACGATTTCAGGGCATCCTTCGAGCGAAGTCAGCCCCATATTGGAACAGTCTATGTCACCGGTTCCGTCGAGTGATCCCATCACATCCCTGAAAGTACGCATCGTCTTTTGTCCTTGATTGTTATTGCATTGTGTCGTGATCCGGGCCTGTGATCGTTAAAGATCCTCGACCTGAACCGTCAGGGCCGGTATCTGTCCTGTAATCAGTTTATATCTCATAAAATAGGCGATCACCTACGCATTTTCCGGTATGTTGCAGAGTGTTAACAAAACGTTGACAAAGACGTTACAATCGTTTGGCCTGATCCTTGTCGGAGTGTGTCAACAGATCTGAAGAACATGGGTGAACCCGTAACCCTGTGATGCTTGATCCCTGCTCATTGTTTCTTGTAAAGCCAGTTTTTTTCCCCCTCTCTGAGCTGCTATTCAGGAATTGCTTCTGGCTGTTGACTTTCGGGGCGGTATTGCTGACAGGCGAGCAGGTGCCGTCGGGTTCGATCTTCCATGACTTTTCATTGTCGCTGAGCTGTAGTTCAAGATCTTCTTTGACCCTGCGCACCAGCGATCTGTCGAAGACCGGAAAAAGTGTTTCCACCCGGTCGTCAAGGTTTCTCGGCATCAAGTCCGCGCTGCCGAGATAAAGCTCGGGTTTGCCCCCGTTTGCAAAATAGTAAGACCTGCTGTGCTCCAGGAAACGACCTATGATACTGATGACCCTGATATTGTCGCTTATTCCGGGTATTCCGGGTTTAAGGCAGCAGATGCCCCTTACGACCAGATCGATCCTGACACCGGCACATGAAGCACGGTAAAGCGCCTTTATCGTTTTGGGGTCGACGAGTGAGTTCATCTTCATTATGATCCGGCTACGGCTGTTCTTTCTGTGCAAATCGGTTTCCCGGTCGATCATCTCAATTATCCGCTCCCTAGTGTTGATCGGTGAAACCAGAAGATGGAGGTAACCAGTGTATTTTGAGTAACCTGTCAAGGCATTGAAAAGTTCGGAAGCCTCATCGGCCAGGTGTTCGTCATCGGAGAAATAACTGTAATCGGTGTAGAGCTTGCCTGTTGCCGGGTTGTAGTTGCCGGTACCTAAATGCAGATACCTTTTCAGTCTCTGATGTTCACGCCGGACGACCAGGGTGAGCTTTGCATGTGTCTTGAGTCCGGGCAGGCCATAAATCACATGTGCTCCGACATCTTCGAGGGCCCGTGCCCAGACGATATTGTTCTCTTCGTCGAACCTTGCCTTGAGCTCAACCAGCACGGCAACCTGCTTGCCGAGCTCCGCCGCTTTCATCAGGGCTTTGACGATAGGGGAGTTGCTTCCGACCCTGTAGAGAGTCTGTTTGATGGATAGCACATCGGGATCTGAAGCCGCAGAACTGATGAAGTCGACGACCGGCTGGAAAGAGTCGTACGGGTGGTGGAGAAGTCGATCCTTTAACCGGATGGTGCTGAAAATATCGGTGGAGCCCGTCTCCTTGAAAGCATTGAAAGGAATGAACGGCTCGTCTTTCAGTCCAGGCCGCTCAAGCCTTAAAAGTTCGATAAGGCAGCTGAGCCCGAGAGTTCCGTCGATCTCATAGACGTTTCTTTCGTCGAGTTCGAGGTTTTTCATCAGCAGGTTCCTGACAAAAGGGGGCATCTGAGGACTGATGTCAAGCCTTACGACATTTCCGTATCGTCTCGATCGCACCCCCTTTTCGATGGTTTTGAGCAGGTCGCCGGCCTCGTCTTCCTCGATTTCGATATCCGCATCACGGATGATCCTGAACAGGTATGACTGGACTATCTTCATTTTCGGAAACAGCAGGCAAAGGTTGTTTTCGATTAGATCCTCGATCCAGAGAAAGCGTATGACGGCACCGCCGTTATTAAAACCCTCGATATCATTCAGCTTCAACAGACGAGGCAGGATGTCCGGGACCTTTACACGGGCAAACTTCAGCGTTGCATTTTCGCGATCTTCGAGCTCTATGGCCAGGTTCAGCGAAAGGTTCGACATGAATGGAAACGGATGGCCGGTGTCGAATGCCAACGGCGTGAGTACCGGGTAGATTTCCTTTCGGAAATAGTCGCTCAAAGCCTGCTGTCGTTTTTCCGACAGACTGGAGAAACGGACGAACTCTATGCCGTTTTGCTTCAGTTCCGGCATGATATCGTCGTACAGGCAGCCATGTTTCTGCTTAAGTTGCTGCAGCACTACTGACCGAATCTGTTCGAGCTGCTCGGAAGGCGTAAAACCGTCGACGGTTCGCTTCTGTATTCCGGCATCCACCTGGCTTTCGATGCCGGCTACACGGATCATGAAAAACTCATCGAGGTTGGAGCTGAAAATCGAGATGAATTTCGCACGCTCGATCAGCGGGTGCAGTCCAGGTCTGGTCGCTTCTTCGAGAACTCTCTGGTTGAAGTGCAACCAGCTCAACTCTCTGTTGATATAAAGCGAAGGATCTGATAAATCAGGCAACGGACCATTGCTGTTCAAATCATGGGTGGTCGGATTGAGATTCTGATGAGGGGTTTCCGGATTTATTGACTCCATGGGGGAAAAGGGATACTGAATATGGATCATCGTGCTTTAACACTCCTTTGACGTAAGGCTTGCGATCAAAGGAATGCAAAGGAAGGATGAATAAAAAAAGAAAGACGCCTTGACTTGTATCGATGAATTCCGTGCGGATCAACAGTTATTTGCAGGGGATCGAACAGTCTCCATTAATTACAAAATTAATAAATCGGGCGAGGTCGGGGTGTTACAAGCTTGCAAACTCTTGTCGTTGAGGATTGGAGACAGGGATGAAACAGGCTGTCTCATAAGGGTAGTCAACAGCCCCTTGGGAGCTCAGCGCTCCCGGTTCGGAAATGTCAATAGGCTACCTCATCTTCACATTTGAGACAGCCTGTTTCATCAGGTTCCTGCAGGTTCGAGGATGGCGATGATCTCGTCCGGCGATGAGACCAGGCTTTCCGCACCTGCGGCCAGCAGTTCCTTTTCCGGCCTGAATCCCCAGAGAACTCCGAGCGGATACATCCCCGAGGCCTTTGCTGTCTTCATGTCGATGCCACTGTCGCCTACGTAGAGGATCGACACAGGATCTTCGCCGAGCATTCCGGCCACAAGCAGGGCACCCTGGGGGTCTGGTTTGTGGGCGATTCCATCGTGATGACCCATCACAACATCAAAATTCCATGACGAGAGGAGTTCATCGGCGCATAGACGGGTGAATCTGTCCGGCTTGTTGGAGAGGATCGCTTTCTTCAAACCCATCCTGTCGATGGCATCAAGCAGTCTGCCTATACCTTCATATGGACGCGAAAAATCTTTCCAGTGGATTGAATAAGCTGCCTGCATCTCCTTCATGAGCGGTTCGACCACAGCGTCGTCGCGATACTCTTCAGGAAGTGATTTCTGAACGAGGGCCTTCATGCCAAATCCTACAAGCAGTCGGCACTGGTCGAGGGAATGTGTTGGATAGCCGTGTTTTTCAAGGACCGAGTTCAGGCTGACGGCAAGATCTTCGAGGGTGTCGAGCAGGGTACCGTCCAGATCGAATAATACAGCCCTGAACGGGCCGGGGGATTGTTGGTTCATGTAACTCAAGATATTGGTTTGACTGCGGTGACAAGGAAAACCGGATAAGATGCTATTCGGCCTTCCCGGTTCTTTTTCTCGATTATATGGGCGGTCATGAACGAGACGCAGAGGAATCCTGCCGTTTCGAGCATTTCCTGCAGGCGGTTTCTTTCGAATCCGTGATGGACTTTCTCGGTTGAGTCGTCATGGAACAGTCCATCTTCGGCATCAAGGTCACCTATAGCCAGCGTGCCTCCGGGAGACATGAGTCCGTAGAGCTGTCGCAGGAATTCTTCGGTGTCAGGAATGTGGTGCAACGTCATGCTGCTGAAGACGAAATCGTATGATCCATCGAGTTCAGATGCGGCTGACGGCAGGCTGAGATCGAGGTAGAGGGGCTTAATATTGACGATGGATGCAGCAGCTGTTTTTTCATTCAGAAGCTTCAGCATCTCCCTGGAGCTGTCAACCGCAGTCAGCAATGAACAGTGCGGTGAGATGCGCATTGTCACAAGGCCTGTGCCGCACCCGAATTCGAGGGCGTTTTTTGGCCTGCTCACCGGCAAGTGGGCGATAATAGCCCTGGAGACAGCATCGGCAAGCGCGGCGCGAAGGGCATTTGCGTCCCACTGGGCAGCCTTGTCGTCGAAGCGTTGCATATCGTTTCGGGAGTTGTCGGTCATCCGGACAGGTGATTGATAATGAAAAAACATAAAGGATCGCAAGCATTACGTTTATCAATATACGGTTCATAAGGGGAGTGTAAAAACAAAGGGGGATGAGTAGTGTGACAGGGCGGCTTTTGGCAGAAGTAAACCAGATATTGCAGAATCGTTGCGGCAGCTTAACGGACGACCAACAATTTCCGGTTAAATTTTTTACCAGATCAGGAAAATCGAGAGTTGTTTTTCAATACCTGTCCCATACACGAGACATGAACCGATTTGTCGATCTGTGGGGCAGGCCGTTGCCATTCCTTACTGATGGCAAAGCACTGTTGCTCAGGCTGCTCATGCTGCCCAATCTTTTTCTCGCCCGGACCGAAGGCGCAGAAATCCTTGAAGTCTCTGCCTCCGTGCCGTGCATTTATGCCTTTAACCACAACAATGCCATCGAATCCCTGTTGGTCCCGGTTCTGCTCATCTATCTCCTTGGCGGAAAGAGGGTGAGTTTTGTCATCGACTGGATGTTCGGTCGCCTGCCCCTGATCGGATGGATCATGAACCAGATTGATCCTGTCTATGTCTATCACAAGCGTTCGAAGCTGCCGTTTCTCGAACGTACGCGTCCCGGAGAGCAGATGCATAACGGAATGAAACAATGCCTCGACAGGCTCGCTTCCGGCGCAAGCATCGGAATTTTTCCTGAAGGCACACGAAACGGCGATCCACATCAGCTGCTGAAGGCGAAGCCGGGCATCGGGTACATCCTGCTTGATTCAGGGGTACCTGTCCTGCCGATCGGCATAGAGTTTACGGCCGCCCATAAACGAAAGAGGGTCCCTGTAATCGGTCGGATGGTGCTGCGGTTCGGTCATCCGATGCAATTCACTGATTTGTCGACGTCATATCGTGAACTTTCCGCCAACGGCAGCAGAATCGAAACCCGCCGCATGGCCTTAAAGGTTACTGATGAGGTGATGTATGCCATATCGGAACTTTGCGGCAAGAGGTATCAGGATCAGTGCGGCTGATTTTTACAAGACAAACAATCAATGGGGGCCATATGTCCGTCATAAGTGTTTCGAAAGTGCTTTCACCTCAGGACAGGCTTGATGCCGTCAGTATCATCGAAGAGGTGTTCCTGAGAGAAAAGCAGTGGATTGCAGCGGTGAATGAACAGGTGCCGGAAATGCCGGCATCTAATCGTGAATACTCATGGTTCATCGCAAGAGTCGGCAACAGGCCTGCGGGGGTGATGCGCCTGCGCTACGACCCGTCTCTCGAACTGCCCGATTCCTGTCATCTTCATCTTGCGCCGGGCGTCGATCTTGAAGATGTCAAGGCGGCCGGACGGTATGTCGAGATCGGACGGTTCATGATACGGCCTGAGTTTCGCAGACAGTATCTGGTAGCCCTTCGGCTCATGCGTGTGGCAACGACAGAAGTGGTTGAACGCGACTATACCCATTTCATTACCGACGTATTCGAGGGGGAGGAGCATTCGCCTCTGAATTTTCACACACGTGTTCTCGGGTTCGAAGTCATCGGCAGCCATCTTTTCGGAGAGCTCAATTGCAGTTCGACCAGAATTATCCTGACGCTTGACATCATCAAGCTCTACAATCGCGTAAAAGACAGTCGCAGCAAGATATACCAGGAGCTGACCGGTGGGCTTCGCGGGCTTTTCGAACGCAAATACGCACCAGCCGGCCCGTCCCTTTGACTGTCCGGCTACAAGACTGAATGCACAAAACGATGGATGATGGAGAGGTCATCGTGAGCCCGGCAGGGGAGTCCTTTGTTTGCAATCTCTTTGCACTCCCTTAACGATCCCTCAATACTTCATGATGTAGATTTGTCCCAGGAAAGGATGGCCATATGGTCTTCCATGTTCATGAAGTGTCGACACAACACAACACAACGCAAACCACCCTTCATCATGAAAAAAGCAATGTTATTCGTAGCGCTGGCGTCAGCACTCGGGTTCAATGCCGCAGAGGCTGCCGAACTGAACTGGAACGGCGACGTACGTTTCCGCTATGAATCTTCGCAGACAAAAAAATCGAACGATGCCCAGGATTATTCCCGTGACCGTTACCGAACAAGGGTTCGGTTTGGTTTGGATGCATGGATCAACGACGAACTTTCTGCAAGCGTTAAACTTGCATCAGGCGATATCAAAAACGCCTTCAATGAGACCGTTTCCAGAAACGAAACCTACGATCACCTGTTTTCACCGAAATCCATTTACCTGAATGAAGCCTATATCGATTACCATCCGATGAGCTTTGGGCTTGACGGCAAAGTGAACATGATTTTCGGTAAGCGCGATGTGGCCAAAACGATCGTCTGGAACAATGACCTGGTTTACGATGCAGACCTTACCATCGAAGGCGCTACTCTTCAGTACGGCAAAGATTCTGCAGGCAAGGAAAAAGATGGTCTGATTTTAGTCGCCGGTTATTACTTCCTTGACGAACAGTCCAATGCCACCAGCAACGCAGGCGAAAACGATCCGTTCCTTACGGTCGTTCAGGCCGCTTACAAGGGTGAGGTCAGCGATATCAGCTACATGATCGGTGCCGGCGACAATAATTTCCGGAACCTGAGGCACTTTTCCTCAGATATAGCCGCTCTTGCAGCGTATCCCTACAACATCGGCGTGGCCGATCGCAACGTCGTCGAGCTGTTCGGAAACATTGGCGGCCAGGTAACAGAAACACTTCCGTGGAAAGTTTACGGCCAGTATGCTTTCAATACCTCTTCTCATACCGATGATATAAGGATTGACGACAAAAAGAGGAAGGCGTGGCTGGCTGGTGTGACCATTGGAGATGCAAAACAGCCGGGTGACTGGGCGCTTGATTTCAACTACAACCACATCGAGAGGGACTCCGTGTTCCCAATTTTCACCGACTCCGACAGGAAAGTCGGCAATTACAACTCGAACACCATGGGTTGGGAGCTTGGCGCAACCTACCATCTCGTCCAGAACATGACTGTCGGTGCCAAATACTACAATTATCGCCAGATCGAGGGAGTCGAATCGGGCGACCCGAGGCTTCATACACTCCAGGCTGACCTGGTCGTGAAATTCTGATTGCCGTGTGCTGTTCTTTGAGTGTGTTTGTTCTTTCTCCGTTGGGTGAGCAAGTGGTGTACTCATCCGGATTGCTGCAGGGCCGCTCTGCAAGGGCGGGGCGGCCTTATTTTGGAAACACGCTCACTATCGGTTTTGCTTAACGGCAACGACAACAATTTTTTTACTCTTGATAATTCAAAAAGGAAAATGATCATGAAACTTTTCGGAAAGATTCTTTTGAGTGCCGCGGTGTTTGGCTTTATGGCTTCAGGCACAGCTTCTGCCGCAGGCAACAAGCTCGTTCTTGATGGTTCGACGACCGTTGGACCTATCGCCAAGGCATTCGCATCCCATTTCACAAAAGAGACCGGCGTCCAGGTTACGGTCAGTGAGTCAGGGTCGGGAAACGGTGCCAAGAGTCTTATAAACAAAACATGCGATATCGCTGATATGTCCCGTCCCATGAAGGACAATGAACTTGCTGCTGCAAGAAGCAACGGAGTGAACCCTGTCGAAACCGTGATCGCCCTCGACGGACTCGCTATTATCGTGCACCCTTCCAACCGTGTAAATGCTCTGACCAAAGCTCAAATACGTGGCATCTACATGGGCAGGTATACCAACTGGAGTCAAGTCGGCGGTCCCAACGCTCCGATTGTCATGATACAGCGCGAATCGAACAGCGGCACACAGGACTCATTCAAGGAGCTGGTCATGGGCAAGGACAACCCGATCACGAAGAAAGCTGAGACCCAGGCAAGCAACGGCGCCATCAAGAGCCGTGTTGCCACCTCCCCTAACGCGATCGGGTTTGTCGGCCTAGGCTTTGTTGACAATTCAGTGAAGGCACTGCTTGTCGACGGCGTCGATCCCGATTCAAAGACGGTGAAGAACGGCACCTATCCGCTTCATCGCCCGCTCTTCATGTACACCAACGGGCAGCCGGCCGGCATCGTCAAGCAGTTTATCGATCTTCCGAAAACCGCAGAGGGCAAGAAAATCATCAGTGAAATAGGTTTTGTGAACTACTACTGATTTTGTTCGAAAGCGCTTCAAAGCCTGCAGAATCCCTGTTCTGCAGGCTTTTTTGTTTTCAGGCATTTATGGCGGTCAGGGCCTGCTTGTTTCCCTGCTTTTAAAATCGGGTGCCCATCGTTAAATTTCGACTCGAAAATCAATCCATAAGAAGAGGTGAACATGTCGAAACATCTGGGTAAAGCGCTTTCAGTTCTTGTACTGGTCATTTTTGCAGCAACAGGGCGGGCTGAGGCAAGAAATGGTATCGTGATAGACGGTTCGACCACAGTGGGGCCGCTCGCCAAATCGTTCGCGGCCTACTTTACAAAAAAATACAACGTTCCTGTTACCGTAAGCGAGTCCGGCAGCGGCAACGGTGCAAAAAGCCTGATCAATAAATCCTGCGATATTGCAAGCATGTCGCGTTCGATGAAGCCACAGGAACTTGCTGCGGCAAAATCGAACGGTGTCAATCCTGTCGCGAGCATTGTGGCCCTTGACGGTATCGCGATCGTCGTGCATCCCTCGAATCCTGTTCGCTCGCTCACAAAGTCGCAGATCGCAGACATCTATACAGGGAAGGTCACTAACTGGAACCGGGTAGGGGGACCCAATGCCCAGATCGTGGTTATTCAGCGGGAATCGAACAGCGGTACACAGGAATCCTTCAAGGAGCTTGTCGTAGGCAAGGAATCTCCCGTAACGCGAAATGCAGAGACCCAGGCAAGCAATGGAGCCGTCAAGAACAGGGTGTCGCTGACACACGGGGCAATCGGTTTCATCGGTCTCGGGTTTACAGACTCTTCCGTTAAAAAGGTTGCCGTCAATAACATCATTCCGAGTCCGGCGACTGTGAAAAACGGCACGTATTCTTTGTCCAGACCGCTCTACCTGATCACCAACGGACAGCCGACCGGTGTCGTAAAGCAGTTTATTGATCTCCCGAAAACAGCAGACGGCAAACTTATGATAAAGGAATTGGGTTTTGTAGGGAAGTATTGATTTCGACTCCATATCATTCTCCAATATGTTCAGGCCGGAAGATTTAACCCGGCCTTATCCTCCCTGACTATGCTCATGATTACGCTCGATGTTCCGAAATTGTAACATTGGGGTCATTGTTTTCTAATGTCAAAGCGAATAGATTAGACCCGTCATGAAAAAGGAGTGACAGTCATGAAGGTCAACAGCCAGCAAAAAAAGCCAGAATATGAGTGGTGAAGGTGCGGATATCCAGGGCAGATCATCAGCCTTTGTCGTGAGCGCCCAAAAGCGTAAATGGCAGAAAATCAGAAGGACAGCCGGTGAATCGTCTCTTCTACTGATTGCGTCATTCGTCGCAGTCATTGTCTTTTTCATTTTCTACTTCGTGACGCGCGACGCAGTGCCCTATTTTCAGATTCGCGGCTTCAAAGAGTTTTTCACCGCTACCAACTGGTATCCTGCCGACGACCCTCCCGGTTTCGGTGCCCTGGCCATCATCTACGGAAGCCTGATGGTTACGGTCGGTTCAGCCCTTATCGCAATCCCGATGGGCATTACAGCAGCGATCTGCCTCTCCGACGTGCTTCCTTTTTCCGTTCGTCAATATGTCAAGCCGGTCATCGAGATGCTGGCCGCGATTCCTTCTGTCGCGTTCGGTTTTTTTGCGCTCGTCATTCTCGCGCCGCTTCTTCAGAACTTCGGCGGACCTATTCTTATGTGGACCTGGTGGCTAATCGCTTCACCATTTCTCGTGCTTGCGGTTATCGTCGCTTCTGAGCTTTTGACTGCCAAGGTTTCCGAAGAAAAACGAAGAAAGCTTCTGCATAACTCCCTGATAGCAGTATTCGGACTTCTTTCCCTGCTTTTGCTCTACTTCGTCGGCAATAAACTGCAGGCCATCGAGATCCTGACCGGGACAAATGCCCTGAACGTTTCCATCATCCTGAGTTTCATGGCTCTTCCAACGATCGTCAGCGTATCCGAAGATGCCCTTCAGGCAGTTGGACGCGATCTTCGCGAAGGCAGCTACGCCCTCGGTGCAACAAGGGCGGAAACCATCGTCAAGACGGTTCTGCCGGCAGCGAGCAGCGGAATTCTCGCGGCCGTAATCCTTGGCATCATGAGGT
>Ga0326726_10001422_pt1 | contig 22242 bp, 19 predicted proteins | sample MHFenrmetagenome_2_FD_207603 | JGI IMG/M metagenome (GOLD analysis project Ga0326726, IMG submission 207603) | Lab enriched peat soil microbial communities from Michigan Hollow, Ithaca, NY, United States - MHF15MN | ecosystem: Environmental > Terrestrial > Soil > Wetlands > Peat | place: USA... | reverse complement strand
TTTCCCAATCGGGGAGAAATGTCAGCAGAAATGGACCATATTCGCCGAGTGCCCCAGGTTTCGCGGTTTTCGGAACCTGGGGTCCCCGGACTCTCTCAGGAAACGGCAGGTGATTATTCAGAAAATTGCTTCGAAGGAATCAAAACCGTGATGGCCGCCACGCACTTCCACGTGCCGTTGATTTTCACCCAGGTATCGACAAAGCGCTCGCGGTTCATATACTTCTTGCCTTTGTCCACACCCTTGCTGCGAAAAATTCCGACCACCACCGACGAATCGCCGTAGACCTCGACCTTGCTCTGTTCCGTCACCGCCTGCGCGGGCGGATGGTAGTCGGGCGCCTTGATGCTGGCCAGGAATTCACTCTTGGTCTGCATGCTGCCATCGATGTCCACGGAAACAAACGTTTCGGCCAGAAGCAGGTCCAGAGCCTTGGTGTCTTTTGTTTCGAGAGCCCGGTTCCAGGAATTGTCTAAAGCGAGCACGTGTCCGCCCTCATCAGAGCGGCCGCCCTGCCGCGCCCACGCCATCGCCACCGCGAGCAGCAATACCATTCCGGCAGCGATGATCCGTTTCATTGACACGAAGACCTTTCGAAAGCCGACGTCGATTCTTACTGAGAACTTCGAACTGTGGGACACCCGCAGCCTACCGCATCGACTGTTCCACTTCCGAGATCCAGTTGGGGCGTTTGAGAACTTCGCGGGGTTTGGGACCGTCGGCGGCGCCGACGATGCCGTCGCGTTCCATCAGGTCAATCAGGTGGGCGGCCCGCCCGTAGCCGATGCGAAGCCGCCGCTGCAAGAGGGAAGTGGACGCCTTGCCGAACTCGACCACCAGGCGCACGGCGTCGTTATAAAGAGGATCGTTGTCGTCCTCGCTGATCTCGCCGGAATCTTCGCCCGCCGCAGTTGCCTCGCGCTCTTCTTTCGGAACTTCGAGGAAGTGCTCCTGATACTGCGCGCCCGCCTGTGCTTTCCAGAACTCCACCACGGCCGCAATCTCTTTTTCCGTAACGAACGGCGCATGCAGACGATGCACGCGCGCCGATCCCGCAGGCAAGTAGAGCATGTCGCCGCGTCCCAGCAGCGACTCCGCGCCGTTCGCGTCGAGAATGGTGCGCGAGTCCACTTTGGTAGCAACGCGGAACGACACACGCGCCGGGAAGTTCGCCTTGATCAATCCGGTAATGACGTCGACCGACGGACGCTGCGTCGCGAGCACGAGATGAATTCCGACTGCGCGCGCCATCTGCGCCAGGCGCGTAACGGACTCTTCCACGTTGTGGCCGTCAAGCATCATGAGGTCGGCGAGTTCGTCGATGATGATGACGATGTAGGGAATCGGTCCATCATCGGACTGTTCCACGAACAGACTCGGCGTGTCGTCGAACAGGCGGTTGTACTGATCGATGTTGCGCACGCCCTTCGCCGCCAGCAGTTTCAGCCGCCGCTCCATTTCGCGGACCGCATTGCGAAGCGCGTTCGCAGCCAGCTTCGGCTCGGTAATGATCGGCGTGTAGAGATGCGGAACGCCTTCGTAATTGCCCAGTTCGAGCCGCTTCGGATCCACCAGCACGAGCCGCACCTGATCAGGTGTTGCCTTGTACAGGATGGACATGATCATCGCGTTGATCGCGACACTCTTGCCCGTTCCCGTAGAACCCGCGATCAGCAAGTGTGGCATCCCGGCAAGGTCCGCGACCGCCAGCCGACCGTTGATATCCTTCCCCATCCCTAGCGTGAGCTTTGACTTCGACCCGATGAACTCCGGCGACTCGATGTTCTCGCGCAACCAGATAATTTCGCGCTCACGGTTCGGCACCTGGATGCCAACCGTGCTCTTGCCAGGCATGCGCTCGATGAGGATGCTTTCAGCGCGCAGAGCGAGACACAGATCGTCGGTCAGCCCGGTGATGCGGCTGTACTTGATCCCGGCTTCGGGCTTGAACTCGAACGTCGTCACGACCGGACCGGGATTGATCTGCGTGACCTGCCCGTGTACTTCGAACTCGGCGTACTTTTCAGTCAGAACCTGCGCGAGGATCTTGAGTTCGTCTTCGTCAACCGACTGCGCTTCATCCGGACGATGCAGCAAGCTTGACGGCGGCAGCTTGTAGCTGCCTGCAATCTTGGGAAGCGTAGTCTTCGTCCTGTGCGCAGCGTCGGCGCGGTCGGTGACTTCAATGTCGGAGGTCGAAGCAGCTTCGAGTTCCTCTGCCGGCGCAACGAACGCCGCCGGTTCTTCGACCGCCATCCGCTCGATGCCGGTGCGAGCCTCTGCCGAAGAGTCAACCTGTCTGGGCGTAGACTCCTGCGGCGGCGGCTCCGGCCGTGTGGGCCGGGCGGGCACCAGTTGAGTCGAGACCAGTGGCCGCTGCGCGCGTCTGCGTTCCAGTTCCAGTTGTTGACGCTTGCGCTGGCGCTCGTCCTGCCAGTCGCTCCAGCGGTCTCGGAGCGCGATGACGAAGGCGAAGCGCGTCGGCGCCCAGACCTGAATCGCCGCGAAGGAGAACGCCGTCGTCAGATAAAGCGCGACCGCGAGAATGGTGGTGCAGACGATATAAGCGCCGGCGACGTTCAAGTAGTGAATGAGAGCATCGCCCACGATGCGGCCGAGCAAGCCTTCGATCGGGATCGCGCCCATCCAGCGAAAATGTCCCGGGAGGATCGCCAGCAGGGCGGGCACGAACATCAGCAGCCACACGCCGCCGAGCGTTTTGGCAATCGGCGTCTGGACGGCGCGCGACCGGAACCAGCGCACGCCAACCATCCCGAAGAAAAGCGGCAGCAGGAAGGCGCCGACTCCCCAGAATTGCAGGATCAGGTCGGAAAGATATGCGCCGACAATGCCGATCCAGTTACGGGCGGCGTGCGATCCGGTCAGCACCGAGGCGCTGTTGAACGACGGATCGAGCGGCGAATAGGAAGCCAGCGCAAGAAAAAGGAGAAGCGCGGAGACACACAGCAGGAATCCGACCAGCTCGTTGAGGCGCCGGTTCCGGGTGGGCTCAAAAATCGTCGAGAGAAATTTCATTGGCGTCAACGGCGCTCCTGAGTTAGATGCAGACACCCTCACCCGGCGTGCCGTATAGAGGCCAGAGCCAGATAATTATGACAAGAAGGTCGGGCGCGGGACAATGCGGGAAAAGGTACAGGGTGGCGAGATAGCCACTAGCTGCCAGCTGTTGGTGCTGCGGGACTTGGACGGCCGGGGCGGATCCGATCGGCTGAGAAGCGATCGGGATTGTCAACTGCATCGTTGTAGGCTATCCTCCCTACGCTCGACCGCGCCGACGGAGGTCGCTGCGCAAAACGGAGGAACTCTGGCCACTGCTGCTCCCCGACCTGTACCTCGTAGAAATTCCCTGCAAGCGAAATATGCTGTCTGGGTAGTGTTCGGTCTGATGGCGCTGTACGTTCTGCTCACGCGCGAGCGGACACTCCTGGATCCCAACTCATTCCTGCGCCAGCGCTACGCTCGCATTCCATGGCTCATGTTGGCGCACGGTGTTCCGGGGGCGCTGGCCCTGCTGCTCGGCGTGTTCCAATTTTCGAACCGTCTGCGCCAGCGCTATCTGCAGGTGCATCGGGTGCTGGGACGCATCTATGTCGGGTGTGTTGCCATTTCCGCGCCCGTGGCGGTTGTGGTTGCCCTCACTCTACCCATCCCGACCCTGGCGATGGCCTCGGCGATTCAGGCTACTGGTTGGCTGTTGACCACGGCCACCGCACTGTACTGCATTCGCACCGGAAGGGTGCAGCAGCATCGCGAGTGGATGATGCGCAGCTATCCGTTCGCGATGATCTTCGTCGTCGTGCGAGTCATTATCGCAATCCCCGCCATCGCACGGATGGGAGAAGTCGGCATCGAAACGGTAGTGTGGAGCGTCATTGCCACGGCCTGCTTCCTGCCATCGTTTGTGATTGCGTGGCAGGCGTTGGCTGCGAGCCGGCGGGCAGTCAAGGTTCCCACCGCGGCTTGACGGAAGCGAATCGGGAATCCAGCTAGTATCCGATGAATCCTGCGGCCCAGGCCAGCACGGCCACGCCGACCACAATGCGGTAAATCGCGAAGGGCGCGAAGCCGCGCTTGCGCACCCAGTTCATGAACCAGGCGACCGCGGCGTAGGCGACGATGAACGACACCACGAAGCCGATCGCCAGAATGACCCACTGATGGGACGTTAGCTCGGCGACACCAATCGGATTTCCTTCTTTGCCGGAAACTGATTTGTAGAGTGTGTAGAGCGTGGCCACCGCCATGGTGGGCATGGAGAGGAAGAAAGAAAACTCCAGCGCTGCGGCCCGCGACATTCCCGCCAACTGCCCGGCAGCAATTGTAGCCATGGAGCGCGAGGTGCCGGGGAAGACGGCCGACAGGACCTGGCAGGTGCCGACCCAGATCGCCTGACCGCCGTGGATATCGTCCATTTTCCAGGTGTGGATGGGCGAATCGGGAGCGCCCGGGCCGGCTTTTTCCCAGGGCGCTTTCAGCGCATCGATCACCCACATCACGATGCCGCCGACCAGCAGCGACCCACCCATCACGAACAGGCTCTCCAGATTTTTCCCGATCAGCTTGGTAAGCAGGAACGACGGGATGGCGGTCACTACAAAAGCAATCATCACCAGACTTAGAGGGTGAGTCAGGACAGTGCAGTCTTTGTTCTCGCCTTCGGGGAAGGTGGAGAAAAGTCTGGCGATGTGGCTGCGAAAGTAAATCGGCAAAACCAGGATCGCGCCCAACTGGATCACGATCGAATACATCTTCCAGTATCCGCTGGAGAGCGGAATGTGCATCAGTTCTTCAACCAGGCGCAAGTGGGCAGTGGAACTGACGGGCAGGAATTCGGTCAAGCCCTCGATGATTCCCAGGAGCAGTGAAAGAACATAATCGTTCAAGCATCCTCCAGAGCTCGCCCCGGAACAGTATTGCAGAAAATGGGAGCGGAAAAGTTAGGAAGATTGATTCCGTGTGGGTCGGACACTCTTGTCCGACGCGGTTGAAGTTGGGGTTGGTTGTGATGTGACCAGGCCTCGCGGGCAGAGGAAAAAACCAAGATCAAAACCAAAATCAAGATCAACAGCGTCGGACAGGAGTGTCCGACCCACACCAGCTAGTTCGCGTATCTGCGGAAGAAACTGTCTTGCTTCCACTGCGGACGGTGGTCGTCGTTCGCGATGTTGATGAGCAGACTGCGGACGATTTCTTCATATTTGGCGGCGGATTTGAGGTCCACCGGTTGGTTCACGTCATCCGAAGGCGCGTGGTAGCGCTGCGTCAGCCAGTCTTTGAAAATTTTCTGCTCGGGCGAACCGGGTTCGGAGCCGACGCTCATGATGACCGCGGGCACGCCGTGGCGGATGAAGTTGTACTGATCGCTGCGGATGAACAGATTGCGCAGCGGTTCGGGATCAGGTTGCACTTTTACGCCACGAGCCTGGGCGATGTCGCGAACGCGATCGCCGAGGTCGGAGTCGTCGAGGCCGAGCACGCGCAGGACTTTCAGCGGCACGATGGGGAGGAACATGTCCACGTTCACGTCGGCCACGATCGACTTGGGCGGGACGGTAGGATGGGCGGCGAAGTATTTCGATCCGAGAAGGCCCTTCTCTTCGCCCGTGACCAGGAGAAGGAGGATGGAGCGGCGCAGTTTTTCGGGATTCTTCTTGAAGCTGGCGGCCATGTCGAGGACGAGAGCACTGCCAGAACCGTTGTCCATGGCGCCGTTGTAAATGCTGTCACCGTTGATAGGCGCGCCGATGCCGACGTGGTCAATGTGGGCGGAGAGCACGACGTACTCATCTCTTAATGTTGGATCGCTCCCGGGCAATCTGGCGACAACGTTGGCGGACTCGAGTTTCTCGGTTTCGACCTTCGTTCTGGCTTCGAGTGAAGCTGCCAGCGGAAAGTGCGGCAGCGGCTTGCGGTCTTTGCCGAGTTCCGCGATCTCCGCGAAGGTGTGGCTGGAGCCGGCGAAAAGTTTTTCAGCACTGGCGGGATTGATGGTGACCGCCAACTGCGCGCCGGCAGTTTCGTCGAATTCGGGATAATCGAGTTCCATGCTAGGATGCGCGCGATTCAGGGAGATGCGCGACCACGGGATGTCCATCGAGGCGGGGTTGATCAGGGAGACGATACCCACTGCTCCGGCGGCGCGCAGCACCTTCCATCGTTCCAGCAGGGTTTGATAGTGCGAGGCCAGCGGACCGGGGATGTCGGCCGGTGATCCCGAGAAGATCACGACCAGCTTGCCTTTGACATCGAGGCCGGCGAAGTCGTCATAGTTCTTTTCCGGAACCTTCAGGCCGTAGCCGACAAAGACCATCGGCGCCTTGACCTCAGGCGCGGGCATGATGCGGGTGCCGATGAAGGCGTCGTCGCCGAGCACGAGGGGCTCGCGCTGGCCGTCGCGGACGAGAGTGAGGCTGCAATCTTTTTCGACGATCTGGCGCGACACGAAGCGGACGGGCTGGTAGAAGCCGTTAATGCCCGCAGGTTCGAGGCCGGCCTTCTTGAGTTGCTCGACCGCATACGCCTGCGCCGCGCGTTCACCGCGGCTGCCGGAGTCGCGGCCTTCCATCTTGTCGTCGGCGAGGACCTTGATGTGGTCCCACCAGGTCTGGCCGTCAAAATGGGTGGTTTGAGCGGACGCAGAAACGGAGACTGCTAACACGAGAAGGAGGCTGGCCGACTTCGTCTTCATATAACCCTCAGAAAGGGTACTAGAATAGCAGGACCGCGGCCGAAGATCTTAAACCGCGGAGGATGCTGAGGGCTCGCAGAGGGTGCTTGGATTGGACAGGTCCATCATGGCCCTAGCGTGGTAGTTGGCTGAACCCGAACCCGCCCTCGCGTCATCTATTTATGCGCTACGGTGTTCACACTACTTCCAGGACAAAACTATGGCTGCCCCTCCCATCCCCAGCGCGCTCGACGCCAGCACCCAGATGTTTCCAACTCTCACCGCGGCGCAGATCACCCGCCTGCACCCCCATGGCAGGATCCGCAAGGTCGAAGCCGGCGAGATCCTGTTTGAGCCGGGGGATACGGGCATACCCTTCTTCGTAGTACTTTCCGGGAGCCTTGCGATCGTCCAGCCGAGCCTCACGGGAGAGCGTCTCATCGTGACGCACAATGCCGGCCACTTCACCGGCGAGCTCACGATGCTTTCCGGTCGGCGTACGCTGGTGCAGGGGCGGGTGGCGACCGGGGGCGAGTTCCTCGAGGTCAGCTCGGAGGAATTGCGGTCGGTGATCGCCCGGGACGCCGAGCTGAGCGAAATCATCATGCGGGCATTTATTCTGCGGCGGCTGGCGCTCATCAACGCGGGGTTGGGGAACCTTATCCTGATGGGCTCGCGGCACTCGGCGCAGACCTTGCGTCTGCGCGAGTTCCTGACTCGCAACGGACAGCCGTACACCTATGTCGATCTCGATACGGACGCGGCTTCGCAGGAACTGCTCGACCGTTTTCATGTCACCGTGGACGAGATTCCCGTCGTTATCTGCAACACCCGGTCGGTGATGCGGAATCCGTCGGTGCAAGAGCTGGCCGACTGTCTGGGATTCAACGCCCATGTGGATGCGGCCCAGGTGCACGACGTGATTGTCGTGGGAGCGGGGCCGTCCGGTCTGGCGGCGGCTGTTTACGCTGCTTCCGAAGGGCTGGACGTGATGGTGATTGAGACGGCGGCACCGGGCGGGCAGGCAGGATCGAGTTCGAAGATTGAAAACTATCTGGGATTCCCGACGGGCGTTTCCGGGCAGGAATTGGCGAATCGCGCGACCACACAGGCGTTGAAGTTCGGCGCCAAGATGATGGTGGCGCACAGCGTGGCGCGACTGGATTGCGATCGACGGCCCTACAAGGTTGTTTTGGATGACGGCACGACGCTGGCGACGCGCAGTGTCGTAATTTCCAGCGGCGCGCAGTACAACAAGCCCCAGATCGCCAACCTGGCGAAGTTTGAAGGGCAGGGAGTTTATTACGGCGCGACCTATATGGAGGCGCAGTTGTGCGGCGGAGAAGATCTCATTGTGGTGGGTGGAGGGAACTCAGCCGGTCAGGCTGCGGTTTACATGTCGCAGACGGCGCGCAAGGTTTACATGCTGGTCCGGGCGGGAGAGTTGTCGAGCACCATGTCGCGCTACCTGATACAGCGGATCGAGGAGAATCCGGCAATTGAACTTCATTACCGCACCGAAATTGTTGCGCTCGACGGCGATACGCATGTCGAGAGCGTGACTTGGAAAGACAAGCAGACGGGAGAGATCTCGACCCACCCGATCCGGCACGTGTTCATCATGGCGGGAGCGTCTCCGCGCACGAATTGGCTGCAGGGATGCCTGGCCCTGGACAATAAAGGCTTCATTCTCGCGGGGCGCGATTTTAGCGACGGCGCGCCGCAAACCCCGACGTGGCCGCTGGCGCGTCCGCCCTACCTGCTGGAAACGAGCCTGCCCGGAGTGTTTGCGGTGGGCGATGTGCGCTCGGGGAATGTGAAGCGAGTGGCGTCAGCGGTGGGCGAAGGCGCGATTTCGATTCACATGGTGCATCGGGTGCTGGCGGAGCTGTAGCGCAACGAGTAGTGCGGTTGCGCGGCGGGGCAAGTCGGCCCCACGGCAGCCGGCGAGGGTGCCGGCGCTACGACGAGTTACTGCACCACATTGCCGTAGGTCGGCACTCCCTGCTGCAACAGATAGAGCAACGTCTGGCCACGAGCGGACCAGTCACTTTGCGCATATTGCGAGACCAGTTGCTGCGCCAGGGCAATGGCGCGGTTCTTCGATTCTTCCGATTTCTTCGGCTGTTCCTCAGTCTTATAGATTTCGACCATGGCGGCGCGGCGGTACACGGCGTTGTATAAAGCTTCAGGGGCGGCCGGCGACTGCGGATGTTCCTTCACATATTTTTCGTACAGTTCAGCTTCTTTGTCGGGGCATTTTGAGGCGCCTTGCCAGTCGCCGCAGAGTTTGTTGTCAATCAGGTGGAAGGCGGCGAGATCGGCCCACTTGGTGCCGGGGAATTTCTTCATGACCAGCTTCATGGGCTGCTCGTCCATGCCCTGGCGCAACGAGGCGTCTTTCTCGCGCGCGGAAGGGCGTGACATCACGTCGGATTTCTCGATCTGCCACTTGATGTCGGCGGCGCGGTAAAGCCCTTCTCCGGCCAGCGGGGAAGTGGGAAACAGGTCGTAGACGCGGCGATAGAGGCGCAAGGCTTCCTGGTCGGCGCCGCGGCGGCCGTGGCGGCGGCTGGCTTCGTCTTCGGAGTCGGCGGCGGCGCCGAACAAAATGCGGTCGCCGTTGGGCGTATTCGCCCACACCAGGCCTGAATCAAGGATCCACCCCGTGACCGTCTTGCCTTCGATGTCTTCGTCTTCGACGAAGGCGGGGTCGGGCGTCTGAGCGAATCCGAGGAGAGCTTCGACGTGCAGCCAGTTGCGGCTGCGTTCGAGCAGGATCACTTCACGGCCCCGGCCGGCTTCGGCGAGCTTCGCGGAACTGGTGTCGGGCGAAAGGTAGACCACGGCGTCACGCACCAGAGCGGCGCGCTCGGCAGCGTGCAGCAACGGCGCTCCAAGGGCGATCAGTGCGGCCGTGAGGAGGCGCGGCACGATGGTTTTCACAACAATCCTCATAGCTGGATTTGAGATTAGCACGAGAAAAGCATTCAGCACCCAGCACTCAGCAGTCAGCGTGCACTATCTGCTGTTCAGTAAGATGCGCCGGGGCAGCGGACAAGCACAGGGCTGAGTACTGAATGCTGACTGCTGACTGGTGAGTGCTGAGTCTTGTCCTGCAACAGCGGTCGAATCCTGTTGACAGAAATGCAACAAGTGCTGTAAACCCGGAGTTCCTTTGGCGGAGCGGCAACTTCGAGCGGAGTATCGGCATGACTGAGGAACAGAAATGGATGACGCCGCTGGAACGGCGGATGCGGCAGGCGGATGAGAAGTTGAGCCCGCGGCGAAGACGGCTGCTGCGATCGATTTTGGAGAACGCGGAGGACACGTATTACCTGTCGTCGCGCAAGATGGCCCTCCGTTTCGGCGTGGATGCGGCCACTATCGTGCGGACTATCCAGGTCCTGGGCTACGGGCAGTTTGCCGAGTTTGCTTCCGACTTGCGGTCGCACTTTGTCACGCGCATTACACCGTATCGCATGATGAAGTCGGCGACCCGCGAGCGCCGCACCGTGGACGGGCACGTCCAGCACAGCCTGGACATGGACCGCGCTAACTTTGAGGCCGTGCGCGAGAGCATACCGGCGGAGCGAGTGGTGGAACTGGCTCGGCGGCTGGACAAGGCGCAGCAAATCGTGGTGGTAGGTGTCGATCTCGCGTATTCGCTGGCCTGGTTTCTGGCTTACGGTTTGTCGTGGTTGGGGGCGCGGGCGGAGGCGCCGGTGGGGAGTTCGGGAAACCTGCAGCATCGGGTACGCGCGCTGGGGCCGGGCGATGTAGTGATCGCCATCAGTTTTGGGCGTTGCCTGCGTGACTCCGTAGAAGCGGCACGGGCGGCAAGAGAGGAAGGCGCGTGGACGTTCGGAATCACCGACGCCGGCGATTCACCGATCGCGCGCGTTTGCCACGAGCACTGGGTGGTATCGGTCACGAATCCCAGCTTCAACGGATCGTATGTGGCTCCGCTGGCGGCGCTGAATGCGCTGCTGGTGGCGTATGCGCACATGCAGTCGAAACGGTCGCTCGATCGTTTGCGCGCAATTGACCGCGAGGAGGCGGTGGCCGGGCGCTGGTATGCGCCGGCGATGGAGAAGGACCGGAGATGAAAGTCCGCCGCGCGCCCCCCAACATCGTCATTCGCGACCTGGAAAGCTATCACGACCTCTGCCAGGTGAAGGCGGTAGAGCAGGAGGTATGGGGCATGGCGGACGACGACACTTTGCCCATGACTCTGGCGATTGCGCTCAAAGCGGCGGGCAGCATTTTCGTAGGGGCGTTTGATGCCAGCAGGCTGGTCGGGTTTGCTTTCGGCATCCTCGCACGCGAACACGGGGACAACACTATTCACTCGCACATGCTGGCGGTGCTGGCCCATTATCGTCAGCACGATCTCGGACTGACGTTGAAGTATGCGCAGCGCGAGCGCGCGCTGGCCATGGGGATTCGCGAAATGACGTGGACGTTCGATCCGCTGCAGAGCCGGAACGCGCACTTCAACCTCGCCAAACTGGGTGTAGTCTCCGACACCTACAAGATTGATTTTTACGGGCCGGAGACGTCCAGCATTCTGCACCGCAATGGGACCGACCGGCTCTGGGTGCGCTGGCTGCTGGACTCCCACCGGACGCGAGATCGGATGGCGGGCAAGGACGCGCGAGCGGCGACGCTCGATGCTTTGCGGCTGCTGGCCCCGCTCGTGAGCTTCAACGGCGACGGGCGGCCGGCGCGCGCAGACCTCGCAGAATCCCTGGCACGCCAGCGCGTGAGCATCGAGATTCCCGGAGAGATCCTTGAAGTTGAACGTGCCGACATGGGATTGGCACGAGAATGGCGCCAATCGACGCGCTGGGCGTTTACGGAGGCGTTCCGGGCAGGGTTCTACGTGGCGGAGTTCTGCCGATCGATTCGGGGGCAACAGGGGCCGGGAGCCTACCTTCTGCAGAAGGGGAGCGTGAGCGAATCCGTCATTCCGTAGAGAGTTACTGGCACTGCACAGCTTCAAGGAAGTCATGCAAGCTGAGTGATAAATGACCACCGTGCTCATCCCCGACGTTGACCCAATACGTCAGCAGACGCCACGATGCCATGGTCTGTGACACAGCAGATGATCCAAAATTGAGCCCAATTTGCAACAAGCAAGTCTGGACTCTACAAGGCTGTCACCACACCGGCTGAACTCCACATTGATGAAGACTGTCGCCTTGCAACGTTCGGAACTCTAGTCGTGTAGAACGACATTAAGCAGTGAGCTGTGGACTTGCAGCCCGCCATTGTAGTGAATAAAACCCAATTGTCTGAACCGGTTCATGAAGAAGCTGACTCGTGAGCGGGTGGTGCCGATCATTTCCGCCAGCATCTCCTGACTGATCTTGGGAACAACAGTCTCGGGTTTGCCTTCCTTGCCAAAATGGGCAAGCAGTAGAAGTATCCGGGCCAGCCTCTTTTCGCTCGAATTGAAAAGCTGATCAACGAGATCTTCTTCGTATCGAATGTTCCGCGCCAGCAAGTAGGCCACGAACAGGTCGGAAAATTCGTGTTCCCGGTGAAGCGCTTCCATCATCGCTTTTTTGTCGATTTGCAGCACTGCGCAATCCGTCATTGCGGTTGCAGAGCACATGCGGAGCGGCTGGCCCGCAAGGGAACCTTCGCCGAAAAAGTCTCCGTCACTTAATATGCCGATCGTCGCTTCCTTGCCAGTCTTCGAGACCACGGTGAGTTTTACCTTGCCCGTCTGTATATAAAACACCGCATCAGCGGTATCCCCTTGGGCAAAGATTCCCTGTTTCCTCTGGAAAAGCACAGATTTCCGGCCCTTGCCGATGGTCGCGAGGAAGGCATGGGGATCGAATTCGCGCCTCTTTTTGGCCGCTACGGTGGCACTATGCGTCGTTTGGAGAGTCGGGTCGACCAGGGTTTGGTGGGCGGTTTTCCGTCTGCCTAGAGAACCGTTGAGTTGGCGAGCAGGAGACATAGACACCTCCTTCAGCCGAAACAACGACGTTTCTATTTTACCGCTTTCCTCGACCGGCATAAATATCCGAATGGATGCAAATCAGGAGCAGACCCGGATTGCAGGGGAGATTGTGCCGGATGGCTGGCGACATGAGCCATTCTGCTCAGTATTGCTAGAGCAGGTGAGCGATTCTATTGGTGTCTCAAAAGGGCAGTTTACCCGCCAAACCAGACGGCCTGACCTACCCTCTCGGAACAGGGCCGACCCAGACTCAGACACACGATTTGCCTGGCTCCGGTCGTCTTCATAAGGTTTGCGATCAGCAGGCGGATGCCGTTCGGAGAAACGGAACATCGTCAGGGCCGGCCCAAGGAAAAGTCATGTTTCTCGCGCGCAAGATCGGGTGGGCTGGAATTGCCTTCGCGCTCCTGACGGCCGGGATGCTCCTCCAGAACCTCCCGCGAAGCGCCGCAGGGTCCGATTCCAATAAAAAAAAGGCTCCAGCCTTCGTCATCACGAACGAGATCAGGAAAATGCAGGAAATTCTGCGCGACAAAGGATACTACCGAGGCAACGTCGATGGCGTCTTCGGTCTGCGGACCCGAGACAGCATTCGCGCGTATCAGAAGGCTGAAAAGTTGCCAGTCACCGGCCAGGTCGATCGCAGGACTGCAGACGGACTCGGGCTCAGACCTGAATCGAGCTGGAACAATTCCCAGAGTGCCGGGCGTCAGGATGGGCACGGTAACGCCATGGCTAGCGGCGAGATTAAGAGAAATAAACCTTCGGCAGGCATTAAGCGGGCTGATCGTAGAGCAAGCAACACTTCGCAGAAGAAAGTTTCAAGGGCTATTGCTGTCGAAAACGGCCGCGGGTACGGCGCTAACAAACAACAAGCTTCTAACGAAGAACGCGACCGGTAGTTGAGTGTTTGATAAAGAGGCCATCTCTAGTCAGAGAGTTCAAAAACAGGCCAGCAGTCGTCTTCTTCTTGGCCGCTTCAATGTGGGAGAGATAATCATGACCACCTTGGTATTCGCGATAGCTATCTCTGCTGACTATCGCGGCACACAGGAAATCTACTCAGCGCAGGTCATCGCGCGCAACGGGATGAAGCTCTATCACCTCGCCGAGGCGCTCTCGATCTCGGAAGCGCTTGAGAAGGTGGTACAAGAAATGCGGCTGCAGGAAGAGAACAGCGCATCGTTCCGATAATGGGAGCAGAACTCCTTTCTCGCATTTGTCCAATCGAGGAAGACTACGCAGATCAGATCTCCCATCCCAGCGCAGAGAGCTTAGCTCGGATTGACCTGACTCGATTTTCTCATCTATGACCTATTTCAGGCCCAGTTCGCCATTGTACTGTTGGGTAATCCCGTAGCACTCACAGGCGGACTCTTCAAGTTTCTTGCGGTTCACGATCTTCACTGCGCCACGGGTGTACGCGATGAGCTTCTTCTTCTGCAACACACCAGCTGCCAAACTCACACTAGGCCGATCGGTCCCTAGCATGGTTGCGAGAAAATCATGGGTGATGGGCAGCGACTCCGAATCCACTCTGTCCTGAGTCATGAGCAACCACCGCACCAGGCGCTGCTCAATGCCGTGCAGCCGATTGCACGCGGCTGTTTGTGCAACCTGCATTCCCTGAACTACGGCATAGCGGCTCAACATCAATTGCAGGTGTGGAGTGGATTCCAAAGTCTTTTGCAAAGCTCCGACCTCGATCCGAAACCCATCCCCCGTGATTTGTACCACCGCTTGAAGCGGGCTCCTGCTCAGCCCGACAGCCGCCGGTGTTCCCGTAAAGCCCTCATTGCCAACGATGCCAGCTTCAGCGGTCCTTCCATCTTCCATCACGACTACAAGAGAAATCAGGCCTCGATTCGGAAAATACGCAAATTCCAGCTTTCCACCCCCCTCGTGAAGGACCAGATGGTTTGGCAAGCTGACGTATTCGAGATGGGGACGAAGTGAGTTGTAGTCGCTGTCGGACATCGATAGAAGTATCAGGTTGCTGACTGGTTTCCCTTCGGTATTCGTCCGCTCGCCAGATTGCACGACTTGCAGGCCCTTGTTTTCCATAAACATCCTTAACTCGAAGGCCTATCAACACTACGCTGGATACGCCCCTGAGACTGAGCAATACTGACCGTACCAAGACCCACGAAATCGCGCATTAACTAGGGGTCTTCCATGTATGTAGGATGCCCTACCGACCATCCAGAATTGCCGCATGTACACTTCGCCCCGTCTCTTTACGCATTTTCCGCTACGCCCAGACCGGCTGAGGGGTTTTCTACCGCAGCCAGGCAGTACTGCGGCTGCAAAAAGGAGCCATTATGGCGAAGCAGAGCGTTTCGTCCCCTGACGGCGGGTACTAGGCAGGTGGTCAGACAACGTTGGGGCGCAGCGACAAAGGAGGCCATGAGCCGGGAAGTGGTGTGGATTGACCAACGGCGATTTCGGGGCTTTGGGTGCTCCGAATGTGGCTGGCGCTTCAAACCTTCCGGTGCGCCCACTGGCACATCTTTCGATGAAATGATGCGCAACTTCGAGTTGCAACGCGACAAAGAGTTTACGTTGCATGTTTGCGCCGATCACCCAAGAACCAAGAGCACAAACTCTGAATAATTCAAACTGCACCACCATTCGGATCCAGATACGCAGGTTTTATCGCCGGAGTGTAGCCGAGGCCGATACACAGCAAAACAGTAAAGTGTTTCAACTTTGCCGATTCAATTCTGAATGGCCTATCCAGCTTTTTTTAACTCTGCCAGCTGTCCTTTCAAGTTTTCGACGGTTTCTTTAGCATGGCCTATCCGCTGCTGAACTTTGCCCACTTTCTTTTCGGCTTTCCCTTCGGCTTTCAAACTGCGGTCCTTCGTAATCTTTCCGACCTCCTCCTTAAGGGTTCCCTTCACTTCGTGAAAGCCGCCCTCGATCCTGTCTTTCGTGCTGGTTTTCATATTCCTCCTTGGCCCTCGTAAAGTGCGGATTAGGGCTCTTCTGAGCCCCTTTGAGGGGCTGCCAATTTTGTAGATCTCATGACCTTCTGAGGTCTGAGCAGAATTGAACATCTCTGGAATGGACCTGGGCTTCATCCCGAAACGGGAAAGGATACACGCACAGCCGTTCGTTTGAGATGTGAGTTCCCACACGAGTTCACACTGAAACTCGTGCAGAAGCAGGACAGGATAGATTCCCTCCCAACAAGTTGTCGGTAATCCCCTGTGCCGAGTGTGAGCATTATTGCTCAGACCTCTTGAATCCTGATTTGTTAAGGTCGGAATCGACCTGGTGCGCCGCCATGTCTCCCCGGACTTCTGTGTGAGTGTACTGCAGCATGGGGCCCAGGAAGGCGGCGAAGAGATAACAGAAATGAGGGCTGTCCCATGAAAAAGGTAATGTTCTTATTTGCACTGTTGGGTGTCGGCACGCTGTGCTGGGCAGGGTCGGCGCGGGAAGATGCCACCGAACGGCTGGATAACGCCACCACTGTGTTACACGAAATTATGGGGATGCCTGACAAGGGAATCCCGGAGGAAGTGTTGGAGCACGCAAAGTGCGTGGCCGTTGTGCCGCACATGGTCAAAGGCGGCTTTATCTTCGGAGGTAAGGGAGGCAAAGGCGTAGCCACTTGCCGCACGGCGAATGGCTGGAGTGCGCCCGCGTTCATCACGATTTCGGGCGGAAACTGGGGGCTGCAGATCGGTGTGGAAGCTGTGGACCTGGTCATGATCATTCAGAATGAAAAAGGGATGCAAAAGCTGCTCTCGAGCAATTTCCATGTTGGAGCGGACGCTTCAGCGGCAGCGGGTCCAGTTGGACGGCATGCCGAGGCCGGTACGGGTTGGAAGATGGATACGGAGATCCTGACCTACTCCCGCGCGAAGGGTGTGTTCGCTGGGCTCACGTTGGAAGGCGCATCGATCCGCCAGGACAGTGATTCCCGGCACGCCATGTACGGACGCAACGTTACTACTCGGGCTTTGCTGCTGGGCCAAGTACCGGCTCCCGCCGCAGCCCAGCCATTCCTCGCGGAAGTTCGTGGAGCAAAAGCGCAGGCCGTAGCCCAAGGGAAAGCTGAAGCCAAGGCTGATGCCAAAGAGAAAGACAAGAAGTAGGGCTTAAGCATCCACAGGTGTTCGTCATTAGCGGACGGCTGCGTGTTCCAGTGGCAGCACAGTCGGTCATTATTGGTTCTCTTCTCCGTCCGCGTCAGACAAGTCTCTCGCGGACGTGATGAGATTCACATTCGGGTGCTCACAAATGAGCATAGGAGGTTGACATGCTTTGGACCATTTTCGTGGTGCTTCTGATTTTGTGGGTTCTGGGTTTCAGTCTGCATGTTGGTGGAGGGTTGATCCACTTGCTGCTGGTTGTGGGGTTGGTGGTTCTGATCATTAACTTAATCGGCGGACGACGGAGTGCGGTTTGAAATAAGGCATTAACGAGTCTCAGCACCAGGGGTGCCGGGTGTAGCCTCCTGGCGGGAGAGTGTTCGATTTCGAACGGTTTTTTTGGGTGCATGTTGTTCAATGACCAAAATTGTGAGGAACCAAGCGCCTGCGACAACGACGCGTCCGAGCGATATGCGGGTACCGAAGCGCTGGATGTGTCGACCGAAGTGCCGCGGACGCTCGACAAGGGCATGTGGCTCTTGAACCGCAACTCCAAGACCACGGATGCGTTCCACGAGCCGAACAATATCTTCATCCTGGGCCAATTGGATTCTTGGCTCGGGCCTTGAACCGTAATGGAGGCAACGCACATGAAACCATTTGCACTTATCAGCGTGGGAGTTCTGCTTCTTCTTGGAACCGTTGCTCCCACGTACGCACTGCAGGAGCAACACGAACAAGATACCAAGTCTCCGAAACAGGAGCAGCAGGCTAGGCCTGAAAAGCAACAACAAGGCAAGTCCGCAAAACAGAAACAGCAGCAGCAAGCCAAGGGTCAGCAGGAGCAGCAGCAGAAACAGCAGCAGCAACAAGCCAAGTCCGCAAGACAGGAACAGCAGCAGCAAGCCAAAGGTCAGCAGGAACAGCAGAAACAGCAGCAGCAACAGGTCAAGTCCGCAAAACAGGAACAGGAGCGGCAAGCCAAGGGTCAGCAGGAGCAGCAACAGAAACAGCAGCAGCAACAGGTCAAGTCCGCAAAACAGGAACAGGAGCGGCAAGCCAAAGGTCGGCAGGAGCAGCAACAGAAACAGCAAAGTCAGCAGCAGGCCAATCGGTCTTCACAGCCAGAGCAACGTGTGCAGCACGGTCAGCAGCGGGAGGTGTGGCAGCAACATCGCGCACGTAACTGGCAGTCCGAGCACCGCGACTGGCAGCAACGTGGCGGCTACAACGGCTACCGCATACCAGAAGACCGTTATCGTGGCCACTTTGGTCCGAATCACTGGTTCCGAATCTACAGGTACCCGGTGCAGTTGTATGACGGGTATCCGCGCTTCCAGTACGGCGGTTTTTGGTTCGGTTTCATGGACCCGTGGCCAGAGTACTGGTCAGACGATTGGTACGACAACGATGATGTGTATATCGTTTACTCCGAGGACGGCTATTACCTGTACAACCGCAGGTATCCCCGGGATCGAATCACAATCATCGTCTATGTGAACTAACGGTTCATGGAGTGCGATGCTATCGAAACTGCCCAGTGGCGGCGGCTCGGCCAGTGTCGGGTTGAGCCAAGTACCGCACTTGCCAGGAGGAAGTGAAAGGACAGAACGTGTCTTAGGTCAGCGCGGCTAATTTGTTTCAGAGATACATCGGCTGACCGAGCCTCCGCCCATCGCCGTAAGACTGATAGCGCCCGTGTGACCCGCTATCCCGGAAACTGCGCCTCGCGTGCGGAAACCATGGGCTTTCGGCACTGCGGCAGGTCAGGATTGTTGGTGTCATGAAACGGGTGTGGCGGGATGAGCGAGAAGGCCGGTAGTCGGGAAAGGGTGCTCCTCGCCGGCTTCGACGCTAAGCACATGTGACAAGTTACGCGCTGCGGTAAGACCGATCCCGAGCCGCATCTCTACCAATCAGCTACCTGGGTTCTAGCGCGCCGCCAACTTTACGTGCCGGATATCCTTGACCGCCCGCGCATATTGCGCTCGCTCGAAGGCGGCCGGATCGGGGCAATGCAACTGGCTCATGCTGCCCTGCATCTGGCTGACCGATTCGTATTCGTGGGACTCCATCCATTGACGGACGCCCTGCTCGACGGAACGGAGGTGGTCGATCCCGTTGCGTAGCAGCGAGGAACAGAGCATGGTCACGTTGGCGCCGACCATGAGCAGCTTGATGACATCTTCGGCGCCGTGCACGCCGCTGGTGGCGGCCAGGCTGGCTTGAATCCGGCCATAGAGAATGCCGATCCAGGTCAGCGGCAGGCGCATGGCTTGCGGCGTGCTCAAGAGAACGTTCGGCTTCAGATCCAGCTCTTCGAGATCAATATCAGGCTGATAAAAGCGGTTGAACAGAACCAGGCCGTCGGCTCCGGCGGCATCCAGGCGCTTCGCCATGTTCGACATGCTAGTGAAGAAGGGGCTGAGCTTGATGGCGACCGGGATGTGCACTGCCGCCTTCACGGCCAGCAGGATATCGAGGTAGTGCTGCTCCACTGCTTCCGCGGTTGCCTCCGGATCAGTCACGATCCAGTAGATGTTGCACTCCAGGGCATCGGCTCCGGCTTCTTCGATCTGGGTGGCGTACTGGATCCACGACCCGACGGAACTGCCGTTCAGGCTGGCGATGATCGGAATCGCAACCGCCGCTTTTGCCTTGCGAATGTGTTCGAGATATCCGTCGGGGCCCAGCTGGAACTCGGCGGGTTGCGGAAAGTAGGTGAGGCTTTCGGGAAAGCTCTCGGTGCCTTCCGTCAGGTAGAAGTCCAGTTCCACGCTCTCCCGGCGCAGTTGTTCCTCGAATAGCGAATAGAGAACGACGGCGGAGGCGCCAGCGTCTTCCAGTCGCCGGATGCCGGCGATTTCCTGAGAGAGCGGAGAAGCAGAAGCCACCAGCGGAGTGCGAAGCGGCATACCCAGGTAGCGGGTCGTCAGGTCGAGCATAGGTTCTCCTTGTGTCCGGCGCTCAGTCGCCGGTCGTAACTGCCGGCTTACGCGCTGCCAGATACTCGTAGAAACGATAACGAACATCGGCGTCGTGCTGCGCTTCTTGCCACAAACGCTTGGCGTCTTCGGGCTTACTCTTGGTCAGCATCTTGAAACGCGTTTCCATGAGCATGAAATCCTGTACCTTGCGGACGGGCGTGCGCGAGTCGAGCTGCAAGGGATTTTCGCCGGCCAGGGCGCGCTCCGGATTGAACCGGTAGAGCAGCCACTGGGCGGAATCGACCGCCGCCTTTTGGTTCTGCATGGCAGTGGTCATGTCGATGCCGTGGGCGATGCAGTGCGAGTAGGCAATGATGATGCTGGGGCCGTCATACGCTTCGGCTTCCAGGAAGGCCTTGAGCGTATGCTCGTCCTTGGCGCCCATGGCGACACTGGCGACGTACACATATCCGTAGCTCATGGCCATCAGGCCGAGGTCTTTCTTGGCGCCGGGCTTGCCGCCCGCGGCGAACTTCGCGACCGCTCCGCGCGGCGTAGATTTCGACTGTTGTCCGCCGGTGTTGGAGTAAACCTCGGTGTCGAGCACGAGCAGGTTGACATTCTTGCCGCTGGCAATCACGTGATCGAGTCCGCCGTAGCCGATGTCATAGGCCCAGCCATCGCCGCCCACGATCCAGACGCTCTTCTTCACCAGCATGTCGGCGAGGACCAGGAGCTGTTTTGCGTCCGGCGCGTTGACACCTTGCAGCTTTTCTTTGAGTAGCGCGACCCGCTGCCGCTGTTCGTAAATGTCGGCTTCATCTTTCTGCGGGGAGTTCAGCAACGCGGTGGCCAATTCGTCGCCGATACTGGCGGCTAGTCGTTTCACCAGTTCGCGGGCGAACTCCGTTTGCTTGTCGATGGAGAGGCGGAAGCCCAGGCCGAACTCGGCGTTGTCTTCAAACAGGGAGTTCGACCAGGCGGGACCACGGCCCTCGGCATTCTTGGTCCAGGGTGTGGTGGGCAGGTTGCCGCCATAGATCGAAGAGCAGCCGGTCGCGTTGGCGATCAAGGTGCGATCTCCGAAGAGTTGTGAGAGCAGCTTCAAGTAGGGGGTTTCGCCGCATCCCGAGCAGGCGCCGGAGAATTCGAAGAGCGGCTCCTGAATCTGTTGCTGGCGGATGTTGCCGACTTTGATCTTGCGGCGGTCGAGTTCGGGAATCTTCAGGAAGAAGTTCCAATTCTCCGCTTCCGGGGCGCGCAGAGGTGGCTGCGGCAGCATGTTGATCGCCTTGAGCCGCACTTCACTCTTGTTCTTGACGGGGCAGATGTCCACGCAGATGCCGCAGCCGGTGCAGTCTTCCGGCGCCACCTGGATGCTGTACTTCAAGCCCGCCCATTCTTTGTCGCGCGCTTCGGTGGATTTGAAAGTGGGGGGCGCGCCGGCGAGCTCCTTCGAGTCGAACACCTTGATGCGGATGACGGAATGCGGACAGACCATCGCACACTTGCCGCACTGGATGCAGATCTTCGTGTCCCACACGGGAATTTCGAGAGCCAGATTGCGCTTCTCCCATTTGGCGGTGCCGGTCGGGAAGGTGCCGTCCACCGGGAACGCGCTGACCGGCAGTTCGTCGCCGCGGTTGCCGTAGATGGTGCCGAGCACGTTGCGCTCGAAAGCGGGCGCGCTGGCGGGGAAGGCGTCCGGAATCTCGAAAGTGCTCGTCACCTTGGCGGGCACCTTGACTTCGTTCAGGTGGGCGAGGGTCTCGTCCACCGCTTTCATGTTCTTCTGGACAATCTCTTCACCCTTCCGGCCGTAGGTGTCGCGAATGGATTTGCGGATGGCTTCGATGGCCTCATCACCGGGCAGCACTTTGGAGATCGCAAAGAAGCAGACCTGCAGGATAGTGTTCATACGGCTGCCCATGCCGGTGTCGCGAGCAACCCGGTAGCCGTCGATGACGAAGAACTTCGCCTTCTTGGCGATCAGCTGTTCCTGCACGAGGCGGGGCAGTTTGTCCCAGACTTCGTCGGGACCGAAGGGGCTGTTGAGGAGGAACGTGCCGCCCTCGACGAGCGCGTTCAGCATGTCGTAGCGCTCTAGGAAGATCCATTGATGGCAGGCGACAAAGTTGGCTTTGGACACAAGGTAGGTGGAGCGGATGGGCTTGGGTCCGAAGCGCAGGTGCGAGACGGTGACCGCTCCGGACTTCTTCGAATCGTAAACGAAATAACCCTGCGCGTAGTTGTCGGTGTTTTCTCCGATGATCTTGATGGAGTTCTTATTGGCGCCGACCGTGCCGTCGGCTCCGAGTCCGTAGAAGAGCGCGCGCACTACGCTGTCGGGTTCGGTGGAGTAGGAAGCATCATACGTGAGACTGGTGTGGCTGACATCGTCCTGGATGCCGACCGTGAAATGTGCTTTGGGCGCGGGCGAAGCGAGGTTGTCGTACACCGCTTTCACCATGGCGGGCGTGAATTCCTTGGAGGACAGGCCGTAACGGCCGCCGATCACCTCGGAGGACCGCTTGCCTTCGTGGAGCG
>Ga0326726_10001421_pt1 | contig 22251 bp, 17 predicted proteins | sample MHFenrmetagenome_2_FD_207603 | JGI IMG/M metagenome (GOLD analysis project Ga0326726, IMG submission 207603) | Lab enriched peat soil microbial communities from Michigan Hollow, Ithaca, NY, United States - MHF15MN | ecosystem: Environmental > Terrestrial > Soil > Wetlands > Peat | place: USA... | reverse complement strand
CAAGTACGATCCGAATGCGAATCACGCACTGCTGATCGGGCCCTTCGACGAGCAGACCGTCGAGAAAGGTGCTCCGCCGTCGGCTCGCGGATGGATACCGGACGAGGTCGCGCGCATCGACCCGAACGCGGCTCGTTACGAGTGGTTCGCTCACGCACTCGGCGGCGACGAGAGCTCGGAGCTGATTCGCGACAACGTCAACTACGAGCTCACCGGCGCCAACGAATGGCGCCACGCCGCTTCGCTAGGGGCCCTCGAGCAGAAGCGCACGCGCTTCTACCTCCAGGCCTCGCCCGGCGGGACGGCCAACGCGCTGGCCGCGAAGAAACGCAAGTCTCCGTCGTCGCTGACCGCGACGCTCAACCTCCGCGACCGCAAGGACGCCGCGTGGCGGCCCTCGCGCGAGCTCGTGCTCGACGTCTTGCCCGCGCGCGACGGCACGATGCTCTTCATGACCGAGCCCTTCTCCGCGCCCGTCGACGTCGCGGGTCGGCTCAGCGGCGTTCTCGATTTCACGATCAACAAGCAGGACGTGGACTTGGTGCTGATGCTCTACGAGCTGCGTTCCAGCGGTGAATACGTGAAGCTCTTCGACCCCGCCTATGCGTTTCGCGCGAGCTACGCCAAGGACCGCGTCCACCGCCACCTGCTGGTCGCCGGCGTGCGGCAGCAGCTACCGTTCCAGAGCGAGAAGATGGTCGGGCACCAACTTCAGGCCGGCAGCCGGCTGGTCCTCGCGCTCGGGATCAACAAGCGCGCCGACAGCCAAGTGAACTACGGCAGCGGCAAGGACGTGAGCGAGGAATCGATCGCCGATGCGCACGCACCCGTTCGAATCCGCTGGCACGACGGCAGCTTCATCGAGATTCCGTCGCCGTGATTGCCAACCGCGCCTCGGCTCGCTAGTTGCCGGGAGGCGCCGGCGGCCACCCAGTATCGGCCGGGTCCGAAGCCTTGTGCTTATCGGTGGCCGGAAGCGGTGCGCCGAAATTCGTCGTGACCGTCTCGCCGCTCAACTGCTGGTACGCCACGTTCACGTTCAACACGAGCGTGTTTCCGCCGCCGCCGAAGATCTTGTAGAGATTGCCGTTGAGGTGCTCGATCGGCGCCGGCGGCGGCAACGGCGAACGCCCTTGGGCGAACGCGGCACAGTCAGACCCCGCCCCGGCGTGTCAGCCGGGAAAGTCGGCAACGTCGACGCGCCACGGCACGCGCGTCTCGTCTTCGAAACGTAAGTGCACACGAACGACGTTCTGCTCGGTGAGCCTTAGGCTGTAGCCCGCGTGGTCGCGGATCAGGGTCTTCCCCCATCCCCAAGCCCAAGGGCGCTCGCCCGGAACGTATACGAAGACGTCGTGTGCGCTGCGCTTCGGACCGGTCGAGACTCCGCTCAAGACGCCGTCGCCGGCGTTCCAGCTCACATCCTCGAGCTCGATCGCGCCCTGCATGACGTGCCGGCTCGTCGAGAGTAGCTGCGGCGCGCCGGTCGCCATATGCAGCGCGAGCAGCGTGACGCTGCCGGGTTCGATCCTTACGGCGACCTCGTTCTCGATCTCGCCGACGAGCCGCTGCCGCCAGAAGTCGAACGCGAGATAGGTTTTCTCCGGATCGAGCCCGAGCCGGGCCAACGAGAAGCGACGCTCGACCGCGACTTCGAGCTCGGGGTTGAACAGCGCGACGAGCGACCACGCGGCGAACGGCCGTTCGACACGCAGGACGAACGTCGTCGGAATGTCGGCGTCGAAGAGGTCGACCGGAACGGCGGCCTCGCCATAAGCCGGCGTGATCTGCTTGAGGATTTCCAGCTTGATCGGATCGAGGTCGATGAGCCGGTCGCCGGAGATCGTGTTGCCGCCGGATAGCGCGATGAGCGTCGCGGCCGCTCGCGCCTGCTCGACGTTGAGCAAGTCGATGCAGACATGGTCGACGTCGTTCGCCCACGTGCGGCCGTGAAAGTAGTAACGCTTCGCGGCCGCCGCGGCGCTGCACGCGGGGTCTTGGAAATACTGCTTCCACGCGGCCGCCGCGTAGCCGTAGTTGATGTCGGCCTCGACGCGCATGCTGTCGATGAGACCTACCGTCGTGTTGCCCGGACCGCAGTCGAGGATGTGGCAGCCGTCGCCCGCACCGGCGCGCATGATCGTAAGCCCGCGCCGATAGACCTCGGCGGACGATAGCGTCGGATCGTGGTAGCTCTCCGCCGCGAGGATCGACCAGGCCACGAAGTCGATCTTGATCATCTCGTAGCCCCACCGCTGCCCAATCGTCTCGAAAAGATCGCGCAACCACTCCGCGGCCTCGGGATGCGTGATGTCGAGGCAGTAGCGCTTCACGACCTCGGCGAGGGCCGCGGGCGAATTCTCGTTTTCCCAGTTGCCGATGCGTTGCAACGAGCCGTTGCGGCGGCGAACGAGCCACTCGGGATGCCGCCGGAACACATCGCTCTGCTCGGATATGACGTAGGGCGCGATCCAGATCCCCGGTTTGAATCCGTACGCCTTGATTCTCTCCGCGAGCCACTTCATCCCGCGCGGGAATCGCTCGTTACCCTCCCAGTCGCCCTGCGCGCGTTGGTAGCCGTCGTCGACCTGGACGTACTCGAGCCCGAACCGATGGAGGTGCTCCGCGGCGAACGCGGTGTTCCGCAAGACCTCGTCCTCGGAGACGTGATCGAGCGTATAGAACCAGCTGCACCACCCGTTGACGATCGACCGTGTGCGGGCGTCTTGCGCTGTTCCGACCGCGTCCGCGTACTGCTCGAGCGCCGCGTAAGGCGTACTGGCTACGTGCAGCGCGAAGCGGTTCGAGCCGATCGATTGCCCCGGGCGAAGCATGACCGGCGGCGCGTGCACCGCTTCGCTCACGAACGCGACCTCGCCCTCGCGCGCGTGGGCCACGAGAACGAGGCCGAGCGCTTGCGTGCTTTCCAGATCGCCGAGCACGACGGCCTCGCGGTCGTAGCCGCTGAACAGGCCGACGTTCCACCAGCTCGCGACGGTCGGCTGCCCGCGCGCGATCGACTCGTTCACGAGCCGCACGCCTTTGACGGGCGGACGCACACTCGCGGGCGGCTCCGCCGCAAAGGCATGGACGCTGCCGGCGTCGTAGAACATCTCGCCGTTCGTCACGCAGGCCGAGACGCCCGGCACGCTGAGCGTGCCACCTTCGTCCGCGACGACGCGGAGCGGCTCCAAGCTCGTGACGACGACGTCGCGCGAGGAGACGTTCGCGCAGTGCGTCTCGAACGTCACCATGGGCCGGAGGTCGTACACGGCGACTTCCACGCGCAAGTCGAGCCGCTTCTGCTGATCGCGACAGCCCACGGTCATGCGCCACCCCGAGCCCAGCCGGTCGCTGAACTCCGCCACGGCGGCGGAGCGCTCGCAGCCGGGCGAGGCGGTGGACTGCCTGCCAAGGTCGGTGTTCGCACACGCGACGCCGCCGCTCAGAAACGGCGTGCCGTCTCTTCGGACGATGGAAAACGTTCCGGCACGCGTATCGAACGAAGCGGCGAAGTGGTGGCTCGCGATCGTCACGACTCCGTCGGTTGCTTCGCCGCCGGACTGCTTCATACCGCCGAACGCAACTTTCGTTCGGTCGAGCGCTTCCCCTTGTCGTTCGCGTCGTTCTTGGGATTCTTGATATGCAGCACGCGCGTGAACAGCGAAAGGTGCGCTTGCGTATTGCGCCCGATGTGAATGATCGTCGTGTGCGTGACGTGCTGCGCGCAGATGAAGGCGACTCGCCGGAGTGTGTCGTCCTCCATCGAGGAGAACGCGTCGTCGAACACCACCCAGAGCGGAGCGTGCAAGATCACACGCGCGAGCGTCAGAGCCATCTGCTCGTCCTCGCTGAGCTCGCGATCCCAGCGCCGATCGGCGTCGAGGCTCTGCACGTACCGCCTTAAGCCCACGCGCTCGAGCGACTGCGCGAAAGCCCGATCCGCGAAGCTGTCGCTGAGGGCCGGATACGCGAGCGCTTCGCGCAGCGTGCCGCGCGGAATATACGGCGTGCCGCGCGGCACGTACATCACGGATTCGCCTCGCGGCCGAACGACGCGGCCGCCGCCCCACGGCCAAAGCCCCGACAACGCGCGGAACAGCGGCGTCTTCGCCTCGACGGGCCCGCCGCAGATCAGCACGTGCTGGCCGGCGCGGATCACTGCGCGCCGCTCTTGCAGCGCGACCCGACCCACGGGCGAGTCGACTTGGAGATTGTCGAGAATCATCTCGCCCGGCGTACCTTCGGAGTATTCGATCTCGCTCGCGCCGTTGTGCTGCGGCTCGCTCACGGTCAGCGCCGCCCTGAAGTTCTCCACACGCAGAAGCGTGGCGCGCCAATCCGCGAGCGCGCTGAAGTTGTCGACGAACCAGTGCAGCGAGCCCTGTGCCTGCGTGAACGCGGCAGCCGCCATCATCATGCCGCCGAAGCTCGTCTTCTGGCTGAAGTACAGCGGCGCCGCGATCAGGATCGGCGCAATGCCCGTGATCCAGCCGAAGCCGGCCGTCACCCAGGTCAGATTCGTGAGGCCGCGCACGAGGCGGCGCATCGCGATCACGACGTTGCCCAAGTGCATCTCGGCGCGGCGCCGCTCGTCGGCCTCGCCTTCCGCGAGCGCGATGCCGTCGATGTGCTCGTTGATGTCGACGAGCGAGAAGCGCAGGTCCGCCTCGCGTGCGTAACGATCGGAGTTCAATCGCACCAGCACCCTACCGACGGCATAGCTCAGCAGCGAGCCGACGACCGAATAGGAAATCGCGGCCCATAGCATGAAGCCCGGAATCGCGTACTCGACGCCGTTCACGTGGAACGTGAAATCCTTCGAGATCGTCCAGAGCACGCTTGCGAAGCTCACGAACAGCACCGAGGAACGAAAGAGCCCGATCGACAGATCGGTCGAAATGTCGCAGAGCTTGGCCGCGTCGTCCGTCATGCGCTGATCGGGATTCACGCCGACGGAGTCGCCTCTGGTCGCGAGCCAGAATGCGCGCCGAGGAGCCATCCAGAGCGCGAGCAGATCGCGCGTGAGGCCCTCCCGCAATCGATAGCGGATCGTCTCGTTGAGCCAGCGCTGCGTGACGTCGAGCACGAGCAGACTCGCGACGATCGCGAAGTACACGCCGAGCTGATAGAGGAAGTCGCGCAGGTCGCGGCGCGTGATCGCATCGTAGAACGGCTGGTTCCAGCGGTTCAGGATGATTTGCCCGTAGGTCGTCACGAGGATCGCGGCAGTCATCGCAATGAACAGCGTGATCAACCGGCGCCCGACCGGCGACGCGAAGATCGCGAGGTAGATCGTGCGGGCTTGGTGGAGCACGCCGGCTCGCGCGGCTTCGCTGACGCCGGCCGTGTTCCTTTGCTCGGGTGCTGCGTTCATGCGAAGACCACCGCCCGTCGGGCCGTCATGCAGGAGATGAAGCTCGCGTAGCTCCACGCGAGATGTTTCGCCGACGTCTGATCGCCGGTGCGTCGATCGAATTGTTCCGACAGGTCGCCGCTCAAGGGCGTGAACGCCCGCACGGTCGCGAGGAATGCGTCGCCGCGCGCGATCCACCGTGAGCGCTCCTCGCCGCCGCGTGCCGACGCGTCCGCCGCGAGGAAGCAGAACTCCGCGGCGCCGAGCGTCGCGGCGTACCACGCGCCGCCGGAATAGTAGACGTCGTCCGCGAAGCGGCCGATCGCGGGCGCGCGTTCGCGCGGCCGGCCGTGATTGATCGGATAGAGCCGGTCGAACAGCTCCGCGAGCCGATCGAGCGTCGCGTGCATCCGAGGATCGCGCGCGGAATGCACGTCGCTACCGTCACGCGAGTGGAGGACGCTCAGGATCACCGAGGTGTCGAGCATTCTGGTCGAAGACACGCCGGGCGGCATGATACGCGATCGGTAATAGCCTGTGTCGGCAAGCCAGAAGCCATCGAGCCAATCGAGCAGCGCGCGCGCGTCGTCGCGCAACGCGCTTGCGCCTTCGACGTCCCCGGCCTCCCGCAGCCAGTCGGCGCCGAGGCGGAGCGCCGCGGCCGAGACACGCAGCGTGAAGTAGTCGTGGCCGAGCTCGTCTTCCCAAATGTCGAAAGACGGCTGTCGCCAGCGAGCCGCGGTGAACGCGAGGTCGATGCGCAGCAGCCGCTCCGCGTCGGCGAGCGCCGCCGCGCTGACCGCCCCAGGGGTGCCGGCCGCGAGCGTTCGCAACCAGCGCAGCACGGCGAGCGCGCGCAATGCAGAACCGTCGTGCTGCGGGCGGTTCCAGCGCAGCACATCGAGCGTGCCGTCGGGGTTCACACGCGTGTCCGCGTAAACCGTGTCTCCCGAGACTGCGGCGAGATCTTCGCCGCGGAGAAATTGCACGAAGTCCGGAGTGACGTTCTCGCGCCAAAGCGTCGACGTGGTCAGCGCGCGTCCGTCTAGCTCTCCGAGCGACAAGCTGAAGCGCACGAAATCGACGAAGTGCGTCAAAGCTTCCGCGCCGAGCTCACCGGTCTCGTAGAGCAGACGCACGGCGTCGATCACGATCGCGGAGTCGCGGAACCAGTGAAAGAAGTAGTCGGGGTCCGGGTCGTAGGCCCCGAGCACGCGCGACGCGACGATCGAGCCCGCGATCGGCCTCACGGTTTGGCCGAGTCCCGGCCGCACTTTGACGACGTCGCGCGCCGAAACACACTTCAGCATCTCGGCCGCGGCGTGCCGGCGCTCTCGGCCAAGCCACTGCTCGAGCGGTTCCGTCACGTCGCGGCGGCTTCCAAGTGAGGGCTCGAGAAACCGAGGCTGCGGAGCCCGGCTTGCACTTCAGGCACCGACATGAAGAGCTTCCATAGCAGTCCCGTCCGCTCGTTCTCGATCATCAGAATGATCGGCCCCTGGTCGATCGCGAGAAAGGTGTCGGCGTACCAGCGTTGGCTCTCGCAGAACGCGTCGACGAAGCCGAGCTCGCGCCAAAGCCGCGTCCCGTGCCGCGCGAGCAGATGCCGAAGCACCGCGATCACCTCGGCGCGCGCGTATGGCAAGCTCGCGAGCGCCGCCGTCGGACTGATCGTGCCGCTGTCGTTGTCGGGAGCATGGGCGGTGTAACCCGACGGGTCGTCGCTCGCCGTGAGCCCCCAGCACGATTCGCCGTAGCCTTCGAATCGGCCGGGATTCGCGACGCAGTGGGCGCGGTTGATGCGCACGTGGCGCACGTTCTGCTCCCAGTAGTCCGCGTACCGGTCCTCGAGCCCGCGCGGATCGAGGCCGCAGAACGAATAGTGCGCGAAGAACAGAGGACCGCCGTACGGCAAGCCGAGCGGCAGCTCGATGCCGTACCACGACTTGCCGTTATAAAACCCCGGACCGCTCGCGAAACCTTGAGTGTAGACCTCGGGCTCGATCGCGTGAGTCGGCGACGCCGCCGCGAGCACGTACGTGATCAGGCACTCGTTCCAGCCGCGAATCGGGTGATTCATGGCCCAGCCGTGCGTCGGGCTCCAATGCCAGTAGAGCACCTCTTGCCCGCCGCGCGTGAACCAGCTCCACTCCACTTCGTTCCACAGGCTCGAGATTTGCGATCGCGCCGCGGCTTCTTCGCGCGTGTCTCGATCGAAGTATTGACGCGCGCAGAGCAGACCCATCATCAGGAACGACGTCTCGACGAGGTCCGCCGCGTCGTCCTTCCCAAAGAACGGGATTGTTTCGCCCGTGCGGCCGTTCATGAAATGCGGATAGGCGCCGTGATAACGGCGCGCGCGCGTGAGCAAATCGAGCATGCGGCCGAGGCGCTCGAGCGCCGCGCCGCGAGTCACCCAGCCGCGCTCCGCGGCGACGATCAAAACCATGACCCCGAAGCCTGATCCACCGACCGTGATCCATGCGTCGACCGCGGCTGGCTTGCCGGACGTGCGCCGGTCGAACGCGAGACCGCTGTCGGGATGCGCACCTTCCCAAAAGTACCGGAAGTGCTGCCGCTGCACGGTCTCGAGCAGCTCTTCGTCCGGCAACGACGCGAGCGTGGCCGGCTCTACGTCCGCGGCTCGCGTCGCCGCCGAGCTCACGCGCACTGCGCTCGCTTTGGACGCCACCTTTCGTGAGCTATTTATTCTTTTCGCGCCGGACGCGGCCGGCTTAGACCCTTTCGACTTCGGCAAGTGACGCCCCACTCCTGACGCGCGTAACACGCCCTGTGAGGCGCTCTGCGAGTTTGCCTGCGATGCGTCATGATGTTCTCCGTGAGGAAGATCGACAAGCTGATGGAGCGGATGACGTTGGCCGAGAAACTCGGCCAGCTCACGATGACCGCGGCCGGCTACACCGTAACGGGGCCCGTGATCGCCGGCGATTCCACGGACTCGATCCGCAACGGGACGATTGGCAACCTGCTCAACCTCGTCGGCGCACGCGCAATTCACGACATGCAGCGAATCGCCGTCGAAGAGTCGCGGCTCGGCATTCCTCTCTTGATCGGCCTCGACGTGATCCACGGCCACCGCACAATGTTCCCCGTGCCGCTCGCGGAGGCCGCGACGTTCGACAGCCAAGCCTGGGAGCGCACGGCGCGCGAGGCCGCGCGCGAGATGGCGGCCGACGGCCTCGCGATGACCTTTGCGCCAATGCTCGACATCTCCCGCGACCCGCGCTGGGGCCGAACGGTCGAAGGTCCGGGTGAAGATCCGTGGCTCGCGGTGCAGATTGCCCGCGCCAAAGTGCGCGGCTTTCAGGGCGACGACCTCGCGTCCGCGGAATCGGTCGCCGCTACGCCCAAGCACTTCTGCGCGTATGGAGCTTCGACGGCCGGGCGCGATTACGCTCCGGTCGACGTGTCGGAGCGAACGGTGCGCGAGCTGCATCTTCCGGCCTTCGCGGCGGCGATTGCTGCAGGCGCGGCGGCCATCATGCCGGCGTTCACCGACATCGCCGGGATCCCGATGACGGCGCACAAGCGGCTGCTACGCGACTATCTGCGCGGCGAGCTCGGCTTCGACGGCGTGCTCGTGAGCGACTACAACGCGATCCGCGAGCTCATCCAACACGGCGTGGCGGGCAACATCGTCGAAGCGGCCGTGCTCGCGCTCAAGGCGGGCGTCGACATCGACATGATGGCCGGGGCGTATCGCGATGGCCTGCCCGTGGCGCTCGAGCGCGGCCTCGTCACGATCGACGAGATCGACGAGTGCGTGCGCCGAGTCCTGCGCCTCAAGGAGCGCCTCGGCCTCTTCGACGATCCCTACCGACGCGGCGCGACTTCGGAGACACCGGACGCGATCGAAGCTCGCCGGCGCCTCGCCCGCGATGTCGGCGCGAAGTCGCTCGTGCTCGTGAAGAACGCCGGGGACGCGCTGCCGATTCCGGAGGGCAGCGCGCGGATCTGCGTGATCGGTCCGCTCGCCGACGCGGTGGGCGAGATGCGCGGTCCGTGGGCCGCCGCGGGCTACCACGAGCCGAGCGTGACCGTGCTCGTGGGCCTGCGCGAGGCGCTGCCGAACGCGACGATCACGCACGCCGAAGGTGCGACGATCGAAGGCCACGACACATCGCGCGTCGCGGAGGCCGCGGAGCTCTCGAGCGGCGCGGACATCGTCGTGCTGTGCGTCGGCGAAGCGGCCGACATGAGCGGCGAAGCCGCATCGCGCGCATTTCCGGAGTTGCCGGGCGAGCAACGCGCGCTCGCCGAGGCGGTGCTCGAGCGCGCGCGCGTCGCGGGTGTTCCGGTCGTCGTCGTGCTGTTCTGCGGCCGGCCGCTGATCGTTCCATGGCTAGTCGAGCGTGCCGACGCGTTGCTCGTCGCGTGGTTCCCGGGTCGAGAGGCGGGCCACGCAATTGCCGACGTGCTCACTGGCCGCGTCTCGCCGTCGGGCCGAATGCCGATCACGTGGCCGCGCGCGTTCGGACAGATTCCGCTGTTCTACGGCCAACGATCCGGCGGCCGCCCCGAAAACCCGACCGATCGATACACGAGCAAGTACCTCGACGTGGCCAACTCGCCCCTCGTCCCTTTCGGCTTCGGCCTCACCTACGGGCGCTTCTCGTACGCGAACCTGAGGGTCGCGCCGGCCGACGTGAACGCGCGCGACATCATCGACGTCAGTGTCGACGTCACGAACGACGCCCCGCGCGCCGCCGAGGAAACCGTGTTCCTGTTCGTTCGCGATCGCGTCGCGAGCGTGTCGCGGCCGCTGCTCGAGCTCAAAGGCGTGACGAAGGTCGTTCTCGACCCGGGCGCAACGGCGACGGCGCGATTTCGGCTGCCGGCGACGGACCTGCGCTTCTTGGGGCTAGAGCTCGAGCCGGTGCTCGAGCCGGGGGAAATCGAGATCCTGGTCGGGCCGGACGCTGATCCATCACGGCTCGTTTCCGCGCGCTTGCTGCTGCACCTAAATCGTTAGCGGTTCTCGCCAGAATTGACATCGGTGGGGCGATCTTGCTTCCATTGGGTCGCAATGGCCAATAACACCCGCCGGGACACCGGCAACAACAAGGCCAACGACACCTCCGTCGAGAGCGCCACCTCGGGTGGCGCAGCGGGTACGCCGAGCCTTCCTATCGTCCCCGGCGCCGGTCCGACACCGGAAGGCTCCGGCCCGATCGCAAACGTGGACGCTCGGGCCAGCGGGGACTACGCGCACGAGTTGGATATCACCGGCGAGTTTCCAAAGCTCGTTGTCAGCGACGCGCTCTACGGCGGCGAGGAAACCGAGAAAGCGGAAGAAGCCGGAGAGGGCAATACCGAACCGGCGCCGGTCGACTCGCCGTCAGCGCAGGAGCGTACTTCGTTCTGGTTGCAGCACCTCGAGTCAGAGGTCCAGCGTCTCCAGGGGAAGTTTGAATCGGTAGCAGCCGAGCTTCGGGTCCGCGAAGCAAGAATCAGCGGGCTGCGCGGCCAAGTCGAAGCCAAAGACGCGCTCCTGAACGACTTGCGCCGACAGATCGACGAACAGGGCGGCGCGCTTTCCGCGCTTCGGACAGACCTTGAGCAGGCCAATGCGCGGATTGCCGACCTCATCGCAGGCGAAGCTGCGGGCGAGATCAATCTGGCGCAGGCCGAAGCCGATCTGCAGGAAGCTAGGCAGGTCGCCGCCAACACCAAAGCCAATCGCGATAAGTTGCTCGAGAAGATCGCGAGACTCAGCGATGCCGTCGACCGCGACGCCAAAGCCGCGGCTGGCGCCCAACAGCTCTACGAGGATGAGGCCAAGCGCACGAGTGGTCTTCGCGCGCGTATCGAAGAGCTCGACACCTATATCGAAGGCAGCAAGAAGCGCTGGCTCGCAGTGCACGATGAGCTCGCCGATTACCGCAACAAGCTCGGTGTTTCCGAACGTCGCTTGGCGGAAGCGCTTGCGGCCTCGATGGCCGAAACGCAGGCACGCGAGCGACTCGCGACCGAAGCGGTAAGTCTCGAGGGCCGCCTCGAAGAGCTCGGGGCGCAACTCGCGGGGGGCGAAGTCGCGCGTCGAGAGCTTACGAGCCGGCTCGAGGAAGAACGCGCCGCGACGACGCGGTTGCGGGAGGACGTCGCGACCGCGGCCGCCCGCGGCGATCAGGCGCTCACCGAATTGAATGCCCGCGACAAGCGTATCGCCGAGCTCGAGCGTTTGGTTTCGGCGCACCTCGAGACCGTCGCCGGTCTCGAGGAACGGGAACGCCAACGCGAACGCTCGGAAAGCGACCTGCTTGCGGAGAAGAACGATCTCGTGGGACGTGCCGCGGCGCTCGAGCAAAGCCTCTTGCAGCGTCAGGACGACGTCCGCATCGCCGTCGAAGCCGGCGCTGAAAAAGAGCGTGACCTGCGCGGTGCCCAGCAGAAGATCGCGAGGCTCGAGGGCCTTTTGTCGGAAGCGGCCCGTGAGATCAATGAGCTCGCTAGCGCGATCGACGCGCGTGAGAACACGATTTCGCGGCTGGAGGCCGACTTGCATCCGAGGCACGACGCCGCCGCCGTTCTCGAACGCAGCGTCCGTCGGCTCGCCGAGATCGACACCGGTATGGCGGGTCTCGAGCGCTTGCTCGTGTCGACGGCGGACGGAAACGCGCCGTCATCGAGCGATGGACAGGCGCCGGCCGTCTCGCCGGACTCGGACGGCGCGGTCCCAAGCCGGAGGATGGTCGACGCGATCGGTGGCGATAAGCCACCGTACCCGGCACGCAGAGTAGAGACGACGATCGATCAGTCCGATTCGAGCGATATCCAAATCCAGCCCCGCGTGACCCGACCGGGTTAGTTGGAGCGCAGCGCCGCCACGAGATCTTGGTGGGGGGCATGCGCGGACCCGCGCAGCTGCTCGGCTCGCAATAGCGCTGCCGTATAGCACGCGCCAGAGCGCGAGCAACGTTTGCGGCACTAACGAGCCGCTCCGCGGTCGCGCCTACTCGGACGCTTTGGGCTCGGACTCCGGCTCGTAGATCTGCGTCGTGCCGGTGAACAGCGGTTTGTCGTTGGCGTCTTTGATCGACGTCGCGATCGCGATCGTCGGGAAGTTGCGCGCGGGCGCGCCGGCCACCTTCACGTGATCGCCGGTCTTCAGCGTGTCGCGCGTCCAGCCTCTGCGCATCAACGTGTTCGGGCTCGGCAGCTCGAAGTTCCAGCTCTCGATCTCGCCCTTGTCATTCTTCACGTCGACGTACAGCCGTCCGTGCGGGCTCTTCCATTCGAGCTTAGTGACCGTGCCCTCGACCTCGACCTTGGCGCGCAGATCGAATTCGGATTGCGAGTGATGCGCTCGGGCAAGAGGCGCCGAAGCGAGACTCACGCCGACGAGGATCAGCAATGGGAACGAGCGGCTGTTCATGATCGCGGTCTCTCGCGGTTGTTTGGCTCTGCTGGTAGTCGCTGCCGGTCTATTTGTACAGCTTCACGTCCTGCTCGTCGTCGAGGCAGATCTCCTCGAGCATCGTCGTGTCCACTTGCACGGCCATCTCGACCGTGACCGACCACGGGCGCGTATAGGCCTTCGGGTCGTTCACCGCGATCTCGACCTGCATGATGCCGAAGTTCACGCGCTTCAGCCGCTCGGTCACGCGCGCGGATTCCGTCACGGGGCTGCCCTGGATATCGAGCCACATGTCGTCACGAATCCCGTTCGTCTCGATGACGAGCGTGTCGCCTTCCCAGTGCGCGCTGGAGTAGCCGTTCCAAGTCGGGTTAGGGTTCTCTGGCAGCGCCCGCCCGTCGATGAAAATCTCGCGGTACGCTGCATTGAATTCGTGCAGCAGCACCATCTCGGTCGGCGTCTGGATGATCTTGATGTATTGCGGCAGCGTCCACGCGCGCGGGAAGTTCGGCGGCATGCAGTAGGTATGCGGATCGTCGCGGCCGCCGTTGGCCCGCCGTTTCACCATCTGCTCCTTCGACCACTCGGTATACGGCAAGCCGCCTTCGAGCTTGATGCCGAGGTTGATCTGCTCGCGAGCCATCCGCTCTTCCTGGACGCAGTCCTTCTCTTTGCAGTAGTCCTTGGCGGGGACGTTCGCGAACCACATGCCGGAAAAGTCCGGCTTGCCGTCGCGCGTCCGTGGCGCGGGCGCTTTGAGGTCCGGCGCGCCGTTCGCGGTGCGCGGGATTCCGGGCGTGCGATAGTCGAGCCACTGAGCGAGAACGGCGGCGGGACTTGCAGTAATCACCAGCACAATCAGCGCCGCGCGAAGCGCCCGCGATCGCGTACTGAAGCCGGCGAGCGACGTGTGATTCCCGATTGGCATCCGTTCTCGACTGAGAGCGGTGACCTCAGCTGGCCGCCGAACGCTGCATCACTCCGTAACCTTGATGCTCACTATGGTGTCGCCTTGCTTGACGGCGTCAACAACGTCGTGACCGCTCACCACCTTACCGAACACCGTGTGCTTGCCGTTCAGATGCGGCGTCGCGACATGGGTAATGAAAAACTGGCTGCCATTCGTGTTCGGGCCAGCATTCGCCATGGAGATGACACACCGGTCGTGCTGCAACGGGTTGCCCTTGCATTCGTCCGCGAACCGATATCCCGGCCCACCGCGACCGGTGCCGGTCGGGTCTCCGCTCTGAATCATGAAGTCCGCGATGACGCGGTGGAACGTCACGCCGTCGTAGAACCCCTGCCCCGCGAGGAACACGAAATTGTTCACGGTTTGCGGCGCGTGCTCGGGGTGCAGCTCGATCTCTATCGTGCCGCGGTTAGTGGCGATCGATGCCGAGTAGGTCCTCGTCACGTCGATTAGCATCTGCGGTGGCGCGTCCCATTGCTTCTTGGCCAATTCGTGTCCCTCGACGTCGCAGTGAATGTTAGCGCCCGACCCCGATACGCACGTGCGCATGCGCTACCATCGCTGCGGCCAGCCGGGCTACCGGGCGGTCAACGATAGCGAAAGTCCGCGCTCGGCACTACCTGCCCCCCCGGACGACTAGCGGCGAGAGACAAAATGGAGCCATCCGACCCGCGATTGGAACAGCGCATCGACGAGCTCGAGGCCCGGCTCGCCGAGCAAGACCGTTCGATTATCGAGCTCAGCGACGAGGTCTACCGGCAGCAGAGGCAGATCGCAAAGCTCGAGATCGAGGTGCAACGCCTCGCGGAGCGTCTGAAGATCGAACCTCAGAGCGCCGCAAGCAACACGACCGAGATTCCGCCGCACTACTGAGAACGCCGTTAGCTACCGCGCGTTCGGCGCAGCCGGCGCGCTCGGCGCCGATGCGGCCGGCTTGTCTTTCGGCGCCGGCGTCACGCGTCGTCCGGCGTCGAGCAGCGCGTGATGCGTGCGCTGCTTGAAGCGCCAGCCCTGCGCGGTCTTCACGTAAACGTCGTCGTAGTAGCCGTCGCTCTCGATTTTGTTCGGATCGCCATCGAGGCCGATCATCATCATGTCGACGGTGCCGATCGCGCCGTCGGGCGTCGGCGTGATGATGTGGTTCACATAGATGTGATGCACGCCCTGCTCGATCCACGGAACGTTCTTGCAGCCCTTCGAGCCGCCGCCGGAAACCTCGGCGAGCTTCTCGCGGCCCTGAATGCCGGGCACCGACTTGCCGTTCACCATCGGCAAGAACACGCCGTCCGGCGTATAGAGATCCGCGTAGTCGTAACCGTTGTTCGAGCACGTGTCGATCGCGCGCGCGTACTTCGCGACCAGCTGCTGGATCTGAATGTAGTCGAGCGCGGTGAGCTCGATTGGCTTCTGCTCGGGCTTCTGCGCGAGCGCCGGCGAAGCGAGGATCGCGGCGAGCGCGAAGGGGGTGAAGAGTCGTTTGGTCATGAACGCGTCTCCTTTCTGACGGTCGGCCGGACGCGTGTCCGGCGTCGCGGTCCGAAATCTACACGCAGACTCTATGCGCGGGCCATACCGTCCCGCGAGCGAGGAAGAATGCGCTATCCTTCGGCGCGCACGGGCTAGGTCTCTCAGCGGTTGTGCCGCGAGCGGCGTCCGCGCCGAGGATAATCACGCACACTGACATGCGGACGCAGATCGCAATCGTAGGCGCCGGCCCGTCGGGCCTGCTGCTTGGCCAGTTGCTACACCGCGCGGGCGTCGACGCAGTCGTGCTCGAGCGCCAGACCGGCGACTACGTGCTCGGCCGCATCCGTGCGGGCGTGCTCGAGCAGGTGACCGTCGATTTGCTCGACGAAGCCGGCGTCGGCGCGCGGATGCATCGCGAAGGCCTCGTCCACGACGGCTTCGAGATCCTCGTCGGCGGCGAACGGCACCGCATCGATCTGGCCGGGTCAACAGGCGGAAAGCGCGTGCTGGTCTACGGCCAGACCGAGATCACGCACGACTTGATGGACGCGCGCGCGGCGGCCGGCTTACCCACCGTCTACGAGGCCGCGGAAGTCGCCGTGCACGGCTTCGACGGCGCGAAGCCGCACGTGACGTACCGCAACGACGGACGCGAGCAGCGCCTCGACTGCGACTTCATCGCCGGCTGCGACGGCTTCCACGGCGTGTGCCGCGCGAGCGTGCCGAAGAGCGCGATCACGGAATACGAGAAGGTCTATCCGTTCGGCTGGCTCGGCGTGCTGTCCGATACGCCGCCCCTCGGCGAGGAGCTCGTTTACGTTAACAGCCCCCGCGGCTTCGCGCTCTGCTCGATGCGCAGCCGCTCGCGGAGCCGCTACTACCTCCAGGTGCCACTAACCGAGCGGCCGGAAGACTGGAGCGACGACGCGTTCTGGCGGGAGCTAGAGCTTAGGCTCGACGTGCCCGGCCGGGCGGCCCTCGTATCCGGCGCATCCATCGAGAAGAGCATCGCGCCGCTGCGCAGCTTCGTCGCCGAGCCTCTGCGGTTCGGACGGCTGTTCCTCGCCGGCGACGCGGCTCACATCGTGCCGCCGACCGGCGCGAAGGGGCTGAACCTCGCGGCGACCGATGTGAAGCTGCTCGCGAGCGCGCTGATCGAGCACTACCAAGACCGGAGCGACTTGGGGTTAGAGCACTACTCGGAGCGGTGTCTGCGCCGGATTTGGCGGGCTGAGCGCTTCTCGTGGTGGTTCACCACGCTGACGCACCGTTTCGACGACGAGGGCACGATCGGGGCGAAGCTCCAGCGCGCGGAGCTCGACTATTTACTGAACTCGGACGCCGGTCGCCGGACACTCGCCGAGAATTATGTTGGGCTGCCGCTCGACTTCGCTTCTAATCTTTGAAATCTGATTTCCAAATTTTGGAATCAATGTCCCCCGCCCGGCCCCGTGGAACGGGTCGCGGATTGCTTCCGGCCGCAGCTCAGCGAAGGCCGGATAGAGCGGCTTCGATGCGCGTATGGACTTTCAGCGCTCGACAAATCTCGCCCGCGAGCGTCCTCCTCGCGGCCGCGCCGGATCGCTTGAAGGCATCGAACAGTGCCTCGACTTCGCGCCTTTCGGCTCGGTAGGGATCCTTCGCGAGCCTCTGATACCGGCGCTTGCTCGTCCCCGCGCTCCTCGTCGCTGTCCGCCTTCTGGCCATAACGTCCTCCTGCGTTGGCGTGCGGAAACATGCAGCATGCATGCCACAGCGGACAGACTCGGCGGACGCGCTTCAGTCCTTCCGGACCGTAGAGCCGCGCTCGACGAGGGCTTTCGTGAGGATCTTCTCGGCGGCCGGGAACTCGCGCCCCGTGTTCGCGAGGAACACTCCGCGGGTCATCATGAGCGGCGTCCAGCCGAGGTCGGTCTTCGCATCGAGCTTCGCGCCGTGGTCGACGAGGTACTGCACGATCGCAGGCTGGTTCGCGAGGATCGCGCCGTGCAGCGCCGTGCTGCCGCTCCAGCGCGGGTCGCCGGTGCCGAGGTCGAGCAAGTCGGCGATGTTGTGCGGGTAGTAGAGCAGCGTGTACTCCGCGTCGCCGACCATCTTGTACGTGCCGAAGCGCGCGACCGCGTTGATGTCGTTGCCGAGCTCGAGCGCGGCCTTCACGGCTTCGAGACGCTCGGCCTCGGAGACGCCAGTGAACGGACCCGGCGTCTCGCCCTCCCATGTGTCGAGGCCGGCAGCGACCATTAGCGGGGTGATGCCGAAGCGAGTCATGATTTTCGGGTCCGAACCGCCGGCCGCGAGCACGCGCATGAGCTCGGCATCGCCGTTCTTCGCCGCGACGTAGAACGCCGTCGCGCCGTTGTAAGTCAGCAGGTGCCGGCCGAGCACGAGCCCGGGCGGATTGCGCGTCGTGCCGCCGACCGTGTCGAAGCGAATCTCGGGCCAGTCGACGCGCACGTTCGGGTTCGCGCCGTGCGCGAGCAGCTTCTTGACGAGCTCGAGGCTCGTGACGTTGCCAGTCGGCCGCGGCGCGGCCGGCGGCAAGTCGCCGACGCCCGCGTCACCGGTCGAGCCCGGCTTACGCAGCCACGCGATCGTGTGCAGCGGCGACGCGCGCGCGTCGGGCAGGTTCGGGTCCGCGCCGTAATCGAGCAGCACGGACGCTGTCTCGTAAAACGCGTTGACCACCGCGACGTTGAGCGCGCTCGTGCCGTCGGGTGCGATGTCGTTCGCATGCGCGCCGTGATCGAGGAGATAGCGGAGCGTGTCGGTCTGCGCGTTGCGCACCGAGAACAAGAGCGGCGTCGAGCCCGCCTTCGACTTCGCGGTCACGTTCGCGCCGGCCTTGATCAGCGCCGTGACGACGTCGAGGTGGCCCTCGCCCGCGGCCCACATGAGCGCCGTCTGGCCGCGCCACGCTTCGGCCGCATCGACCGAGGCGCCGTGCGCGAGCAGCGCCTCGACCGCGTCGAGCTTGCCCGTGCGCGCCGCGGTCATCAGCGGCGTCTGGCCCTCGCGCGACGTCGCGTTCACGTTCGCGCCCGCGGCGAGCAGGCGCTCGATCGCGGCGCGATCGCCATTGCCGGCCGCGAGATCGAGCGGCGTCACCTTGAAACGATTCGCGGCGGTTGCGGAGGCGCCGGCATCGATCAGCGCGTCGATCAATGCGAGGTCGTCGACCTCGGCCGCAACGAGCAGCGCGGTCGCGCCGTCGCCCTGCGTCGCGTTCACGTCGGCGCCGCTATCCAGCAACGCGTTGACCGCCGCGCGATCGTGGCGCTTGACCGCGTCGATCAACGCGGAGGCGTCGGCTGCACGTGCCCCGCCGCCGGTCGCAAGCGCGAGCACGAGCACGAGCGTCGAGCCGATCACTGCCCTTGGCACGAGTGGTCTCCCGTATCGGTATCGCTGAAATATACACCGGGCGTGCCCCCGGACATTCGAAGCTCGCCGCCCACTTGCGGGCCTTTACTCGCTGACGTATATTCGTACGCGAATATACGTCAGCGAGACAGCAATGACGAACAAACGCAAGGTCGACAACCTGATGGCGCTAGCCGTGCTCGCGACGGTCTCGGAGCGACCGATGCACCGCTACGAGATGGCGTCGCTCATGCGGGCCCGCGGCAAGGACCGAGACATGGACATCAAGTGGGGCTCGCTCTACACGGTCGTCCAGAACCTGGAGAAGCACGGCCTACTCGAGACCATCGGCAACACGCGTCAGGGTGCGCGGCCCGAGCGAACGATCTACCGGATCACCGCTACCGGCCGGCAAGAGCTGCTCGATTGGACGCGCGAGCTGATCGGCTCGCCCACTCCCGAAAATCCGAAATTCGCCGCCGGCCTCTCCGTTTGGATGCTGCTCTCCCCCGACGAGGTGGTCGCACTGCTCCGGAGCCGGCTCGAGAAGCTCGAGGCATCGCTCAAGACCGGGCGCGCCGCGCTCGCGCAGGCCGGCACGGACGTCCCACGGTTGTTCCTCGTCGAGGCCGAATACGCGCTCGCGATGACCAAAGCGGAGCTCGCGTGGGTCCGAGCGCTGCTCGAAGAGCTGAGCTCCGGCAAGTATCCGGGCCTCGAAGACTGGCGAAGCTGGCACGCCACGGGCGAGATGCCGGCTAGCTTCGCGCAGCTCGCGAAGCTCGGCAGCACTTCCGACTGACATCGCCGCCCATGGGCGGCGCCTTTTCACATTGCCGATAAGGAGATCGCAACATGTCGAACGTCAACACAGCTCTCGTCATCGGCGGCGGCATCGCGGGACCCGTGACCGCGACAGCGCTGCGCAAAGCAGGTATCGAAGCGAACGTCTACGAGGCTTATCCGGGTCCGAGCGAGGGCATCGGCGGAGCGCTCGCGCTCGAGCCGAACGGGCTCTCGGCGCTCGACGTGATCGGCGCGGCCGACGCCGTCCGGTCTGTAGCGACTCCGATCAGACGCTCCGTGCTCGCGCTCGGCAACAAAGAGCTCGGCGAGATTCCGAGCCTACCGGGTCTGCCGCCGCGACACGTGATCGAGCGGGGCGATCTGCACCGCATCCTGAACGAGCGCGCACGCGCCGCGGGCGTGCGATTCGAGCACGGCAAGCGCCTGCTCGGCGTGGACGAGTCGAGGGGCGGAATCACGGCCAGGTTCGAAGACGGCACCACGGCGACCGCGGACATCCTGATCGGCGCCGACGGAGTGCGCTCGACGGTGCGAACTTTGATCGACCCCGCGGCACCCGGCGCGTCGTTCACGGGTCTGCTCGGCTTCGGCGCAACCGTGGACGCGGGTCTCGATCTCGAGCCCGGCACGATGACGTTCGCGTTCGGCCGCCACGCGTATTACCTGTATTGGCCGACGCGCGATGGCCGCACGGCCTGGGGCGCGAACTTGCCGGCGGCGAAGCCGCTCACGCTGCGCGAGGCGCGCGCCCGACCCGCCGAGCGCTGGCTCGACACGCTGCGCACCGCGTACGCCGACGACGAACCCGGCGCGCGGCTCGCGCGCTGCACGACGCCGGAGAATCTTCAGGTCGTCGGCGCGCTGCATATCATGCCGCCCCTGCCGCGCTGGCATCGCGGCCGAATGGTGCTGGTCGGGGATGCCGTGCACGCGCCGTCGAACAGCACGGGCCAAGGCGCGTCGCTCGCGATCGAGAGCGCGGTGCAGCTCGCGCGCTGCGTGCGCGACCTTCACGACGCCGCCTCCGCGTTCGAGGCCTACGAGGCGTTGCGGCGCTCGCGTGTCGAGGGGATCGCGAAGCGTGGCGCCAAGATCAATCACTCGAAGGCGCCGGGCCGCGTTGCGCGCATGTTCATGCCGCTCGCGCTGCCGCTGATGTTCAAGCTCATGGACCTCGAAGAGACCATGGGCGCGGAGCAGCGCTACACGATCGACTGGGACGCACGGCTGAGCGCGGCGGTCCGAGCGTCCGCAGCCTGACGGTGGCGCACAGACGCGCTCGACGGCTTGCGCTCGAACCTCCAACCTAGACAATCGCGACATGGCACTCGTCACTCTCCTCGACTCTCACTTAGCGTTCGGAGATAGACCCCTGCTCGACGGGGCGCGCTTCGTCGTGGACGTGAACGAGCGTATTGGCTTGATCGGTCGCAATGGAACGGGCAAATCGACTCTGCTGCGAGTCATCGCGGGCCGTGTCCAGCTAGACGACGGCGCATTGCAGCGTCGCGAAGGCTTGGCTGTCGGTTTCGTCGAGCAGGAGCCCGAGCTCGTTCCCGCGGCAACGATTGGGGAAAGCCTAGCCGCCGGTATCCCCGGTGAGCGTTGGACGTTCCAGGCGCGCCTCAACGAGTACCTACATCGCTTCGGCCTAGACGCCGCCCGCGCGCTCGACACAGCCTCGGGCGGCGAGCGCAAACGCGCGGCGTTGGCGGGCGCGCTTGCGATGGACCCGGAGCTACTTCTGCTCGACGAGCCGACCAACCATCTCGACATCGCGGGAATCGAGCAGCTCGAAGACCTGCTCATGAAGGTGCGCGCCTGCATCGTCGTTACCCACGATCGGGCGTTTCTCGATCGCGTCGCCACGCGGATCGTCGAGCTCGATCGCGGCGTGCTGCGCTCGTATCCCGGCAACTTCGCCGCCTACGAGGCGCGAAAGAGCGACGAGCTGGCTGCGGAGGAAGTCGCAAGCCGGCGTTTCGACCAATTCTGGGCGCAGGAGGAGGTTTGGATCCGCAAGGGCGTGGAAGCGCGCCGCACCCGCAACGAAGGCCGCGTGAAGCGGCTCGAACGACTCCGCCTGGAGCGCGCCGCGCGACGCGACCGGCTCGGCAACATCAACCTCACGCTCGACGCCGGCCAATCCTCCGGCCGGCTCGTGGCCGAGCTGATCGACGTTACCAAGAGCTTCGCGGGGCGACCGATCGTCGACCGATTGTCGCTCCACATCATGCGCGGCGATCGTATCGGGCTCATCGGCCCGAACGGGGCCGGCAAGTCGACGCTGATCCGCATCGTTCTCGGTGCGCTGCTCCCGGACGCCGGCAGCGTGCGGCTCGGCTCCAACGTGCAAGTGGCGTACTTCGACCAGCTCCGCGAGCAGCTGGATCCCGAACGTACGGTCGCGGACACCATCAGCCCGGGATCCGACTGGATCGAGCTCGGAACCCAGCGCAAGCACGTGATCAGCTACCTCGCGGACTTTCTCTTTCCATCGCAGCGCGCGAAGGCGCCGGTCAAGATGCTCTCGGGCGGCGAGCGCAACCGTCTCTTGCTCGCGCGCCTTTTCGCGAGGCCCGCCAATTTCGTCGTGCTCGACGAGCCGACCAACGACCTCGACATCGAGTCGCTCGAGTTGCTCGAAGAGAAGCTGCAGGGCTACTCCGGCACGTTGCTGCTCGTCAGCCACGATCGGCGCTTTCTCGACAATGTCATCACCCAAACGCTTGCGGCGGAGGGCAACGGCGTGTGGCGCCAGTACGTCGGCGGTTACGACGATTGGCTGCGTCAGCGGCCAGTGCCAGCCTCCACTCCGGAGGAACGTCCGCGGACACAAGCGCCCGCTCCCCGTACGAAGCCGCGGACGAAGCTGAGCTACAAGGAGGAGCGCGAGCTGAGCTCTCTGCCCCA